>Ga0209723_1006138_pt1 | contig 11827 bp, 9 predicted proteins | sample BiotimSIPDNA_2_FD_185750 | JGI IMG/M metagenome (GOLD analysis project Ga0209723, IMG submission 185750) | Anaerobic biogas reactor microbial communites from Washington, USA - Biogas_R2 time_0 SIP DNA (SPAdes) (version 2) | ecosystem: Engineered > Bioreactor > Anaerobic > Unclassified | place... | reverse complement strand
TCGGGAATAAATCCAAAAATACCTTCAACGCCTGAAACACAGATCGTCTGACTGCCGTCTATAACGTACTTCATCATGCCATGGTTTTTTGTCAGTTCGCTGTAGAGCAATTGCGGAGCCTCAGGCTTGCCGTTTTTATCGAATCCGATAACATAGACCTCACCCTTACGGGACCAATCCGCCGGATTATCCTTGAATTTGCTGACCGAAGCTGCAAACAACCAGTTTCTGCCATTATGCTCAATAATGTCACAACGGTGTGCGAAAGGTAGTGGCATCTGCTTGACCGTCTTCCAGCCATCGGAAAGTTTTTGATGCATAAACAGACCTGCATCGGCTCCGACAAAGGGAGGGAACAGCCCCATAATTGAGAAGAAGAGATCCGGATTTCCCGGGGTGGGAACAAAGCTCATTACACCGCCCGGACAGTCGGAAACGAGTTGCGACACGCCGGTTTTCAGATTATAAAGAAACACCTGCGGGGTGGTTTCGGAACCGGCGGCAATAAAAGTCTCATCGCCTATTTTGAAGGCATTCGCAGTATAAACCTGCTCAACATCAAGTAAGATTCGTCTGTTCAGTTCCATTTCCATAAAAAATTATACTGCTATATTGTAAATTAACCATACTGCAAGCATGGCACCGGTTCCACATAACAGAGTGCCCAACGTGTGGAACCTGTAACCCTGCTTTATCGACATACCGGTCATCTGGGTAATGACCCAGAAAAAACTGTCATTGACATGTGAGACGACCATTGCACCGGAACATAATGCCATTACTGCTAAAGCCTTTTCCATCGGCGTAACAAATCCCATTACCGTCATGAGCGGAGCAATAATCGCGGCGGCAGTAAGTATGGCCACGGTCGATGAGCCCTGTGCGGTTTTGAGTGCGGCGGCAATCAGGAAAGGCATCCAGATGCCGAGATGCGAACCGGAAAAAGTGTCTCCTACTACATCGGCAATACCTGAGTCCCTAAGGACCATACCGAATGAACCGCCGGCAGCAGTGATCATGATTATGACGGCGGCCGATACCAGTGCCTTACCGACCCAGCCTGTTGTAGAGAGCATCTCAAGGTCAAACTTTTTGGGCAGCAACAGAGCCAGAGCCACACCTATCAGCAGGGCCATTACAGGCTCGCCGATAAATCCCATCACGGCCTTAAAATTTCCCGTACCGAAAGGATTTGTCGGAAAATCCGAGACGGACTTAAGCACTATCAACAGCAACGGAATCACAATTGGCAGGAAAGATTTAACTGCCGATGGAGCATTTTTGACCTTCTCTTCGATATCATGGTCACTCTGATTGGGAGCCGGATCTATGTATGTACGCGACACATATCCATTAACGAACAGATAGGCTATTACCAATGGGAAGAGACTGACTATCAGGCCTACAAGAATCACCAACCCAAGATCGGCCCCTAAAATACTTGTAGCGGCGATAGGACCCGGTGTCGGAGGTACCAGACAATGGGTAATGGTCAATCCCAAAGAGAGAGCGATGGCTGAACCGGCCAGTGAGATACCTGCCTTTTTTGAAAGAGCTTTGTTAAGCGGATTCATAATGACAAAACCCGAATCAGCAAAAACGGGAATTGAAATTATATAACCCAAAAGCAGCATGACCAAAGGAACACGCTTTTCACCCGCAACCTTCATGACGCTGCGGGCCATAATGTAAGCCCCTCCCGACTCTTCAAGGAATACGCCTATAATACAACCGGCCACTATAACTATTCCTATAGAACCGACCGTATTGCCGAATCCGTTGTTTACCGATGCTATGATACTATTCAGAGGGATACCCGAGAAGAGTCCGTATCCAATGGCGGCAATTATCAAGGCAAGAAACGGATGGAGCTTTAATTTCGACGTTGATATAACGATGAAAAAAATAGCGATAATCAAAAGAACAATCAGCATTTTATCCTGTTTTAATGTTTGCTATTTGGACTGTAACAACTCTTTGGTTGAGACGGCCATGGACTCTAATATAATAAAACAGGATGCCGCACCGGCATCCATAACACCGCGTGAACGCTCTCCCAGACGACTGGAACGTCCAATTTTAGCTACCATATCAACCGTACTGTCACGACCGGCGACTGCCGCCTCAATCATGCAGTCCAAAGAATCGGCGAATGACTTATCCTCATCAACCGCCTTTTTCATGGCATCGACTGCCGGTATGAGCACATCCATAAGGGTCTTATCCCCGACCTTCGCATCCGAAACGGTCCTGATGGCTTCAAGTGAAGATTCAAGAGCATTTAAGAAATCCTTTTTTCCTATCTCGGATTTTCCCTCAAAGGATTTTCCCAGTGCGGTAAAGAACTTACCGTACAGCGGACCCATTGAACCGCCTATCCTCATAAGCAGGATACGCCCCAACGTCTTTAACCCGTATGAAAGATCGCCGGGCTGCTTATCCAGAGCCTCGCGACATAACATAAACCCTTTATTCATGTTAATGCCATGGTCTCCGTCACCTATTGCACCGTCAATGTCACTAAGGAACTGCTTATTCTCATTAATGGCGCATATCATCCTATCGACCAGGATGATACCCGATTCCTGCCGAAACTTTTCCATAAGACCGATTAAACCGTAAGAGCAATTGAACGGGCCTTAAAATCTATGCAGGCTTTCAGTTCATCATCAAGTTTCATGACCGATAGCGTTGCGCCGGCCATCTCAAGCGAGGTAAAGTAATTGCCTACAAATGAACGGTATATCCTGACACCTTTCTCCTCCATAATATTACGCACCTCGTTAAAAAGAATATACAGTTCCATTAACGGAGTGGAACCGAGTCCCGATATCAAAACCACTGTCTCGTCGCCCTTGCTGAAAGGCAGGTCGGGAAGGATCACATCACACATTCGTTTTGCTATCCGGGCGGCTGTTTCAAGCGGAGCGACCTCTATACCGGGCTCTCCGTGATGCCCGATGCCGACCTCCATCATACCCTCCTCAATACTGAAATTGGGATGTCCCACTTCGGGTATTGTACATGGACTTAACCCAACGCCCATACTGCGCGTGTTATCTATAGCCTTTTGAGCAACTGCAACAACCTTATCGAGGCTCCCGCCCATGGCGGCTTTTGCGCCGCCCACCTTCCACATGAGTATCTCGCCGGCTACTCCGCGTCTCTTGTGCCTCTCGGAAAGGGGTGCCGAAGGAACATCATCGTTGGCTACCACCTTGGCAACCTTTATACCGTCCTCCCGGGCAAGTTCCATAGCAATACCGACATTCATGTTGTCACCGGCATAGTTGCCGTAGAGCACTGCAACTCCCCGGCCGGAGTCCGCCTCGCGGATAGCATCATAGAACATCTGGGCAGGAGGTGAGGAGAACATCTCGCCAACCGCCACTGCATCGACCATGTTTTCTCCTATATAGCCGATAAAAGCCGGCTTATGACCTGAACCGCCGCCTGTGACTATGCCTACCTTATTATCGACAGGTGCATTCCTGTATTTCAGTACCCGCTCATTCCCGGTCTCAACGACCAGTTCCGGATGTGCAGAGACGAAGCCCTGCAGCATCTCATCGACGACATTAGAGGGATCATTAATTATTTTCTGCATAACAATCAAAAATATATGTGTGACTTAAAATTATCCTTCGGGGTGGAATGATTTTCTCTCCAGTTCACGTATCTGATCCACCTTGGGCTGCGATCCCCCTCCCTGGAATTCCGATACCAGCCATGCGTCCACGACCATCTTGGCCAGTTCAGGTCCGATGACTCTGGCGCCCATAGTCAAAACCTGCGCGTTGTTACTTTTTCTCAATCTTTCAGCCGAAAAGACATCATGACAGACACCGGCATATACGCCCTCAACCTTATTGGCTATGATAGCCATCCCCAAACCTGTTCCACAAATAAGGATGCCTCTTTCAAAAGTGCCGTTCTTAATGGTCTGTGCAAGATTGAAACCTATTTCAGGATAATATGCCCCGCTTTTCTTCCCAAGATAATCCAAATCCGTCACTTCAACTCCCTTTGCCGACAGATGTCCGACAATCACTTTTTTAAGATCTATAGCGGCATCATCACAATCAATAACGACTTTCATACTATTTGGTTTTACTGAAACAATCATACAATAAAAGGGTAAAAATAACTTTTACAATTATAAAAAACAAGCTTTTCAATGTTCAAAAGGAAGATTTTGTTTATATCTTTAGGAGTGATTTATAAAACAGGTCTGTATAAGACAATCAAAGGGACATTTTTGAACAAAAAAAGAATAAAAACATGAGTAGTAAATCAAAAAAAATCGGTTTCATAGGTCTTGGCGTTATGGGCAAACCTATGGCAAAGAATCTTATTAAAGCCGGCTTTAAACTGAAAGTATTTGACCTTAAAGCCGATGTTGTAGCCGAAGTTGCGGCTTTAGGCGCCGAAAAGGGAACTTCGCCTGCTCAGGTAGCCCGGGATTGCGATATCATTATCACGATGCTCCCGAATTCTCCACAGGTCATTCAGGTGCTGACGGGTGAAGACGGTGTACTTCAAACAGTCAGACCGGGCAGCATCATTATAGACATGAGTTCCATATCGCCGGTTGTTGCAAAGAAGATGTACAATGCCGCAGCCGAAAAAGAGGTTGAGATGCTTGACGCCCCTGTAAGCGGTGGCGAGCCTAAAGCCATAGACGGCACAATGTCCATTATGGTCGGCGGCAAACCCGAAGTTTTTGAATCGGTAAAAGATATTCTGTTATCCATGGGCGGTTCGGCTGTCCTTATGGGAGAGATAGGCAGCGGCAACATAACAAAACTGGCCAATCAGATTATGGTTGCACTTCACCTTTCAGCAGTCTCCGAAGCTATGGTGTTTGCCAAAAAAGCGGGAGTTGACCCTGAAAGAGTTTACCGGGCCATCCGTGGCGGCCTGGCAGGCAGCACTGTCCTTGACGCTAAAATGCCATTGATCCTTGACCGTAACTTCAAACCCGGAGGTCCTATATGGATGCACACCAAAGATCTGCTGAACGTGCGTGACACCGCACTCGAAATTGATGCGCCAATCCCTCTGACCACTCAGATCCTCGAGGCTATGAAAGCCGTAAAAGCTGACGGACACCAGAATGACGACCACTGCGGAGTTATTCAGTATTGGGAGAAACTGGCAAATGTCACAGTAAAAAGAGAATAACATTTTGACAAACATATTATAAAAAGTGGGGTGGCCATTCAAGCCACCCCATTCTTTTCATTAGCCTGTCACTGTCATCTGACAATGACCTTTTCCACAGTACGTCTGCCGTCTGCACCGGTACTGACGCGGATCAATATTCCGCTGTTCGAAGCATCGGTCTCAACACCATCGACAGTGAAGTATCTGTACGAGACGGGTGCTGTTGTCCGAATCGAAGGAATAAACGTAGCCTGTTCGGCGGCAACCCGCTTCTGAGCCGCAGCCAAAGCTGCGTAATCGGCCTGCGAAGATTTACCGATCAGATAGAGCTCCCAGTTATCTATGCGTCCCCATCCGTTTCCACCTGTAACCACAACTTTGGCATTGATTGAATCTTTGACCTCCAAGCTGTCAACAAAGACATTTGCAACAGCGGGATAACTTGAATTGGATGATGCTATCAAAACAGTGTCGGGAAGATTGTCATCTGCCGTTCCAACCAGTATTGTTGTTGCAATCTGGTTATTCAGACCCACACCTATTGTATAGAGACCTTCGGGAAGACCTCTGAGCGTCTGCTCCATTTCAAATTTTGAGCTCCAGTCAAATGCAATATAACCGTCCACGATTTCAGCTTTGTCATTCCAGTTCTGGGCCTCGCTGCATACATGCACATTACCACTTATGCCTGTAACTGTCCAACCCGGATAAACGGTGGTGAAAACTCCGGGTTTGAGTCTCCATCTGTTGTTGGGAGCTCCGTAAGAATAGTTGTAATGCTCAACCTCAACATCTATCTTGGCCGTAGTGTACAGGTTATAGTTGGTTATGAAAGGAGTCAGGTTAAGGGTATCAGCATAACTCTCGTCAGAGAGAAGTTCATAGACACGATACTTAAGTATCTCCTTGAGAAGTGCAGCCAGATCCTGGTCATCGGTTCTCAGGTTGTTCATACGATCCGCTATCTCATCGGCCAGACCCTCCTGTACACCATCGAAGTCAACTTCAAGCTCGGCTGCCAGAGCATAGAGCCCCTTGACCTGAACGGTCTGAGCAGCAATGCTTTGACTTGCATAGGTATAGAATTTCCTGGCATTGTTAAGTGCAGCGGTGGAGCCGGTCAGATCCTCGTCCATAGATGCGATGATATCCAGATCCTTCCACTCGTTATAGACCTCTTGGAGTTGAGCATACTCGGGCAACATATCGTATTCCGTCTGATTCTCCAAGACATTCAAAGCACCGGCAAGAGCCCTGTTGAAGTTGTCAATGGCAGTGCAGCGGTCGGTCATTGCCTTGGTAGCTGCCGTTACCTCGGCGGTGATGGCTGTCAGTTCATCGCCGGTCTTGACAGTTACATCAAGTCCGTCATACTCGGCAATCTTGGCGACCAGAGCAGTGTAGGCAACAAGCTCGTTGTATCCTACCGAATCGGTATATACAGCCTCCTTGTCAATAGCAGCCTGATATTCGGTGTAGAACTTGTCAACAACAGCCATACGTGCACGCATCCGGCTAACACCGTCATTTATGGCAGCTGTCCACTCCTTAGGTGAAGTACTTGTAAATCCTTCATACAGGTCAATAACTTCTGAAGTGAATGCATCGAAGTCCGCGCCCGAATACTTCTCCTGCAACGCCATCACATCGTTCTTTACTGCAAGGGCCGTATTGTAGGCGTTCTCATACATCATCAACCACTCCCGGTGTCTGGAATAACAGTTCGATACCTCCACATTGCCGAATGCAATGCCGGTCCATCCGCTTGCATCAATCCTCCACTTCATTACATACAGACCGTCAGAGGGAATTTCTATATCCATTGAGAACAGATCGGCATCGGTCACTACGACAGCGGTACCGGCTCCTCCCTCACGCCAGTGTGCAGCCGTAGGAGTAAGCTTCTCCGAGATAAGAGGATTTGCCTCATCATCAATATCGTAGAATGAGAATGTGAATTCCTGCCGACGTGTTTCCCAACCGGTGTACATGAAACGGACACGTACTCTTCCGGCCTCAAGGAACAACGTATAATCAGATATCTCTCCATAGGTTGCCTGCCCATAAGTGGCTCCTTGACGAGGCCCTAAATAGAAACAACGGTAGAAATCACTTCCCTCAGGATAATGGCGCAATCCACTGCCGTTACTGGACTCTCCGTTCTGGTGTGTTCCAGTAGCATCAATGGCTATAAAACCGAATGGAATGGTGTTGTCTTTCTGGCTGTCAAAATCACCCCTCATATAATATATGGGAGGATCGCTCGAGACTTCACCGTATGAGAGACTTATTTTAACAGGTTCGGCAGGATTTCCATTGGCATAGCTCTTGATTTGATCAAGAATAAGGGTATAGTCGCCATTTAATGTTGTAGGAACTGCACTCGGGAATGTAAAGACGATGCTGTTTTCATCAGAATCATACGGACCCATTTCAAGAACAAAGCCTGTAATTCCCGGACCGGTAAGTGAAGCCGTGACCCCATTATTGCCGGTATAACAACTCTTATCGAATGTTACCTTGACCTGACGATGTTCAGGCTTGGAAGCATCCAGGCCAAATGAACTGTCATCCGGCCGTACATCAACAACCGAAGGTGGAACCATATCCATAGGCAACGCAAAAACCAACGGATTGGCAACTGCAAGCTCATTTTCAAAATCAGGCACGATCTTACCTGCGGCAACCCACTCTGCATCATTTGCCTTCGGATAGAGACTTCCGTTATATTTCAGCTGGTAAGCAGGATCATCGGAATTGGTGAAACTGACCCTGAGATTTTCAAAATTACCACAATCCTCTTCAAGCCATAAATACATATATCCGTCATTATGATATTCAACGAACAGAGGATCCAGGTCAAACTCTTCTCCATAATAAGGATCATAACCCCTAACGGAAACCATTCCTTCAGGAAGTACTAACTGACCTATTCCGTTAGCTTGAGCCAACTCGGCTATATTCGTCTGATATCCGAAATCCACTCTGATCACATCATTGTTGTAATCAACACCGCCAATCATGGATTTGACCAAAGACATATCATCAATGTAATATGTGGTAGCCGGACCACGGAATGAGAGTCTGTAGAAATAGACATCGGGTTGCATTATGTACTGATATGTATTCCCGTCACCGGCCTTCCAGGTCCAGTCGTTTGCCACCAGTACTGCGAATGGAGATAAGCATTGGCTATCGAATCATTCTGATAGTAGGTCATGGATGTCATACGGACCCACTGGTTATCCGGGAAACCGGATTTGTCCGATATGAATTCAGTACCCGATGCGGTCATCGTAAATGGTTTCCATGACTGGAACCAACCGCGAATAAGGTCACATTCTATGCCGGCATCCTTGCCCGATGTCTTAACATAATAAACAAGACGGTATGAGGTGTATCTTCAACCGGAATACCGCGGACATAGAGATTGGCTTGGTAATTGGCAGATTTGGAATCACCCGAACTTCCGCCTGAAACATATTTCAGATAGACATTTCCGCCTTCACCGCCACTCTCTGCAATCTCCGCAGAATGGGCTCCTAAATCATCTCTGATAAATTCAAAATGATCGCCGCGTGAAGCCAGCGGAGCAATGGCGTTATATACATAATAGGTAGTATCCCTCAAAATAAGATCCTCCTTCTTCAATGAGGCATCATATTTGTTTTGGGGAATAATAGTACACGCCTACAATAGAATCGCCTAAAGAGAATGAGGAATCGGTGAACATTGCTCCGCCATCTTCAAACCCTATAAAGAAAATTCTGTCGGCATCGGCACCGGGAAGCTGTGCAGCCACTCCCGAGCAAAACAGCATGAAAAGTGCTGATAATAAGAGATTTCGTTTCATAGGTTAGTATTTAAGGTTTAGTAATAATAAAGTATGTTAAGTAAATATAAAGTATGTTCTCTAATATTATCCACATTAAAGTATAATAAATGTTAATTTAATAGCATTGTAACGGAAAAAACATAATAAAAAATATTGTCTTTTACTCTATGTCGAATGTCAAAAAACAGCGAAAGCGCCGACTCATTTTATTGTGAGTCGACGCTCTCTTTAAATTAAACAAAATATGAAATGGTATTACTTCCCGGCAGTTTCGGCCTCTTTGGCAGCTTCGGCGGCAGCCCTGGCCTCAATCTCCATGTTGATTTTATCAATCTTCTCGTCCGAAAGCTCATACTTGCTGATAATCCACATAGCAAGCACCAAAAGTATTGCCGGAACTACGCAGACCATCCAGAGGACACCCTCCTGAGCTAAAGGAGTCTGCTTATAGAGATCATTCATATAGTATGCACCGCCGGCATTGCCTACCGACATCATGGCAAAGGCGGTTATGAAGAAGAAAGCGAGAATACGTAACGGTCTGTTGCGGATAAACTCCATCCAGAGATCGCTGACCTTGACATTCTCAGTCTCTTTTTCATCCATGACAACACGTTCCTTACACTGTGTAAAGCAGAATATGAGCAACACCAGACCCACCAATGCATATATCATCATGGCAATAAACCAGGCGTGGCTGTCTTTTGGGAAATCCTGTGATTCCTCGGCGGCATTATAGTTTGTCCAAGCCAATATCAAGCCAGGTATCACACCTCCAAGAGCCATACCTGCCTTGAAGAATATACCGGTAAGGGCATTTACAATACCTGAGATACGGCGGCCGGTGGTATATTCTCCGTATGAAATCACTTCAGGAACCAAGGCCCACATATAACCTGTGGCCACGATTACGCCCGTTGATTTGATGAACTGTGCAATATAGATGAGTGTCATATGCTCATGCATGGGATCCAACTTGCTTATTATATAGAGCATTGCCATACCGAATATTGCCACCGAAAGGAATATATAGAACATATTCTTCTTTCCCACTTTCCTCTTAATTGCCGGCACAAGTGGCATGAATATGAATGCAGGCAGCGAACCGAGACCCATAAAGAGAGCTGTCTTGAAGGGAAGCTCGGCAACACCGGCAATATAGGAGACAAGGATAGGAATACCGGCCGAAACGGCTAGTCCGCCTAAATTAGCCATAAACATACGGGTAGCCGTAAGAATGGTTATCTCATCGGTATCGCGGGTAAGCGATGAATTCAAAGCTCCGTAGGGAACATTGACCAGAGTATAGAGCATTGAAAGGCCCACATATGTCAGATAGGCATATGCCAGCGAGGGAGCAAAACCATCCCAGAAACAGAGGATGGCAAATCCTGTCAATGGAATACCGCCCAACACCAGATATGAACGGTACTTTCCCCACTTGGGATTGCGTTTGTCCACAAATGCACCCACAATCGGGTCCCAAAGTACGTCAATCAACCTTACTACAAGGAACATCACAGCGGCATCGCCCGCATCGAGTCCATAGATATTAACATAGAAGAACAGCAGGTAGATGCTGATCGTCTGATAAATAAGATTCTGGGCAAGGTCTCCGGAACCGAATCCGATGCGTTGCAGCCAGTTGAGTTTGTAAAAACCCTTGTTCTCGTTTGCCATAAAAAAACTTTTATTGATTAATAATTATTGGTTTGTTCGGTTTAAAGTTCACAAACTTACAAAAAAATCGTTTTTTACCGTAAGGAATGACAACATATCTCTTTTTTGAAAGATTATTGTCCGGTTTTCAAAAGCTCGACTGCACGCTGGACCGTCTCATCAAGCGTCTGTATGACCTGATAATATTCATTCATGCCCCACAGGTTGCGGGCTATAGTAGCCTTCAGTTGGGTCCTGTAAATGGGAAGACAATGCACGTATTCGTCATGATTGTACTCAACCTTTGCATCCGAAGCCTTGGAGAGCAGTTGGTCCAAAAGCTCCTGCCCGACTTCAAATTCGCGGTTAAAACTATCGAAATCCCTGTATTGGCGCTGCAATGCACGACGGTTCCGTTCAATATATTGCATGGCGGTCCTGAGTACTACATTATTGGCCGTCAGGTTACGGTAGTATTGGTTGGTACGGTTGGTATCCAGCGGCACAAATATATCCGGCATGATCCCGCCTCCGCCATAGACCACACGTTTCTCTACCATGGTGTGAAATTTGAGCGAATCCGGGAAGTGAATACTGTCTCTGTTGGTCAGTTCACCGTGATTGAGAGGTTCCATTATATCCTCGCCGTAATCTACATCCTTACCGTAGGGTTTCTGGATGCAACGGCCTGCCGGCGTGTAATATTTGGCCACGGTAAGCCTTATCATAGAGCCGTCATGCAGCTCCAGAGGACGCTGTACAAGTCCCTTTCCGAATGAACGGCGACCTACAATGGTGCCGCGGTCCCAATCCTGTACTGCTCCCGATACAATCTCACTGGCCGATGCCGAAAACTCATCTATAAGCACCACCAGTCTGCCGGTCCTGAAAGCTCCGTTGCCATCGGCTACATAACCGCTTCTGGGTGAACGTCTGCCCTCCGTATATACCACCAACTGTTCGCGACCGAGAAATTCGTTGGCAATGCCCACGGCAGCCATCAGAAAACCGCCTCTATTCCCCTGCAGGTCCAGGATCAGTGATTGGGCGCCCTGCTCACGAAGAACCTGCAGTTTCCCTTCGAACTCCTCTACCGTAGTTGCGCCGAAATTGGAGACTTTGATATATCCCACACCGGGGGCTATCATATAACCGGCATCGACCGAA
>Ga0209723_1006136_pt1 | contig 11832 bp, 10 predicted proteins | sample BiotimSIPDNA_2_FD_185750 | JGI IMG/M metagenome (GOLD analysis project Ga0209723, IMG submission 185750) | Anaerobic biogas reactor microbial communites from Washington, USA - Biogas_R2 time_0 SIP DNA (SPAdes) (version 2) | ecosystem: Engineered > Bioreactor > Anaerobic > Unclassified | place... | reverse complement strand
AGCTTTGTGTGAAGGCTGGCCTTCCCTTTGAGGAGCGTTTGACCGTCGACACCGTGATCCAGCTCATCCGGATGAATGCGAGTGAGAACCTTTGCCCGGACTGGGAGGCGGTGGAACCCTGGGTCAGGGAGGCTCTGGATGGAGCGTTTTCGAGTCTCGACACCATGCGTTTGCAGGAAGGTGCGGCCCTCCGCACCGATCTGCTGGAGCGGGTCGCTGCCATTGAGGCGATGGTCAATGGCGTATCGGCACTGGCTCCGGAGGTCGCCCCTGCATGGCGTGCGGCCTTGCTGGAGCGTCTGCGGCAGAGCGGGCTTGATCTGGATCCAGCCGATGAGCGCGTGCTCAAGGAAGTATCCTTGTTTGTGGATCGCTGCGACGTTTCCGAGGAGTTGACGCGCCTGCGCAGTCATCTGGAGCAAATCCGGACTACGCTCGATCTGGACGATGCGGTCGGCCGCAAGCTCGATTTCATCCTGCAGGAAGTCTTCCGGGAAGTGAACACCATTGGGAGCAAGGGCAATCATCTCGGCATAACCCAGTTGGTGATCGCTGCCAAGAATGAGCTGGAACGCCTTCGTGAGCAGGCCCAGAACATCGAGTAAGGGGGCTCGCAGAATCTATTGATCTTCGGTATTATGGATACGGGAAGCGGCAGTCTTTGGGATCTTTTTTCGTTGGTGATGGCCGCGCTGTTTGGCGTCGGGTATTATTTCATGTTCAGGAGGGCAGGCCACCGACCTAATCTGTTCCGGATATTTAAGATGTTGATTGTTGTCTGCGCTCCGATCGTAATCCTCCTGATTGCGGGGTTAAGGATCGCTGAAGAGGGCGGAAATCCAAAATGGCTCATCCTGGCTGTGACAGTGTGGCCTGCGTTATTGATGATAGTAGCGCTGTACCGATGGGGGCTATTGAGACTACCTCCCGATCGTGGGAAATGGATGCTCTTTGTGATTATGGGATTCACGACGTTTTCGCTCTCGTGGGGCCTGCAACTGCTGTTTGGGCCGGGACATGAGCGGGGATGGGTCGAATGGTTGTGGATCGTGCCAATGGCTTACTTCATCTCCTTTTTTCTTTCACTCGGGTAGGGGATAAGGTTGCTACGGCCATAGCCTGTGGAGGTTCGCATTTCCAAAGTCGCCAGGGAACCCGAATTGTGGACTTGATCGGACTTCTCGATTCCACGGATTGGGAGCAGCTTGCCTCGGAGCATGCTCGTTTGACGAGCGCGGGCGAGCGGTCTCACGTTCCGGAGTTCGGGATACGATTTCAGCAGAGTATCGGGATTATTATCTCAGATCCGATGTGTCATCCCTACCGTGGTCGATGCACATACAGAATCCGGGAGGGTAAGCTGTGGGGTTATATTCCCAACTGGAAAACCTGTATTGTCGAGTTTGAAGGTTTGTCGAGGGAATCTCTTGATGAGGCAGTGCGCTTATGGAAACCATCCGACCCTGCATGGGTCGAGTTGCTCATGACCCGGTGCACTGTCACTCGTAGCGAGGAGGTTACCGGCCGGGCTCAGGAGTCCGGTGTCCCCGGTCGATGATCCCTCCATTCAGCCCTCCGATGGCTGGCGAGTGGTTCTGGGATTTGATATTTTGGAAAATCCGGATTGTTCTGAATAATGCGTCCTGTTACGCGTCGTAAGGAAATCAACCTGAATTCGAACTAACTACTGAAATATTATGAAATTGATCCACGTTGCAGCTGTCTCCTTGTCCCTCATGATTGTCCCGTTTTCTTCATGGGCAGATGAAGTCGAGGATTCCATTAAAGAAGGCCAGGGTTTCTACAAGGAGGGGAACCTGAACGCCGCGCTGAACAGTTTTAATTATACGGCTCAGTTGATCCGCCAGAAGGTGTCGGAAAAGATGGCTGAGTTTCTTCCCGAAGCTCCCGATGGCTGGGATAAGTCCGAAGCGGAATCCGAATCGGGCGCCAGCATGTTTGGCGGTGGGCTTTCTTCATCCTGCTCCTACACTAACGGGGACGCTTCGATCAAGGTGACCGTGGCATCCAATTCGCCGTTGCTACAGTCGATCATGATGGTGATCAACAACCCCATGTTCATGGGAAATAAGAAATCGGAACGCATTGGTGGCCAGCAGGCACTCATTGAATACTCTGCTTCCGACAAAGGCGGGTCCATCAACATCGTGGTGGCAGGCTCCGCTCTCGTGACCATCGAAGGTCAGGAATGCAAGCTTGAGGATATGAAGGCACTGGCTTCCTCCATGAAGTTCCAGGATATGGTTAAATTCCTTACCCAGTAAGGCTTCACATCTTAATAATTCCGGCCGGAGTGAGCTTGTCTCCTCCGGCCTTTTTGTTATCGGGAATTAGTACAGTTCTGGCCTTGTTGGGGGTGCTTTTGAAAGATTTTTTATAATTGCTTGGTTGTTTTCGGGTGAAAATCCGGAAAAAAATCAGAGGCATAACATATTCGTTATTTATTATGTGGGGATTCCATGTCCGGGGGCAATAGCGTTGCAGTTTTTGAAACGATGGGGCTTTTCGAGGATAATAAAAAGAGGAAGAAGTTTGCCGACTGATGAAATGATCCAGTCGGTTATTGGAATAATCTATTATTAAAGGAGAAGAACGAAATTGGCAACAAACACGATCGCAGTGATTGCTCCCTTCCAGGGGGTGGGAGAAAAAGTTCTAGTTGGAGTGGCTGACTATTTCCAGAAGCAGACTCGCCTCAAGATGCGTCCGATTCATCTGGACGCGAACGTGAACTTCGATAACATGGATCTGTCCCGTATGGGTGGGGCGATCATCGTGGATATGCTTGAGGAAATGCCTCAGGCTCTGCGTGATTTGAACATTCCGAAAGTCGAGGTTTTTGAGCGTAACCACAAGGAGGGTGTGCCTCTGGTGAGCGTGGACAATGACCAGATCGGTGCGCTTGCTGCCCAGCACTTGTATGGGCGTGGATTCAAGCACTTCGCGTTTGTGGGCGGGATTGATCATCCGTTTTCCAAGAACCGCTACGTGGCGTTCAAGAAGTTTCTGGATGGGAAGAATGTGAACCTTCACCTGTTTTCGGAAACATTTCCTCCGCGTTCGCTGGGTTCCACGCAAGACCCGCGATGGAAGGGCTTTTTCGACCGTCTGATGACATGGCTGGATGCGCTTCCGAAGCCGGTTGGCGTATTTGCGAGTGATGACTGGAAGGCGTTTGACACCCAGTTGGCTTGCCGCTCTCTCGGGATTGAAATCCCCGGTCAGGTGGCAGTGATTGGGGTGAACGATGACAACCTCGCGTGCCAGATTGCGGAGACTCCGCAGTCCAGCATCCGTCTTCCCTATGAGCGGGTCGGGTTTGAGGCTGCCGCCATGCTGGATGCGATTCTTTCCGACAAGCCGACGGACAAGCGTCGGATTCTCAAGCCGATTGGATTGGTGACACGTGAATCGACGAACACCTTCGCGGTGACCGATGAGATCGTGGAAAAGGCGCTGCGCTTCATGCAAAAGGAGAGCAACAAGCCGATCCGCGTCGAGGAAGTGCTCAAGCACGTGGGAGTATCGAGGTCGTTGCTTGAGCGTCGTTTCCGCGGTGCGATTGGCCGCACTCCGCTTGTTGAAATGCGTCGCCAGCGTGTGGAACGTGCGCGTGCTTTGCTTGCGGATACTGATCTTGCGATCAATCAGATCGCGAGCATGTGTGGCTTTGCGAGCAACATCCGTTTCACGACGGTGTTCCGTGAGCAGGTTGGGGTGACCCCGACCGATTTCCGGGCGCAGATGCACAGTATGTCCTGATCTTCCAGGTGAAGTGTCGCAATACCGTGCGACATGATTTTTCAAGGGCGCTATTCCTCCAGGGATGGCGCCCTTTCTGTTTACGGATGGCGGGTCCGGGATTATCCGCTTGAATCTCCGCCCGATATACCATGCTATCCGAATCCGGGAATTCCGGTAAAGATCCGCAAACTACGGGCGAAATCACGATGAGTATGGATGGTTCAACAGATAAGCAGGTGCTTTGTATCAAGTGGGGAACGAAATATGGGGCCGATCATGTCAACCGGATCTATGGGATGGTGTCCCGAAATGTGACGCCTCCGTTTCGTGTATTCTGTTTTACGGATGATCCTGAGGGAATCCGGCCTGAGGTGAAATGCCTGCCCCTTCCTGAATTGGGATGTAATGTGCCGGTGAATACCCAGGGGAAGTGGCGTAAGACCGCGCTTTGGAACAAGGATTTGAAGGGGATCGAGGGGGTTGCGCTTTTCATCGATCTGGATTCCGTGATCACCGGATCGATCGACCCGTATTTTACTTATGGCGATCCCGATGATGTGATCCTCGCACGGAATTGGCTGAGACCCTGGTCCGGTTTGGGCCAAACCTCGGTATTCCGCTTTCCGGTTGGAAAGCATGGTTACATCCTTGAGCAGTTTCAGGCAGATCCACAGGGGGTCGCGGACCGGTTCCGCTATGAACAGCACTACCTCACGCGTTCGATCAAGGGTGGCATCAAGTTCTGGCCGGAGGGGTGGACGTGCCACTTCCGGGTGCATTGTCTGGGTCCGGTGTTGATGCGGTATTTGCGTCCGGCCCGGTTGCCGGAAGGGGTCCGGATCGTGACGTTCCCGGGGCGGCCGAATCCGTCGGATGTGATGGAAGGGAAGTGGACGGCCGAGGCACCGGCTTACGCCGGCAGGTGGGCTCACCTCAAGGGTGTTTTCGACCGTTCCAAGCGGGTTTATCCTTCTGTCATACGGCATCTGAAGAGCTTTGCGATGCCGGTTCCGTGGATGCGCGAACTTTGGAAGGAATGAGGCGCGGGAGGTCATGGATGTCCCTGCCGGGTTCATATGTATGAGCAACGAATCGGGGTCTGCGAGCCCCCTGAGTAACCTTCAGTTGTTGATTTAAGCCTCGCAGGGGGTCTAAATGGAGTTCTATGAGTATGAACCCCTACGGCTCCTTTGACGACAAGAATAACGAATACGTAATCCGTCGCGCAGACACTCCGTTGCCTTGGCTGAACTACATTGGGCAGGATGCCTATTTCGGTCTTTGCACCAACACTGCAGGGGGATACAGTTTTTACCGCGATGCCAAGCTCAGGCGGTTGACGCGCTATCGCTACAACAATGTGCCGATGGATGTGGGTGGTCGCTACCTTTATGTGAAGGATGGAGATACCGTATGGAATCCCGGTTGGAAACCCGTCAAGACTGAGCTGGACTCTTACGAGTGCCGCCATGGGACCGGTTATTCGCGGATCACCGGCAAGAAAAACGGGATCGAAGTGTCGGCACTGTTTTTCGTGCCTTTGGATGAGAACCTGGAAATCTGGCGCACAACGGTCACCAATACTTCCGACAAGACAAAGGAGATCAGTCTGTTCTCGTTCACGGAATTCTGTTTCTTCGAGGCGCTGAATGACATGACCAACTATCAGCGGACCTTCTCCATCGGAGAGGTGGAGATTGAGAATGGCGTCATCTACCATAAGACGGAATACCGCGAGCGTCGCAGCCACTATGCGATGTTTGGATGCACCCACAAAGTGGATGCGTTTGATACGAGTCGTGACGCCTTCATTGGCGTGCACAACGGGTTTCACGAGCCCAGGGCGGTGCTCGGGAGCGGCTGCACCAACAGTCATGCCCACGGGTGGTCGCCGGTGGGGGCGCACCAGATCAACCTGAAGCTGGCTCCGGGTGAGAAGCGTGAGTTTTCCTTCATCCTGGCGTATGTGGAGCAGGGTGATTTGCCCAAGTTCGAGAAACCCATGGTCCTCAACAAGGCCAAGGGCCGTCAGATTATGGCAAAGTATGCATCCATCGAAGCGGTGGATGCCGCGTTTGATGCTTTGAAGTCACGCTGGTCCAATTGGCTGGGCAAGATTCAGGTCAACACCCCGAGTCCGGTCGCAAACCGCATGGCGAATGTTTGGAATCAGGTGCAGTGCATGGCGACCTTCAACTTGTCACGTTCCGCCAGTGGATACGAGACCGGGATTGGTCGCGGTATGGGGTATCGTGACAGCAACCAGGATTTGCTTGGTTTCGTTCATATCATCCCGGAACGTGCGCGCGAACGCATCCTCGATATTGCGAAAACACAGATGTCGAACGGACTGTGTTTCCATCAGTATCAGCCGCTCACCAAGCAGGGTAACAAGGAGATCGGCGGGGATTTCTACGATGACCATCTCTGGTTGATCCTGAGCACCTGTGCCTACATCAAGGAAACCGGTGACGTGGGCATCCTGTCCGCGAAAATCGGATATGCGGATACTCCGGACAGTGGCGACGATCTTTTGCATCACCTTGAGACGAGCATTTCCTACACTTTGAATAACCGTGGTCCACACCGGCTTCCGCTGATCGGGCATGCGGACTGGAATGATTGCCTGAACCTGAATTGCTTCTCCAAGGAGCCCAACGAATCCTTCCAGACGGCTGGGGATGTGGCGGGATCGAAGGCGGAGTCGGTGATGATTGCCGGGCTGTTCCTCTATGCTTCTCAGGAGCTTGCGGGCTTGTATGATTTCGTGAAGCGGGATGCGGATGCGAAGCGGATTCGCGGGCACTATGCGGATATGCTCGAAACCGTGGAAACCCAGGCATGGGACGGTGAGTGGTATACCCGGGCCTATGATGCGCAGAGCCGCCCGGTGGGTTCGAAGGTTTGTGAAGAAGGCAAGATTTTCATCGAGAGCCAGGGCTGGTGCGTGATGGGTGGCGCAGGGCTGAACAATGGCCGCGCGAAAACCGCCCTCGAAAGTGTGCACAAGCATCTCTACACAAAAAACGGGGTGGTGCTGCAGCAACCGGCTTACAAGGAATACCACCTGGAATTGGGTGAGGTGACGAGCTATCCTCCGGGATACAAGGAAAACGCCGGCATTTTCTCCCATAACAACACATGGATCCACATCGGGTGGACGATGCTGGGTGAGGGAGACCGTGCATTTGAATACTACCTGAGCATCAATCCGGCTGCCAAGGAAGACCAGATCGACATCTATCGGAGCGAGCCTTATGTCTATGCCCAGATGACGGCCGGGAAGGATGCGGCGACTTTTGGCGAAGCGAAGAATTCCTGGCTCACCGGGACTGCTGCGTGGAGCTACGTGGTGATCACCCAGTCGATTTTGGGCCTGAAGCCGGACTATACCGGCCTGCGCATTGATCCCTGTATCCCGAGTGATTGGGAGGGCTTCACCGCTAAACGCAGCTACCGCGGGACCGATTACGACATCACGGTGCGTAATCCCGCCAAGGCATGCCGCGGGGTGAAGGAAGTCCGTGTGGATGGTAAGCCGGTGTCCGGTAATCTGTTGCCGGTCGCCCCAGGTAAGACCCTCAAGGTTGAAGTGACCCTCGGTTGATCAGAAGGTGACCCGCCCGCCGAACGGATGATCGCTGTCCGGCTGGCGTGAAGTCGCGATCCGAATGGGTCGATTGGATTTCCGCAGTTCCGCATTCGTGCGGACTGCGGTTTATCCGTTTTTTTGAACATCATGGCTTCGGAGGCATTCTCATCATGCGGGGGTTGCTTTTGTGGCATGGCTGGCACCTGACGTAAATCTCGACAGATGGCTTTGATTGTGCAAGATGACTGGTATCCGATGTATGAAAAACGATAGTCCAATGAAGGGAATGACACGATTTGAACGGCACACTTCGACGTTGATTCGCCGTGCGCGGGCCGGATTCACCCTGGTTGAAATCCTGCTGGTGCTGGCGATCATCATGATCCTTGCAACAATCGGTATCATCAACATCGACAAGATCTTCGGTGATACTCAGGATAAAGTGGCCAGTTTTCAGGTCAATGAGACTTTCAAGACTCCATTGCTGAAATACCGCCTCGATGTGGGTAACTATCCATCCTCCAGTGAAGGGTTGGACGTGCTCATGAAGCGTCCGGCGGCCGGGAGCAAATCATGGAAGGGGCCCTATGTTGACCAGGTTCCTCTGGATCCCTGGAAGAACGCTTACCGTTACCGTTTTCCGGGCGAAAAGAATCAAGGGGGATATGATCTGTGGTCGATCGGACCCGACGGAATGGACGGCACTCCCGATGACATCGGAAACTGGCAGAAACAGGGTGAGTCCTGAGCGCCGGATCGTGTGATAAGGAATGGCGCCGGGGTCCGGTTTTCATTGTGACCCGGTAAACGCTCCAGAAGAAAGAATCCGGAAAAGGCAATGGTATCTCTCAGGCGCAGAATAACAGGCTCTGAACGTCAGGCGTTCACGTTGGTGGAGATCCTGCTGGTTCTGGCGATCATGGTGGTGGGTACCACGTTGTTTGTGAGCAACGCCAGTCGCCTGATCGATGGAATGAATGAACCGTCGGTTGAGGAACGGGTGGATCAGGCGGTCAAGCGGGCGCGGCTAATGGCCGTTACGGAAAAAAGCAAAGTCTGGCTGATGTTTGATCCTGAGATCCGGGCGTTGATCATCCGGGGCGAGGATGGTTCGGAGCTTGGAAGCTTTTCGATAGGGGGTGAGGATGCGCAGGATGAGGTGATGGTTCGCTTCAGGGAGGTTCAGGCCCAGCCCTACCGTTCTTCCGGAGTCTGGGGTATGGCTGTGGAGTTGTCGCGGGATGACCGCGGGTCGATGGAGTTCTGGCCGGCTGGCTTTGCCACGAACTGTGTTGTGGAGATTGATGATGGGCAAGGAGACCGCATTCCCACCCGGATAATGTACGATCCCTTTTCGAATGCGCGCATGGAGGCGGATCTATGAGCGCCTCCCACAGGGTAGTGAATCCCATGCGGATGATCGTATGCAGGCGCTTCACCCTGATTGAGACCTTGCTCGCGCTGGCGGTTTTCGGTTTGGCTGCGGTGGTGCTGACCACGAGTTTCTATGATGCGCAAAGGGCACTCGAATGGGAGTCCCGTAGCTTGACTTACGAGAAAATGGCCGATTGGGCGGTGGATCGGATCCTTGAGCTGAAGCTTGATAGGGATGCGATGGAGAAGGGCGATCGCGTGTCGACTCTGGACGGAGGAAAACTGGACTGGAAGGCGACCGTGGAAGAAACCCGCATCCTGGACTGTTTTCAAGTGGCCTTCAGTTTCACGTTTTCAGCAGCGTTGGATGATGATGAGGGAGCGTTTATTGTAAACCGGCTGGTGTATGCTCCCACATGGTCAGAGGCCCGGGATCGGGCGGCTTTGTTGAAGGAAAAGATGGACCGGTTTGAGTCGAGGAAAGCGAGGATGCTGCCATGAGGAGCCAGGCTGCCCGTTCTTGCCGGATCGGACTAACCGGGCTGGGGCGCCGGTATGCCTATGGCACGTTCCGTGTGGAAAGGGTGCGATCCGGGTTTTCCCTCATTGAAGTGCTGTTGGCGCTCATGATTTCGATGATCGTGATTGCTTCGGTCACCAGCCTTTTCTACGTGTTTGCCAACGCATGGTTGGGCTATCGTGATTCCGGTTATGAGCGGGATCATGCTCACGGGGTAGTGGCGTTTCTTGACGGCGAGTTTTCCCGTTTGTCGGGAACCTCCGCCACAGGGGACAACGAAAGCGTGCAATGGATGAAGCTTCCGGAAGCCGGTCCGTATGATCCGGAGTATTTGAGTTGGAAGGTGACCGATGCGCCACCGTTCCTGTCGGTATCGCCTGCATTCGAAGGGATGGCGCTGCGGGTTTATCTGCGCTTTGAACGCGAGAGGGGGCTTTCTCTGATCTGGCATCCGGAGGATGATCTTTTGGTTGATCCGTGGAGGGACGAGCCGTTTGATCCGACCGATCACCTGTATGAGGCTCCGCTGACCCCGATGGTGGATTCTTTTCTTTATGCCTTTTACGATTCCGAAAAAGACGAGTGGGACGAATTGGATGAGCCATGGAAGGATCAATTTCTGAAAGGGCAGATGCCGGATGTGCTGGTGATCCGGTTTCTTTCGGAGGACGAGAGTGCCCGGCCATTTCATGTCTATCTGCCAAGCGCAAGCGGAGGTGATGCCGGATGATACCGGAATGGCAACAGCGACGGCCCAGACGGCAAAACGGGCAAAAAGGGGCGGTTCTTCTGGTGGTGCTTGTTTTTGTGTTTTTGCTCAGTTTCATCACCATGCAGTTTGTGTCAGAGGTTGGCGAGAAATTGCAGTACAGGGTTCAAACCGGAGGGGATGCTGTGCTCCGGAGAGTGGCGCTCGACGGCTGGACGCATGCCGTCGCGGTTCTGGCTGAAATCAAGGAAGTCGAAGGCACCTTTTTCTCTGGAGGGCAGGGATGGAGTGATCCTTTCTCCTATGAGCCCATGACGGGTCTGCCGGATGGGGTTGAGATTGAAGCGAGAGTTGAGGATCTGACCGGACGCCTGAGTTTGATATCCATGGACGAAGAGTCCTTCCGTGAATTTCTGGAATCCATCGGATGGAACCTGAATGATGCCTCACGCTTGACGGATCTCTATTTCGACTGGATTGACGAGGATGATATGGTGCGGGCACAGGGCGCGGAATCCCGCGAATACCGCAATGGAGAGCGTTCTTTCATCCGGCCCAGAAATGCCATGATCAAGCGCATGGATGAGTTTTGGCAGATCCGCGGATTCCGCGAGTGGTTTTTGTCCAATGATCCGGTTCTCGTGGAGAGCCGGGAATTGTTTCTTGGCAGTTTGACTTTGATGCACAGCGGTCCCGCAAACATCAACAGTGCCAATGACGCTGTCTTGAACCTCATCGGGAAGGTGGATATGGTGAATCCTCTGGGAGTTGCACAGTATATGGCCGGGCGCGACAGGATACCAGGCACCGGCGATGATCGATACTTTGAGGATGTCAATCATCCTTATCTGACCTCCACCCGCAATACCGATGCCCGGATGAGCGGAGTGGAGTCCCGTGCATTTCGAGTGACAGTCAGGGCGTCCCGTCCGGGTTTATCGCACCATGTGGTGAGTGCGATCGTTCGTGAGCCATCTTCCTCTCAGAGCGGCCAATCCAGCGCACCGTCGACTGATCCTGCGCCTTCTGACCCGAATGCAGCGGAATCCTCATCCGCCGGCGAATCCACCTCGAATCCCAGTCAGGCGTCCGGATCCGGCCGAATGATGGATCTGCCTTTCGAAATACTTGAGTTAAGCGAGAATATCATAAATGCTCGCGACTGACTACTACTCATGCACCGATTCCTGTCCAGTATGCGCCAACGCTTGCCTTCTCCGAAGGATCCAGCGGTTTGTTATGTTCCCGGGGATTTATTCTTCATTGAGCGGGTCGATATCCCATCGGGTTTGAGTGAGTCAGAGGCGGATGCCTATGTGCAGACTGCCCTCGAAGGGATGTCTCCGTTTGCGTTGGACCATTTGATGTGGGGCTGGGTGCGTGTGCCCGGCTCCGGCAACACGGCGTTTCTATACGCGGCGCTCAGCGAGAAGGTGCAGCCCCGCCTGCCAGAAGAAATGGGGTCGGGGGTTCATGTGTTTCCGTCTTTCCTTCCGTTTCTGGGAATGATTCCGGATCGTCCGGTGATCCGGACTGCGGTTTGTGGCGACTCTGTGTCCGTCTTTCTGTTCGATCGGGCGGCTGAGATGCCAGTGGAGGTTCACTCCACCACTCCGGAATGTGGGATCGGACAGTCAAGCGCGTCCGTTGTCCGCCAGGATATGCTGCGCGCCCTTGGTCTGCGTGGATGGGAAGTGGATCCGACATTGTATTCAAGTGATGAGCCCGTGTGGGAACGGTCCGATGCGCTGAGTTTTCAAGTCCGGGGTGCTGACGAATCAAGCTCCGGTTCCTCTGCTTCAAGTGGTGTGGCGGGTTTTCGGTTGCAAGGACATGCGCTTTGGAATGCGGATATCCGGCCGAATGCGACCA
>Ga0209723_1006133_pt1 | contig 11836 bp, 9 predicted proteins | sample BiotimSIPDNA_2_FD_185750 | JGI IMG/M metagenome (GOLD analysis project Ga0209723, IMG submission 185750) | Anaerobic biogas reactor microbial communites from Washington, USA - Biogas_R2 time_0 SIP DNA (SPAdes) (version 2) | ecosystem: Engineered > Bioreactor > Anaerobic > Unclassified | place... | reverse complement strand
AAAATAGACCAGACCGATCGCTAAATAGGCGATGATGATGAACCATATGATTTTGCCGAAGGTGACTTTACGTTTCATTGCTGCCTCCTAATTTAATTGAATAATATTGATTATCTCATAGATTAGGGTTGATAAACGGTGGATAGAAAGATGGGTACCTTTGGTATGGTTCTGTGTTCGGCCAACCCACAACGCCTAATTAGGATTATGATTAGGGTGTCCCAAGTTTTATTGCTTATTCATTCATCCCGTTGGAGGTGGCTGATGACAGAATATCAACACTTACTTAACCAATCCCGGGAGTGGCTTCTGGAAGCCGCGTATCCGGATCCATGTTACCTTGCAATCCGCGACCTCTACGCCCACTCGACCAGCACGGAGGACCAGGCTCAGGCTAAACTCACCGCTCACAAAGCTGGGGCGATTGCGCAAATCTTGGAACACATGAATCCTGAAGGTTGGTGGGAAAAACCTGGTCCTGGATATGGACCCAAGTATCGCTCGACTGTCTGGGCAATGACGTTGCTTGCGCAGCTGGGAGCCAGCCTTGAGATGGACTCGCGGTTGGATACAGCCTGTGCCTACGTGCTGGACCACGCTTTCGCGAGAGGTGGCTACTTTACTTCATCAGGGGCACCCTCGGGCACGTTTGATTGTCTGCAAGGTAACCTGACTTATGCATTACTGGCGATAGGCTGCAGGGATCCACGCCTTCAGCAAGCGGTGGATTGGATGTCCCGCAGCCAGACTGGCGAGGGAGTGGCGCCAGTCACAGACAAGAAAGCATCTGTACGTTACTATAACTATAAATGCGGACCGGACTTTCGTTGCGCTGCTAACGGAGGACTGCCTTGTGCTTGGGGAGCGACCAAGGTGATGATGGCTTTCTCCCAGGTGCCAGCAGAATGGGGAACTGAACTGGTCGAGCGTGCCATCGCGCGAGGAGTAGAGCTATTTTTTAGCGTGGATCCCGTCACCGCAAATTGGCCATGCGACCATCACATCAACCGGGATTGGTGGAAGTTTGGATTCCCATTGTTTTACATCACTGATTTGTTACAGGTGGCTGATAGCTTAACCGCGCTCGGTTACACGACGGACGCACGGATGAGCAGTTTGATCGAGCTAATTCTCCATAAGCAGATCTCCCCTGGACGGTGGGCGCTGGAATACGCGTACAAAGGCAAAACCTGGGGAAGTTTTGGCGAAATCGGCAAGGAAAATAAGTGGGTGACCATTCGGGCGTTACGGGTTTTGAAGCGAATTAATGACGCGGGGTAGATAGTATTGTGACGGATTGCCAGTGTACGCGTCAACCTGAATATAAATAGTACAAAGATCGCTTCACTTCGTTTGCGATGGTGGAACGTTTACCGAATTATCCTACCCAAACACGACGCAGGCATAAGAAGGCAGCCAGAGAGTGCCGCTTTCTGCATATTCTGCTTTGCCAAACAGAACGCTTTTTTGATCCAACAGGTTTTGCCTGACGACCCACTCAGGGATGGCGTGATCACGTTCACTAAAGTTCACCAAAATGAGTACTTTTTCGCTGTCATTGAAACGTGAAAAGCCCAAAACCGAGCCATTTTGGGTGCTGAAAACCTCCAACTTGCCGCCAGAAAGGGCTGGTAAGGCTTTACGCAGCTCGATCAGGTCGCGAAAACCATGATAAACACGTCCAGGCAGGCTTTCAGCATCCAGGCGTTGGGCATAGCGTTGCGGGTCGGCAGTCGGGCGGTGAACCCAGCGGCTGTCATTTTTATGTTTCGGGTCCTCCAGGTATCCGTAGTCGTTCAGGGTGGCGATTTCATCTCCCAGGTAGATCAAGGGGACTCCGCCGGCGGTCATAACCACAAAATGCAGCAGGAGAATACGTTTTATCGCTGACCCGACTTCATCTGGACCTTCTTCTGCCAGGGCTTTTTCAAGACCCGCCAGCGACGCGCAAGTGCCAGAGATACGGCAATCGCCTGTCTTTGGGTTTTCCTGGAAGGGAAGCCCGCGGGCAAAACTACCTGTGAAGCGTCCCCGGTAAAACTCGTTCAAGAAGCGGCGGTGATCGTAGCCGTTGATACCCAGCCTGGCAGCATCGTCATCCGAGAATGTCCAACCGATGTCATCGTGGCAGCGCACGTAATTGACCCAGGCAGTCCCCTGGGGGAGCGCGAACCTCTCCTGCAGTGCCTGCGAGAGCAAATTGACCTCACGCGTCGCCAGGCTGTTCCAGAGCAGCGCCATCATGAGGGGGTTATAGGAAAGCTGGCATTCCTGGGGCGAAATGTATTTGATCACTTCATCCGGATGCACAATCGCTTCAGACTTGAACAGGATAGCAGGGGCAACCACACGCGTTATGGCGTTGAAGCCCTGCAGGATGGTATGCGCCTCCGGTAAGTTCTCGCAGGAAGTACCCAGCTGTTTCCAGATGAACGCCACCGCGTCCAGGCGGAAGATCTCCACACCCTGGTTCGCCAGAAAGAGCATTTCTTCGCTCATGCGGTTAAAGACGACCGGATTGCTGTAATCCAGGTCCCACTGATAGGAGTGAAAAGTGGTCCAAACCCAGGATTGGATGTCCTCGAACCAGGTAAAGGCACCAGGATGTTCATCCGGAAAAATTTCTCTCAGATTTCTTTCGTAAAGATCGGGCACAGTACGATCCGGGAAGATCCCGTACATGTCGCGGTAATCCGGGTCGCCTGCTTTGGCTTTGAGCGCCCATTCGTGCTCACTGGAAGTATGATTGATCACCAGATCCAGCACCAGGCTGATACCCTGCGCGCGCAGTTCGCGCGAAAGCTGCGCCAATTCAGCCATGGTGCCCAGGGGCGAGTGTACCTCCCGAAAAGAACTGACAGCATAGCCGCCATCATTTTCGTTTTCCGGCATCTCAAAAAGGGGCATAAGGTGCAGATAGGTCAACCCCAGTTCCTTGAAATACGGGATTTTGGTGCGAATCCCTTGCAAATTTCCCGCAAAAAGATCCACGTAACAGACACCACCCACTACCTGGTTGGATTGAAACCAGAGCTCGTTCGTCTCCCGCTGCCTGTCGAGTTCCCGTAAATCGGCAGGGCGCTGGAAAGAGGCTTGCGCCATGGTCATCAGCAGGTTTTCAAGGTGAAAGACCATATCATAGCGAGTGCCATAGAGAGTATGGTAAAGCTGAAACAGGTGGTCAAAGTTGCTTTCCAGACGCTGAACGAAGCTCTTCCAGGCTTGGGAGTCCGCAGTAATAGAAAAGGCGAATTCCGCTTCAATTTTGGGTAAAAGACGTGCCAGTACGCGTTTGGACTCCAAGTGAAGGTCTACCATTCCCGCTTTCATGGCAGCTGCTCCTTTGCTTGCTGCGCCAGGGCAAATGCGCCATACAAACCCGCCTTACCCTCCAAGCCTGTCAGGACGATATAGGAATCCAGATGTTCTGTGATCAGGGGAGTCTGCATGTATCCGTTTAGTAAATCTTCAAAATTGGTCCGGATCATTGGCAGGAGGTGCTCCTGTGACATGACGCCCCCACCCAGGACAATTCGTTCCGGGGCAAGGATACAAGTGACAGAGACCAGCGCCAGGGCGATGTAGTGCGCTTCCAGTGCCCAGGCCGGATGATCCGGATTGAGCTGATCACCCTTCAGACCCCAGCGTTTCTCAATTGCCGGACCGGAAGCCAGCCCTTCAAAACAGGTGCCATGGAAGGGGCAGTTCCCCGCGAAGGGGTCCTGCAGAGGGTCCCGCGCCAGCATCATGTGCCCCATCTCCGGATGCAAAAAGCCATGCACAAGCTTACCCTCGGCGATCGCTCCTGCGCCAATGCCGGTGCCAATGGTGAAATACACCAGGTTTTGCAGCCCCCGACCTGCTCCCCAGAGGGATTCTGCCAAAACAGCGCCATTGACGTCCGTGTCAAACGCGATGGGGAAATCAAACCTTTGCCTGAAAAAGCCCACCACATCCGCCCCAGCCCAACCAGGTTTGGGTGTGGCAAGAATGTGCCCGTAGCTCTGTGAATTGGGGCGGGGGTCCAGCGGTCCAAAACAGGCGATGCCCAGAGACTGAATGCTGCCGAGCTGATTTTGCTGCTGGAAAAATTCTGCGCAGGCAGAGAGCGTTTGTTCAGGATCGGTGGTGGGGATGCGTGTTTCAGCCAGGATTTGGTTGTTTTCGTCCGCGACAGCGCAGACAAACTTGGTGCCCCCACCTTCGATTCCGGCAAATAGAGTTTGAGCCATCAACAACCTCCAAAGGAATAGGATAGTTTCGTAATGGTGATATTTGAAAAGTAAAAAGAAACAGACAGCATAACCTTTACTGTTTGTCAGAACCCAAGTAACCGGGTTGCGGAGCATTCGGACCGGAAGGAACGTTGGCTTTGTCGCCCACCGGTTGCAGCCACAGGAAGCCGTAGGGAGTCAGAGTGTAATCGCCGGGTAGAATAGTTTCACCAGTCAGTAAATCGATGAACTTCTCAGCGGTCTCCGGGATCCAGCCCTTGACAGGTTCGCCGCGCAGGTTGTTGAGGACCACGATGCGCGTGCCTTCCCATTTACGTTGATAGGCGACCACTGCCTTGGTCTCAAAACTGAACGACCGCCAGCTGAAATCGCCTCTGCCAAAGACCGTGTGCTGCTTGCGCACTGCGATCAGGTGCCGCACCTTGTTCAAAAGAGAGTGAGGGTCAGCCTGCTGGGCTGCCACATTCACGCGTTGGTAACCATAAACAGGGTCAGAAATGACCGGAGCATACAGCTTTTCTGTGGGGGCATCCGAAAAGCCGGCATTCGGGCTGGCGTCCCACTGCATGGGCGTGCGAAGTCCGTTGCGGTCAAAAAGCTCAACATTATCGCCCATGCCGATCTCATCACCATAATATAAGAAAGGCGAGCCCATCATGGTCAGGAGCATGGAATGCAGTAACAGGATTTTTCGCTGGTCATTATCCAGCAAGGGTGCCAACCGACGGCGGATACCCAGGTTGATACGCTGCTTAGGATCTTGCGCATAGGTTTCCCACATCCATTGGCGTTCGTCAGGCGTGACCATCTCGAGTGTCAGTTCATCATGGCAACGCAGGAAGGTGCCCCACTGGCATCCTTGCGGCAGGTCGGGTGTGCGCGCCAGGGTTTCTTCGATGGGAGTACGGTCGCCTTTAGCGAGCGCCATGAAGAGGCGTGGCATGAGCGGAAAGTGGAAATTCATGTGCATTTCGTCGCCGTCGCCGAAGTATTCGATCACGTCTTCGGGCCACTGGTTGGCTTCAGAGAGCAGCAGTGTCTCGGGGCTATAAATGTCCACGAATTTTCGCAGGCGCTTCAAAAATGTGTGGGTTTCAGGCAGGTTTTCGCAATTGGTGCCCTCACGTTCAAACAAATAGGGTGGGGCATCCACGCGCAGACCGTCCGCGCCGGCATCGATCCAGAATTTGACTACATCCAGCATGGCTTGCTGGACTTCCTGATTGTCGTAATTGAGGTCGGGTTGGGTAGAATAAAAGCGGTGCCAGAAATACTGCCCGCGCAGCGGATCATAGGTCCAGTTGGAAGTTTCTGAGTCGGTGAAGATGATGCGCGCCTCCTGGTATTTCTGGTCGGTGTCGGACCAGACGTACCAATCACGGTATTTGGCGTGCTGGGGGTGGTTGGGGTCACGTGATGCCTGGAACCAGGCGTTCTGATCGGAGGTGTGGTTGGGGATGATCTCGACCACGATGCGCAGATCACGCAGGTGGGCTTCGCGCATCAAGGTTTTGAAATCGTCCATAGTGCCATAGGCGGGAAAAATGTCACAAAAATCACTGACGTCGTAGCCATCGTCGCGCAACGGGGAGGGCATGATCGGCAGCAGCCAAACCGCGTCCACACCCAGGGATTTGATGTAGTCCAGTTTGCTGGTGAGCCCGGGCAGGTCGCCCCAGCCATCGCCGTTGGAGTCTTTGTAGGCACGGGTGTTGAGCTCCATGAAAATGGCATCTTTGTACCAGGGTGTTTTTTGTGTCATATTGTTCTCCTGTTTTTTAGCCTTTGTACGTAATGTTAAGCACCCATCCCTGACAAAATGACCTTCTTTTTGTAGGCCGGTCTGTCCAGCGTTCTTATCGCTGGTTTCCGGGGTTGAACCTGGCAAAACGCAACAACCATCTGAACTTAGGCTGAAATCAATTTTGTTAATCTACTCTTTTAGTGGAAGGGGGCGAGCCCCTTCCCTACGACCCCACCTTGCCCCCTCCTTGGGAGGGGGATTGAGGGGGTGGGTGTTCTTTGTTTGTTGGGAGACCATGGCAGGTCTCCCCTACATCATCAAATTCGTCGGAATGGCTAGAATCCATTCCTTACATTTCACGGAAGGGGACAAGTACCGCTCGCTTCGCTCCCAGCATCCTGACCCCTTCCCTACAAACCCATCTCACCCCCTCCTGGGAGGGGGATTGAGGGGGTGGGTATTTTTGTTAGTTTCTTCGCGGGAGACCATGGCAGGTCTCCCCTACATCATCAAATTCGTCGGAATGGCTAGAATCCATTCCCACAATCAACAATCCGTACGGAGGGGGTTTATCTCCCTCCGCAATGCGCTGGAATGACAAGTGTCCATTCCCTACGAGAGACAGGTCCGTACGATAATATCAACCGACATACTTCCCACCCCCTCCATGGGAGGGGGACTGAGGGGGTGGGTATTTTTGTTAGTTTCTTCGCGGGAGACCATGACAGGTCTCCCCTACATCATCAAATCTGTCGGAATGGACACTGGTCATTCCCTACAAATAGTTCTACCCTTTCACCGAACCAGCCATCATGCCGCGTACGAAGTAGCGCTGCAATCCAAGGAAGACCAGTAACGGCAGAATCATGCTGATGAATGCAGCCGAGGTCATCAGGTGCCAATCCTGTCCTTTTTCTCCTACCAATCGGGCAACCGCGATGGTGACCGTCTGGTTTTTCTCACCCAGGAAGACCAGGGCAACCAGGTAGTCATTCCAGAGCCACAGGAATTGGAAAATCGCAAAGGATGCCAACGCGGGAACTGATAGCGGCAGGATCAATTTGGTGAAGATGGTGAAATTGGACGCGCCATCGATATAAGATGACTCCAATAATTCACGCGGGATCGTACTTATATAGTTAAAGAGCAGGTAAGTTGCCAGTGGCAGACCAAAGCCGGTGTGCGCCAGCCAGATACCCAGGAAGGTACCATTTAGCCCCATATTCACATAGTCCTTGAGGACCGGAACCAGGGCGATCTGTAAAGGTACTACCAGTAAAGCCACGATAATGGTGAAGACGAGGTTGCGACCGGGGAAATCCAGCCAGGCGAAGCCGAAAGCGGCGAAAGCCGCGATCAGGATCGGGATGATCGTGCCTGGGATGGTGACCGCCAACGAGTTGAGGAAGGCGCCACCCAGGTTATTGCCAGTACGGGTGATGGTCTGACCTTCAGCGTTTTTATAGCTGATCGTCTTTCCACCCAACACGTCTTTGTAGTTTTTAAGTGTCAGATTAGTGGCAAAACCAACCCACTTGTTCTCTGAGATGATGGCAGTACGGGTGCGTTTGTTGCCGTACCATGTAATCAGGCGACCGTCATCCAGTTGAACGCCATTACGGAATTCATCAAAGGTGGCAGTTTTCCCTAATATTTCAAATGAACCATCCAGGTCAACCGATTCCGGGATCACGATGCGTTCGACTTCCACATTCTCTTTGTGGGGGAAGATATTCCACCAACCACTACGAAAGATATCTTCACTGGGACGGAAGGAGGTAATCAGGATGCCCAAAATTGGAATCAGCCAGATCAAACAGATCATAATCAGGATGAAATTATTCCAAAAGGCAGACTTTTGTTTGGCGGATTTTAAGGTTGTCTTGGCCATCAGAACCCCCTTCTTGATTGATTATATTGGCGAACATTATTGATAATCACCGGGGTCACCAGCAGCAGCAGCACAATTGCGATAGCGGAGGCTTTGCCTGCATCTGTATAGGTAAAGCTCTGCAGGTAAAACTCATTGGCAATCACGTTCGTACCGTTATTTCCACCAGTCATCACGCGGACGATATCAAAAGTCTTCAGGCTGAAGATCACTATGGTGGTAGTAACCGTAAGCAAGGTTCCTTTAATATAGGGAACAATGACTGAGAAAAAGGCTTTAATTTCAGTTGCCCCGTCTATGCGTGCTGCTTCCAATAGTTCTGCCGGTACGCCTTTGATGGCGCTGGAAAGAATGACCATGGCATAGCCTGTTTGCAGCCAAATCATGATGATGATCAGGAAAAAGTTATTCCATGGTGGTAAGCTCAGCCATGGTTGCGGTGTGCCCCCAAGACCGATCACAATCGCATTGAGCAATCCAATTTCCTGGATGCCCACGCCGGTACCTTTGTAGGTGTAGATGAACTTCCAGATGACACCCGCACCAACGAAAGAGAGGGCGTAGGGTGTGAAAATGATTGACTTGTAAATCACTTCGGCTTTGGTGCGGTCTGCCAGGGTAGCGATCAGAAGGCCAAAACCAACGCTGAACGCGGTTCCAAAAATCAACCAGAGCAGGTTGTTTCTGAAGGTCTCAAGCATGCGTGGGTCGGTAAAAGCGAACTTGTAATTATCAAGTCCGACCCATTGAGTGCCGAGGTAGTTTCTGAAAGACCCGTATAAGGAACGGACAACCGGAACAGCCAGGAACCACGCCATAATTGCCACTGCTGGTCCAACAAACACAAAGGGCTGCAGCACCTTGGAAATTCGTTTGGGCAGTTTCATTACCAGCCAGTTTGTGACCACATAGAGCAGGGCAACGCCGCCAACACCCCAAACAATTGCTACCAAAACCTGAACAATTTGGGGGGCATTGGCTTTTTGAAGAAATAGATATCCCTGCCACAAAACCAAAAATGTCAATACAGGGACAAAAATGGATACCAGAATCTGACCCAGAGTGGTACCAAACCACCCGAGGATCTTGTTTATCGAATTATTGCCATTAGGATTTGGTGTTTTAACTTCTGCTACACTCATCCAGTCACCTCCTCGGCTTTTTGGAGTCCAATATCTGGAGAGCAGACTTGGTTCTGGTGCCTGCTCTCCAAATTTCAGGCTAATTTGTGCTGGCTACAATTATTACTGCGGCCAGGAGGCGTCAATCTGTTCCAGGGCTTCCTGTCGCGTGATTGAGCCGGATACGTAATCGGTCATGTACTTCCAGAAGGTGCCAGCGCCTACAGCACCTGGCATCATGTCAGAGCCGTCAAAGCGGAAGGTGGTGGCATTGCGGATGGTTTCAGCCACACCGCGAGTCACAGGGTCCACATACCAGTCGAGGGAAGCATCGTTATGGGTCAGGATAGCGCCACCCTGTTCCACCCAGACTTTGAGGGATTCACCAGTGGAGAAGTATTGGATAACTGCGCGTACCTCGGGGCGATCGTTGAAGACGGCGTAGATATCGCCAGCGCCAAGTACTGGGCTGCCAAATTCTTCCTTAATGCCGGGCAGGTAGAAGAAGGAATAGTCCTCACCCGCGACAGATTCTTCGGGGAAGAAGGTGGTCACAAAGTTACCCTGTCGGTTGAACCAGCACTTGGGCGGATTCTCGAACATGGGTTTGGGGGCATCACCAAAGTTGATGGTGGGGATGGCAGCACGTCCGCCATACACATAGTCATCATTGAACCAGATGGCTTCGATGTAATCGAGCACTTCGTTCATCTCGGGTGAGTCGAATTTGAGTTCGCCGGTTACCCACTTGTCGTAGGCTTCGCCACCAGCAACACGCAGCATCAGGTCTTCGATCCAGTCGGTCATGGTCCAGCCGGTAGCTGCACCAGATTCGATGCCGATACACCAGGGAGTGTCGCCATCAGAAGCGATTTGTTCGGTGAGAGCCATCATTTCATCCCAGGTGGTGGGGACTGTGTAACCAGCCTCATCGAATGCCTTCTTGGGATAGAAAACGAAGGATTTACCATTGGCACGTGCCCAGATACCGGCAACGATGTCGCCGTTAGGACCGGTCATGGTGCCCAGATCTTGCCATGCCTGGCTGTAGTTGGTCTTGATCCAGTCGGGATCGATCAGGGTGTTCATATCGATGGCATAACCTTTTTCAACAGCATATCTCAACAGACCGGGCTGTGGGTAGTCAACGATATCGGGGCGGTCACCACCATCCAGGCGGATGTTGATGTTGGCTTCAAATTCCTTGGAGCCGGTATATTGAATATCGATACCGGTTTTGTCTTCGAAAGCCTTGATGCTGTCATTGAAAACAACCTCATCCTGGTCGGTGAAGGGACCAGCCATGGTGACGATGGTGCCATTATACATACCAGCATAAGCATTAGCAAGTTCCTGTCCTTGAGGGAGGGCGGCAACAGTTTCTTCCGCAGGTTCCTCAACTACAGGTTCTTCGGCGGGTGCGGCTCCACAAGCGCTGAGCAGCATGGTCGCAATGATCAGAATAGCAATTGTCGACCAAAGAACATTTTTCTTAAACATATTTTCTCCTTTGAATTAATTTTAATTGTTGAAACAACTTACTAACTTGGCAGACTTCGTCTCACTCCCTCTCTTATCACTCCTTCCTATCTCCCGCGAAGATCGGCGGGCGATTAAACGCGTAGGTAAAGTGACCGAAAGAGACTCCGGTTCCTCTCCACGCATCATACTAGTAAGTAAATTATACGACTCAACGGCAATCTCGTGCCCCGATACGGCTACCGATGTGAGTGTAGGATTGATATAAGAAGCCAGCGGAATATCATCGAAGCCAACCACAGAGATGTCTTCCGGGATCGAAAGCCCCACCTCCCGGATGGCAGAGTAGGCTCCTAACGCCACGTTGTCGCTGGCAACAAAAACTGCACTGAAATCCAACTTGGATTCAAGCAGCGATCGCATCTGTGTGTAGCCGGACTGCGGGTCAAAGTCAGCTTCGCGAACAAGCTGTGGGTCAAAGGCAATGTTAGCTTTCTCTAAGGCTGATTTATAGCCAGCCAGTCGTTGGTTGGCTGAGGTGTAGGGCAGGGCGGCGTTGGTGATGCAGGCAATCTTGGTGTGTCCAAGCCCAATCAAATGACACACAGCCGTTTCAGCTGCTGCCAGGTTGTCCACATCCACTGAGTGAAGCGTGGAACCCGGAATAGTACCCATCAACACCACCGGGATGTCGGTTTCTTCCAAAGCCTTCATGCCGGGGTCATCCAGACGGGGAGTCATCAGGATCATGCCGTCAATGTGATGAGCGCGGGTAAGTTCGAGATACGATTCCAATTGCTGCCCCGGTTCCACCCATTCTAATAGTAAGCCCTGCGAATTTTGCCCGAGAACATCAAGGAGCCCGCTCAAAATCTGGGGCAGGAAAGGATCTGTGGCAATATATTGGGGAGCGCGGCTGATGATCAGTCCAATATTCTTGGTTTGATTGGACGCGAGAGCGCGGGCAGAAGCATTGGGGTAGTAGCCAAGTGTTTTGGCGGCGGAACGTACTTTTTCGGCGGTTTCAGGGCTGATGGAGAAGCGTTTTTCGTTATTCAACACAAAGGAGACCGTGGTCCGTGAAACCCCCGCCAGGTCTGCAACATCCTGACTTGTGATCCTTTTGCTCATCATACCCTCTGATTAACGCGCGTTAGTAATGTTAACAACAGTATAACAAGTTTGTTAGTCAAAGTCAAGAAAAACAACCTTTAAATGTAGAATGGCATGGGTTTTGGGGTGGGGCAGGGGTAGCTGATAGCTGATAGCTGATAGCTGATAGCTGATAGCTGATAGCTTTAAAAATTGTAATTACGAGGTTTAGCAAATGCAAGGTTTTTCTTTTGGATTTTCATTGTTTCAATTT
>Ga0209723_1006129_pt1 | contig 11850 bp, 6 predicted proteins | sample BiotimSIPDNA_2_FD_185750 | JGI IMG/M metagenome (GOLD analysis project Ga0209723, IMG submission 185750) | Anaerobic biogas reactor microbial communites from Washington, USA - Biogas_R2 time_0 SIP DNA (SPAdes) (version 2) | ecosystem: Engineered > Bioreactor > Anaerobic > Unclassified | place... | reverse complement strand
AATAGTTCCTGTTGCTTTTAGTTTTCCTCCGGCATTTTCTCCTAAGTAATCGGTTAACTCTGTCCATTCTGCATCAGTGGGCAAATGCCAACCATCAGGGCAAACATCACAGGCTGTTTCCCAGTCGTACAGGTAACCATAAGTTTCCACATTGCTGTTGTTGTTATCGTATGCCCAGTAATTACCACTGCTGGGTTCATAAGCAAGGTTTTCTGCCATCCATTCTTGGTTGCCAATGGTTACGGTTTGGTAAACCTTGCCGTCACGTGGGTCGGTAAAAGTACCGCCGCCGCCGCTTGAAACAATCGCAACAGTAATCTCGTCTGTTTTTGTGGCGCCGGCATTGTCTTTTGCTTCTGCCTTAATGGTGTGGCTCCCTATTTCTTCCTCGGTGGTTATCCACTCATAATTATAAGGGAAGCTATTGGCAGAGCCTTTGCCCACCCCGTCAATATAGAAGCGCACTTCTGCTATGCTGCCGTCATCATCTTCCGCTTCAACTGAAATAGTTACTGTATTGCCCTGCGTTATCTCTTCTCCATCAGTAGGGGATACTATCGTACATGTGGGCGCATCATTGTCATTTGATTTTTCGTCATCATCATTGTCCTCATCTTTACTGCAGGCTGCAAAGCCAAAGGCTATGATACTTGCTATAAGGATTGCTAAAAATTTGTTTGTGTGTTTCATAATGTTTTTTTATATTAATAATTGTCAAGGTTGTTTCTTTACCATGTTTGCCAACGGTAAATTGTATGAGTAGTGGCAGATTGCGTGGTAGTTTCCTGTCAAGCTGCTACGCAGTTTGAGCGGGCTACAAGCCTTGATATTTAGCACTTCCCCTGCCATTACTTATACAAAATGTTAGTAGCCGTTTTTTATATCCATCTTTTGGGTAATTGTTCTCCGAATTTTTTGAATCTTTCATTTGCGTTTAACACTATTAAATTCTGTCGCGTTCTTGTCATCGCAACGTAGACTTGCTTATCAAATAATTCTGTACTTCCATAATAATTGGACGGTATAAGCATTATAACATTTAAAACCTCCCAACCTTTAAATGAATGAATTGTAGACATTTTTATTCTGCTATCTCCCATCCAAAAAGCTTTTTTATGACGGTGATATCTGCTTTCTTCTTCATTCTCAAATACATGATTGACTTTTAATCCTTTATTTTCTGTGAAATGCTTAACACATTCAATTCCATATTCTTTGTTTGGCAGAAGGATTACAGTGTCAGAAACGTGATTTGATGTAGCGTTTTTTTTAATTAACTCATATGAACTATCTATTTTTGATAGCCATTCCGATTCTTCTATATTTTCCCATATAGTATGTTCTACATATTGATTAAAAAGGTCTGGTCTTTGAATATTTTCAACTCTTACATCTTGATTTAAATCAAATTCTTCGCTGAATCGTTTTGTAATTTCAGCAACTCCTTCTGGCATCCTTACAACTGTTTTTAACTCAATCCAGTCACCAAACTTTTCTACACCTTTCCTGCGTTTATCCAGCCAATCCATGTTGCGCCCATATATATTTTGCTTTTTGTCGCATACTACAACAAGCTCGTCTCTTTCCTTAAGAAAACTTTGTAACATAGTATACCATTCAACATGATAATCTTGACCTTCATCAATATAAATTGCATCATATTTCTCATAATAACCACGTTTAATAACTTCTAAAACTTTATTAGGTACAATCTCCCTAAAGGTTGATTCTCCGTCTCCTGATTCTTTAGGCCATTTTTCTCCAAATTCATTTAAAATATCTTTGCAAAATCCATGGAAATGTCCAAATGTAAATGACTTCCAATTAAACTCAAATGGACTTCGTTGAACCATATCTCGAATATAATGCCAAAGAGTAATATTAAATGAAAGAATAAGAACAGTCTTGCCTTGAGATGCAAGTTTTGCTGCTCGATAGGCTAAAACTTGGGTTTTTCCACTCCCTGCTACGCCTCTTACCCTATAATGACCGGAGGTTGGTTCTGAAAATAGTTGTTGATATTTATTTAAGTCTAATTTAATTGTCTGTTCCAGTGAATGAAAAGGCGGATTTAGCCAAAAAAGAATCTCATGATTCCATTCTCTTTTCCAATAATAGCTTTGAGTCAGATAACTATCAGGCACAATTTGTCTTAAATTATTTGAATTCAAAGAGTCTCTGCCCAAAATTGGAAATACTTTATAATTGAGATTTAAATGTTCAAATAAACTATGGCAACTATTAGTTGATGCATTGTGAAAATATATCGAAGTTTTTAATAATCCGTATTTTCTTTTGTCATTGTCAAATTCTTCTCCAAGCTGTGGAATCAATTGCCCTGACAGTTTTTCTTTGTAATGTTCAACTTGTTTTATTGGTGATTTAATAGCGTAAGTTCCATTCCTATCTGAAACACAGAATTCATATTTGCCAAAATCATCTTTCTCAAAACTATAATGTAATAAATCCCAGTCTTTAACCTCAATTATTTGGCAACCGACAAATGGATGAAGCAAAATAATGTCAGGTCGGCTACCGTTTAAAAATGGTTGAACAAAAATTAACCACCCTTTATAATTCGATAAATTTTCGTTTCTCGATTTATTATGGTCATAAACGAAACCTCTGTCTTGTTGAAGATTTTTGTCTAAGAATTCAATCAAAAACCTTTCGCCATTAGTCAATGGTTGTTTTAAATCGTTTAGGATTTTCCAGTCTGGTATAACTCTGTTCATATGCTGGTTTTAAAATGGCTACTAACGTTTTGAGGCTTTGCGTTGTGGGGGATTTTTACAACTACCGTTCATACGAAGCAGAAATGTTGAATCTTGCACAAATGCTTCAGCGAAGCACGTCAGCCCCCATAACGCAAAACCGCTGTTACCAGCTGGCGTTCTGTCGTCCGTGTCTGTAAACCATTGTCGTTATTGAGTTTCCGTGTCATTTTTCTTTGTCGTGTTGGTCTGTGGGTTTGCGTGTTTTATTTTTTCTAAAAGGGTTGGAAAAATATTTTGAAATTCTCTTTTGGGTGGCGAAGGTGGAAGCTCTTTTGCAATTTTTGGTCTGTGCGTTAGCTTGTGCGAATTGCAAATGTGCTTTCACCTTGTGCGTTGGCTATTTGGTATTTAGTGTCATCATAATTTCTCTAAAACTTGCTAGTCCAGCTTCTAGGTTTTCAATAATATCTTCTGCCAGTTCTTCAGGGTCAGGTAAGTTGTCCAAGTCTGCCAGTGATTTGTCTTTGAGCCAAGATATGTCAAGGCTTGTTTTATCTCTTGAAATGATTTCCTCATAGCTGAATTTTCTCCAACGTCCTTCGGGATTTGTTTCAGGGTGATATGTTTCTTTTCGTTTGTTTCTGTTGTCGGGTTTGTAACAGTCAATGAAGTCTTTTAGTACGTCAATGTTTAAAGGGTTTTTCTTTAAGGTGTGGTGAATATTAGTTCTGTAGTCATAAACCCAAATCTCTTTTGTCCAAGGATTTTTACTTGCAGGTTTGTTGTCAAAGAAAATCACATTTGCTTTTACTCCTTGAGCATAAAATATTCCTGTCGGTAAACGAAGAATTGTATGTAGGTCGGTTGTTTCTAAAAGCTTTTTACGAACTGTTTCACCTGCACCGCCTTCAAACAATACATTGTCAGGCAATACAACGGCTGCTTGTCCTGTGGTTTTAAGCATTGAACGTATATGCTGCACGAAGTTTAATTGCTTGTTACTTGTCGTTGCCCAAAAGTCTTGACGGTTGTAGGTTAAATCGTCTTTCTCTTGCTCGCCTTCGTCATTGGTAAAAGTCTGTGAACTCTTTTTGCCAAAAGGTGGATTGGCTAAAACGTAATCGTAGGTTGTTGGAGAAGCTGCAATCAAGGCATCAGCAGGGGAAATGAAATTATCGCTTTCAATGTCGCCAATGTTATGTAAGAACAAATTCATTAAAGCCAAACGTCTTGTTCCTGCAACAATTTCGTTTCCGAAAAAGGTCTGCATTTTCAGAAACTTGTTTTGCTCCTTATCCAGTTTGTTATTCTCTACTATGAAATCGTAAGCAGCTAAAAAGAAACCACCCGTTCCGCAACTTGGGTCAGCAATGGTTTTCATTGGCTGTGGCTGAATACATTCTACCATTGCCCGAATCAATGGACGTGGCGTAAAGTATTGTCCTGCACCGCTTTTTACGTCTTGTGCATTTTGCTCTAAAAGTTTTTCATAAATATCTCCTTTCACATCTGCACCCATTACCAACCATTGCTCACTATCAATCATATCAATGATTTTGGCAAGCATAGCAGGGTCTTGAATTTTGTTTTGGCTCTTGGTAAATATTTGTCCTAAGATACCTTTAGCGGTGCTTAATTCACGAAGCAAAGTTGCATAGTGTAATTCCAGTTCTGCACCCTTTTTATTGGTCAAACTTTCCCAATTGTATCCTTTTGGAATAGGTAATTTCCTGTTGTGTGGTGGCTTACTGTATTCATCAGCCATTTTTAAGAAAAGCAAATAGGTAAGTTGCTCTAAATAATCTCCATATCCTACGCCTACATCACGCAGGGGATTACAGAAACTCCATACTTTGCTTACTATACTTGATGTTGTCATATTAGCTTTTATTTATTACCCATTCGACATCAATTAGACGCACTTCACAACCCGGATTGTTTTGTTGCACTACGTTTAATACCATTCCTCTATCGAAACGACCTGCAATTTGCATCACATCAATTCTTTCTATTCGAGGATTCTGCCCAGGGCAGGAGATTTCAACTACAACAATGATTTCTTGAAAATTCATTTTTTATTTCTTTTAATTAGTTTTTTATCCCAACCTTTTTCTTTGATAAATGCCAAACACTTTTCAGTTTCAGCTTCATTAAACTTTTCAGCTTTGGTTTTATGTTTTTCGCCCTTTAAATTAATTTTCCATTCTGCCATTGATTGGCGAATGACTTTTAAATCGGTGCTTTGAATGTCTTCTATTACTTTACAAACAGTTGCCAGTAATTCGGTTTTATGCGAACGCTCTTTGGTGCTGTATTTTGAAAATATATCAGTTAAATCGTTTACGGCTGATTGCATTTTTTCAGTATTTGGATTCGTACTGTTGAACAATGTTTTTTCATTCAGCACTTCAATGTGATTGCCCGATTTTTTGAAATATTGCTTATTATTAATGACTTTTTTGATGGTTGGCGGATATGGCCCTAAATGCCAACGGTTGTAGTTGAAGTAGGTAGGAACACCATAAACCTTATCCATTAAATATGCATATTTTGCCAATGTCATTTCTCCGTGTTCGATTTGTTTTTGTTTAGATGCTTTGGCAACAATACCCAGCAACTGCATTTGATAGAAATATTCGTTTTTAGGTTTGTAAAGGGGAATAACTTTTGTTTCTTTTTGCTCTGCAACAGCTGTAACCAACTTCCCCTCAAACGCCTTTTTCAATATGCTCTGCTTTAAGGTTTCTGCCTGTAGCAAGCTTTGCCTGATGGTTTCTTCTATTTTATCGCAAACCGTGAGTTTGCTTTCTATTTCATTTACAATTTGCTCTTGTTCTTTTATTTCAGGTAGTTTAATTGGAATTTCCTTTACAATCTTTAGATTTAGATTTGCCATTGTAGTGCCACCTGCATTTAATTCTAAATATTTCTTTATTGGTTGGCTAGAGAGATAATAGTAAAGAAACCTTGAGTTAAGTTTTGTTGGGTTTGGTCTGAAGTACAAGCTACCAGTACCACAAAACCAACCATCTTCAGTTTTTGAAACTAATCCACATCTCCCCATTTCACCTCTTCTACCCATTATTACGTCTCCTTCTTTTAAAATATAGTTTGGAAGGCTTTGCATCTTTTCATTCCGAATTGAATACGAATAATTTGGAACAATTTTCCCATTTTGAATATGCATTGGATTTATTAAAGGAATTCCATTTTCAATATAATCTTCCTTGTGTAATTGAGTGCCAAAAGGTCCAATTTGAATTTTAATATTCAAATCAACCATATTAAATATTGGATAGTCATTACTTTCAAACGCCCATTTCAACAAACTTTGCCTGTACACTTTTAATTGCTGTTGGGCAGTAAGCAGTTGTTGTTTGCCGTTTTCTAATTCACTTAGGAGTTCTTCTATTTTGGCTACTATGGCTTCTTGTTCCTCAAAAGGTGGAAGAGGTACAAATATTTTTTTGGCTGATTCATCATTTAAAGCCGATTGCGTTGAACCGGAGCAAAGTTTGTCTTTTTGTTGTTTAAATAAATTGGATGTTAAGTAATAATAAATGAACTTGTTAAATAGTTTATCATCTCCTCTTATCTGAAAAAATCCAGTTGAAAAGAGTTGTGCGTCAAGTTCACTAGTAATTAGTATTGCTTTGTCAGTACTCTTCATTCTTGCCTGAAAAACATCCCCAAGTTTTGCAATTCTATTAGCTCTTGAAGGTTTATTATTAAATTCATATTCGCCTTCAAAAGTGATTTTGTCTTCTTTAATACTTCCAGTAGAATAATACTTTTTCTTGCCTTTAAATTCTGGAACACCAGTTTTAATGAACTGCAAGTCATTTACTAAAGAAACTAATTTCCAATGTGGTGGTATATTATTATTTCGTTTCATTGGGTAAGTTAATTTCTGCTGGTTGTACTGCTGTGTTTTCTTGTGCTGCTTCCACGACTTCTTTAGCACTATTTAATTCATTAGTTAATTGGTCTCTTTCAAGCTTCAACTTGTCATTCAAAAATTTATGCTTGATTTCAAAGTCAGCAAATATTTCACTCCATTTCTTGGCATATACTTTTACCCTTCCGTTGTCCTTTGAAAGTATTAAATGGGGGATGCCGTGATTTTTATTTGTTTCAATTAAATCTTCAATATACCCTGATGTGTCAAATTTTCTACCAACTAAATAGAATTCCCAAAACATATTACTTGCATTGAATTCAGGTTGCGAAGTAATTACCTGTAAATACTTATGGACTTGAGTGTATTGCTCTTGTCCTAAAGAAATTTGTGGATGCTTTAATTCAACTACGATATTCTCAATCCGATTAACCAGAATATTTTGGCGACAGGCAAAAATGTCCATCTCTTTCAATTTGTGCGGATGGTAAATTTCGGTTGAAGTGTCTTTTTTGGTTAGATGATATAAGAATCTTCTTAGTGCCTCTTCAAATTTCGGCTCTGCTGCTGTTACTAAGTGGTATTGTTCTCCGAATATCCAATAATGGCTTTCAATGAGTTTTTGAAGGTGGTCAACTTCATTTGCTTTTAGGTCAGGATTGAAAACCAAATCCTTTAAAAGGTAAAATGTTTTGTACCTATCTTCAATGAGTTTAATGGTTTCAATTATGCTGTTGAGCTTTGTTGTTTTAAAGAGTTTGGCTAAATCTTCTCTTTCTTCGGATTCTAATTCTACGACTTCGTCAATAATCTTTAATAAGTTCTCTCTCTCGTTTGAATCAAGCAGAAGGTCTAAAAGTCTTACAAAGGTTTTCTTTTGGTCAATATTTAATGCTGTGAATAATTTCGGCTGTGCTTCATACAGCCCAATTATTGTTTCTTCGAGTTGTGGCTTTTTATATTTTTCTTCCCATTCATTTTCATAAGCAGGCAATATTCCGTCTTGCTCATATTTTTCAACAAGTCTGGAAGCGTAAATTCTAAGAAATGGTTTTCTTTTCTCTCTAAGAAACTTGTTTACCTCCTTAATCAAATATTTGTATTCAGGTGACGATTTGGCTTTACCAAAAAGCTTAGATTGAATCTCTTCTTCGTTACTATTGAAATCAAAATCATTAAAAAAATCACTACTGATGTAAACACTATGAAAAAACTCATCACCCTTTTTGTTCAGAGTTGTATAGTCTTTGTAAACTTCAATTTCACTACCGTTAAGAAAATAGTATTTTGAAAATTCTTTATGAAGTGATTCCTTCCATTGGATGTATTTCACTCTAAATGTGGTGTTGCTTGGCTCGTAGAGAATTTCAATATCATCTTGAAAGTCAAGAATATTTTGAGTGAAATCTAAAGGCTCACCATTAATAATGATGGAATAGTTTTTTGCCTTGTTTAATTCCAAGAACCAACAGAATTCGCAGATTAAAAAAGGAATAATTGAATTCTCTAATTCTTGTTTTGAGATTGTAATGTTGAAGAATGAAACTGCTGTTCCGGTTTGATTTTGAACTGGTTTCTCAAAAGTTGTTGGTTGGAAATTATTCAACCCTTCAATATTTATCTGAATAGAGCCACTTACCAATTCTTCCTTTTCCTGATATGTTGTTGTCCATCTTGCATTATGAGCAAACGTGAAAAATGTAAGTCTCCCAACTCCGTTCTTTCCGTGCATAATGGAAGTGTGCTTTGGAGAAGATATTTCAACCGTCTTTTCTGATTCATAAAACGGGTTGAATTTTAATGAAAGTTTGCTTAGATCAATTCCATAGCCATTGTCTGTAATTGTGAGTGTTTCTAAATGACCTAATTCATTTGCACTATAATTGATGTGGATAGTATTTGCTTTCGCGTCAAAGCCATTCCAGATATACTCAGCTACAGCCAATTTCTCATTGTAGTTTTTCAGTATTTTCTGAATACCCCTTGATGTTATTTTTACATTACTTGCCATTATGCTGCCAGTGCTTCATTTAATTCGTTAATAATTTCTTCTGTTTGGTCGCCAAACAATTGCCACATCTTGCCCAATCCGCCTTGTGCGTTGAAGGGATTCAAATCAAAGTCGTCTTTGTCAATGTGAAAACTATTCACCACATAATCTTTAATCATTCTTAGCCACTGCATTTGTTCTTCGTTGAATTTGGTTGCTCCGGCTTGTTTCTTGAAAACCCAATCCTGAAAATTTTTGTCCACTATTTTATCGTAACTGGTCAATGTGCTGTCTAACCCACTGATTTTACGAATCAAAGAAACAATTGCGGTTAGTTCGTTCCTTGGTGAGCCGTTGCATTGTTCCAAAGCTTCATAAGCTCTCCATACATTCAAAGGTGCAAGTGAAGGTTTATCGTTTTGGAGTTTTTCCAATACCTCTTTAATCATAGAATAGGTTAATTCTCTTCTTCTAAATGGTTGGTTGTAAAAAATCTGCAAAGCCATTAATTCGTCTTTGTGTTCTAGCATCCATTCTGAAAAACTAGTAATAATTTCATTGGCTTTGTTGGTGTTGTCTTTGTCCCAACCAACGTGAATCACTTCATCAGGATTTGCCAAGTCAATTTTTTGTTCGTGTGCTTTGCGAACATTTTCAATGTATTCGTTTAGTTCTCCTGTAAATACTTTGGCTGCTTCGTTTTGCAGAGTTTCTGTTTGTGCTTTGATTTTCGCTTCAATCTCTACAGGAGCAACACCTGACATTTCAGTTCTTACTTTGTTTTCAATTTCTTCTAAAACATCAGGATTAAAAGCATTCAATAATTCTTTTACAACTTGCGAAACGCTTTTCCCGTTTGCCTTTTCAGCAAATTGTTTTTTCTCTTTTTCTGTAATTTGTTTGTCTAATCGGGTCAGTCGGTTAGCTAAAGAAGTGAACAATTCTTCTTCTCTTGCACCTACTGCAATAGCTTGAAGCAAATCTTTTAATGGAACGCCAGGTTTCTTTTCTAAAGGTCGGCTATCGGTTTTTAAACTCTTGGTTACACCAATGGCATCCACAATTACAAAATGGTCTTTTGTGAATTTTGCAGTAGGTGTTACTTTTCGCAAACTATCCAAATCAATGGTTCGTGTACCTCTGCCTTTCATCTGTTCAAAGTAGTTTTTGCTCTTTACATCTCGCATAAAAAGCAAACATTCCAAAGGTTTTACATCTGTACCAGTGGCAATCATATCTACCGTTACCGCAATCCTTGGATGATAGTCGTTACGGAATTGAGCCAAGGTGCTTTTTGGGTCTTCGCTGTTGTAGGTGATTTTCTTGCAGAATTTATTTTCTTCGGCAAACTCCTCACGTACAATATCAATTATGTCGTTTGCGTGGCTATCTGTTTTTGCAAAAATCAATGTTTTAGGAACTTCAAAATTTCCGTTCTTGTCGTAACGGTCTTTGAAAATGGTCGGTAAATGCTCTTTAAAAGTGCGAATGATGGTTCTTATCTGATTTGGATTTACTACTTCTTTGTCCAATTGCTGTTTTGAATATTCTTCATCTTCATCCTGCAATTCCATTCTTTTTTTTCTGCTCAGGCGTTCACGGTGTTCAATGTATTCGCCTTTCCAAAGTGTCGCACCTTGTTGGGTTACTTTGGTATCTATGATAAATACTTCATATCCTACATTAACACCATCAGCAACCGCCATTTCGTGAGAATATTCACTAACAAGATTTTGGTCGAAATAACCGATGGTTCTTTTGTCGGGAGTGGCTGTTAAGCCAACTTCAAAAGCATCATAATATTCAAGAACTTGTTTCCACAAATTGTATATGCTTCTGTGGCATTCATCAATAACGATGAAATCAAAAAACTCAATCGGCATTTTGCCGTCATACTCAATAGGTGGAATTTCCTTTGGTTGGTATTTTCTCTCGTTTGGATTTTCTTCTTCGGCTGCTTCTTCTAATTCGGTTCCTTTCAAAATGGAGTACAAACGCTGAATGGTACTGATACAAACCTGACTGTCGGTTGCTATGTAGCTTGATTTTAGTCTCTGAACGCTGTATAGTTCAGTAAATTTCCTATTGTCATCATTCGGAACGAATGACATAAATTCCTGCTCTGCTTGTTCGCCAAGGTTTTTAGTATCAACCAAAAACAAAACTCGTTTTGCCTTTGCATATTTCAACAAGCGATATATGGCAGTTATAGCTGTAAAAGTTTTTCCTGAACCTGTTGCCATTTGAATCAAGGCTCTTGGTCGGTTCTCTTTGAAAGACGTTTCAAGTCTTGTGATGGCGTTGATTTGGCAATCTCTCAAACCATCAGTTTGCAAAGCAGGTAAATCCAATAATCTTCTGCGAAGTGATTTGTCTCGTTTTACCCAATCTCTTAATGTTTCAGGTCTGTGAAAACTAAAAACTTCTCTTGCTCTTGGTTTTGGGTCGGTAAAGTCGGTAAACCTTGTTACTTCTCCTGTGCTGATATATACAAAAGGCAAAGGTTCATTCTTTAGATGTTTGAGTTTTGCGTTTGCATAATCTTCACCTTGACCTTCGTGAACAGTCATTCTATGGCCTTCTTCTTCACGTTTAGCTTCAATTACTCCACAGGGTTTTCCGTCAACAAAAAGCACATAATCCGCAGGACCAACATCTGTCAAATATTCTTTTACAGCAACCCCAATTCCAGCATTCAAATTAATCTGTTTGATGCTTTGAATAACCCAGCCGCAAGCAGTCAACTGCTTGTCAATGTTATCTCTTGCTATTTGCTCTGGGTTTTGGTTTGCCATTATTTAATATGAAATATAATTTAGTCGGTTAAAGTACAAATTTTCAGTTTTAGAACGGTCATTCTCGTCCTGTGGCGGGTGGGAGAATTGGCTCTTTTGCAAGCTTTGGTTTGTGCGTTGGCTTGTGCGGCTTGCAAATGTGCCAATTGTGCGTTGGCAGAATTTCAAAATATTTTGTGCGGTGGGAAAAAAAATAAAACACAGAAGGGTCGGCAATGAGTGTCGGCTTACTCGCTGTCCGTTTGTTGTATCGTTTCTATGTCTGTGTTCACCTGTCAAAATGGTTTACTTTTTCTCTGTTTAAGTTCGTCTTTGTCTGCTGTGTCGTGTCGTTTTACGCTTGCTGGTAACGGTCACATGTGTGAAACGTTGGGGATTGCGGACTTCGTCACTGTCTGCCGTTGAAAAAGCTGATGCGGGGCAGAACACTTCAATTAACCACCTAAACCC
>Ga0209723_1006125_pt1 | contig 11861 bp, 6 predicted proteins | sample BiotimSIPDNA_2_FD_185750 | JGI IMG/M metagenome (GOLD analysis project Ga0209723, IMG submission 185750) | Anaerobic biogas reactor microbial communites from Washington, USA - Biogas_R2 time_0 SIP DNA (SPAdes) (version 2) | ecosystem: Engineered > Bioreactor > Anaerobic > Unclassified | place... | reverse complement strand
AAAAAGGCTGCGATTTGCTTTTCTTTCCGGAGGTTCAACTAACTCCATTCTTTCCTCAATATGAAAAGCAAAATGTTGAGAACCTTGTTATTACTGAACAAGATGAGCGCTTAAAGAAAATATTGGACAAGGCAAGGCAACATCACATGTATATTTCACCCAATATTTATTTAGAAAATAATGACAAGCGCTATGATGCTTCACTTTGGATTAATCGAAAAGGTGAAATCGAAGGCATCTCAAAAATGGTGCATATCTTACAAGCCGAGCAGTTTTATGAGCAGGATTATTATCATCCTTCTGAAGATGGATTTAAGGTTTATAATACTGAATTTGGTCACATTGGAATTGTTATATGTTTTGACAGGCACTTACCGGAAAGCATACGAGCATGTACTTTAATGGGTGCTGATTTAATTATTATTCCCACTGCCAATACAAAAGATGAGCCATTGGAAATGTTTGAATGGGAAATTCGTGTCCAGGCAATGCAAAATCAGGTTTTCATAGCCATGTGCAACCGGGTTGGTTTGGAAGGAGACATGGATTTTGCCGGAGAATCTATTATTGTGCATCCCAGCGGTGACGTAATATATAAAGCAGGCGATGAAGAAACTTTGATAGTTCAAGAAATTGATTTGTCAGAAGTATCTATATGGAGGGAAAAAAGGCCTTACCTAAAACTTCGAAGACCAGATTTTTACAAGTAATTTCCACAGTTATAAAAACCATAGAGATATTAGAAGTATACGGAATAAGGCATTATACAAAAAAATATAAATATTAAAGGTTCTAAATTAAAGATTTAGAGCCTTTTTTGCATAAAAGTTAATATTATCTGGATTAATTTGTCATATTATGTTATAATTATTTCGATATAAATTATAGCAGTTACAGGGTAAGGATCATATTAAAGACAGAGGTGGGGCAATGTCACTTAATAATGGTTTTTATGAAAGCGTTATCAATAAACTAATTAATGAAGAAATATATAAAATTAAGCAAACAAAAGAGTATCATGCAGAAACAAAGAAAATAGACGAAGAAGAAGGCAGTTCAATCTTATCAAAATACATGTCTATAGTAATTAACAAGTCGCTAAACAGAATTCCAAATAAAGATAAATTGAATAAGCAAATTGAAATATGCAATAAAATAATTATGCTTTTAGTAGCCGAGTTAGAATTGAATGATTTCAATGAGTTTATTATTAGTGAAAATGCAGAATTATTGCTATCTGTTTTGAATTGCATTGATAATTCATTAATTGAAAAAAATAAAAATAATAAGATAAGACCTATTACTTCAATAGCAATGAATTCACTTTTTACAGGTGCAAAAAATGAACCATCATTAGGAAGCGAATTAGTTAAAGAAATAAATACAGCAGATAGGATAGATATGCTGGTATCTTTTATTAAATGGAGCGGGTTAGTTCAAATATATGAAGCATTAAAAGAATTTACAAAGGAACACAAATTGCGAATAATAACTACATCTTATATGGGTGCCACAGATTATAAGGCAATTTTAGAATTGTCAAAATTACCAAACACTGAAATTAAAATATCCTATGATACTAAAAGAACCAGGCTCCATTCCAAGTCCTATATGTTTTATAGGAATACCGGTTTTTCAACTGCATTTATAGGTTCATCAAACCTTTCTAATGCAGCATTAACCTCTGGATTAGAATGGAATTTGAAGATTTCAGAATACACTTCCAAAGAAATGATTAATAAGTTTAATGCCACATTCGAATCATATTGGCATGACAATGAATTTTATTTATTCAATAAGGATAATGAAAATGACACGATAACTTTAATAAATGCTTTAAAGCAGAATAATATTAAAGACATTAATAGCTCTCAATTCTATTACGACATCACACCTTATTCATATCAGAAAGAAATCTTAGATAAACTCCAAGTAGAACGCGAAGTACATAATAGATTTAAAAATTTGTTGGTTGCAGCAACAGGGACAGGCAAGACAATCATATCGGCCTTTGATTATAAAAGGTTTGTTTTAGAAAATCCTGACTCAAAAAATAGGCTTCTTTTTGTTGCTCATAGAGAAGAAATTCTAAAACAAAGTTTAGATGCTTTCAGGATGATATTAAGAGACAGAAACTTTGGAGACCTATGGGTTGGTAGATATGAACCTTCACAAATAGAGCATTTATTTATTTCAATTCAAACATTTAATTCTAAAGAATTTACTGAAAATATAAAAGAAGACTATTACGATTATGTTATAATAGATGAATTCCACCATTCTGCAGCTAAAAGTTATAGAAAGCTATTAGAGTATATTAAACCTAAAATATTATTAGGAATGACTGCAACACCGGAGCGTATGGACGGTAAAGACATTACGGAATATTTTGATAACAAAATAGCAGCAGAGATTCGTTTAGGAGAAGCAATAAATAGAAAAATACTATGTCCATTCAATTATTTCGCTGTTACAGATGAAGTTTCATTAAAAGACATTGAATGGAAGAGGGGCGGCTATAATATTGGCGAGCTTGAAAAGGTTTATACGAAGAATAATCAAAGAGCTAATTTAATTATAGATAGCATAAAAAGATACACAAAAAATATTAAAGATGTGCGAGCTTTAGGCTTTTGTGTAAGTCAAGCACATGCTGAATACATGAGTAAGTATTTTAATAAAGTAGGAATACCTTCTATATGTTTAACTGCACTTTCAAACCCAGAAGAAAGAGACAGTGCAAAAGAAAAATTAAATAAAAAGGAAATCAATTTTATTTTTGTTGTAGATTTATATAATGAAGGTGTTGATATTCCAGCAATTGATACTGTTTTATTTTTACGACCTACAGAAAGTATTACTGTATTTTTACAGCAGTTAGGAAGAGGATTAAGACTTCATGAAGGAAAGGATTGTTTGACAGTCTTAGATTATGTGGGACAAGCAAATAAAAGCTATAACATTTACGAGCAAAAGTTCAGGGCTATAATTGGCAATACAAACAACTCAATTGAAAAAGAAATAGAAAATGAATTTCCAAATCTGCCAAAGGGTTGTTTTATACAGTTAGAAAAGTTTGCAAAAGATTATATTTTAGAAAGTATTAAGAATGTGAGTAATAACAAACCATCCATTGTAAGAAAAATTAAAGACTATGCGAGCGAAAGAAATAATTACGATGTTGTTGAATTTTGCATGGAATACAATGTTGAGTTAACAGATATTTATAAAAAATATAGCTTTACTCAGCTATTAAATGAAGCAGGAGTAATTAAAAACTTTGATTATAACAAATATAAAAAAGAATCAGATGGTATATCAAGAGTTTTACATATTAATTCAAAAGAATATATTGAGTTTATATTAAAAATTTTAGTGACTAACAAATTTGTTTATAGCTCCTTAAATGGCTATGAAAAGCTAATGCTTAACATGCTTTATTATGAATTATGGCAAGATACATTAGAGAAAGCAGGATTTAATAGCATTGAGGATTGTATATTTAAACTTAAAGAATGTCATCAATTATTAAATGAAATTATTTCAATTCTTAAATACAATTTAGAGAACATAGACTTCAAAGAAAAAGAAATGAAATTAGATTATCCTTGTCCGTTAAAGCTTCATAGCAGGTATTCTATGGCTGAAGTATTGGCTGCATTTGAGGAACATAAACTTAATTACAAATCGTCTTTTAGAGAAGGGGTTAAGTATTTAGAGAAAAAGAAAACAGATATATTCTTTATTACCTTAAATAAATCTGAAAAAGATTACTCTGAAACTACGATGTATGATGATTATGCCATAGATGATGAGTATTTCCATTGGCAATCCCAAAGCGGAACATCAGAGACATCTCCAACAGGACAAAGGTATATAAATCATGAGTCATTAGGTAGCAAGGTTATATTATTTGTAAGAGAAAGGAAAAGTGTAAATGGAATAACAGAACCGTATTATTGCTTAGGCACTGCTAAGTTTGTAAGTTATGAGGGCAGCAAGCCAATGAGTATTGTTTGGAAGTTAGATAACAAGATGCCTGAATTTATTAAGAAGAAGGCAAGTGGAAATGTGATGGTGGGGTAAGTCATTTGGATTTAAATGTAGAATATATTTCAAGTTATTAAGCGAGGAAAGCTAATTGAATATAAATAACAACTTAATTATTGTGAAGGGTGAAGATAAAACTCAAAATATTGTTAGTTGCAATTACGATAATGGACAGTATGAAATTATTTTTAACAATTCATCAAATACTTATAGGTATGCCTACCTAAGTGTAGAATGGATAAGAAATCCTAAAGCAATTGATATTAATTCTGTTAAGATTTCACATAAAGGTAAAGTCTTGTATGGCATTACGAAAATATTACAATTTGATGATTATTACCGTATTTTCTTTGAAAATGGAAAAGCAACTACATATAGAATAAGTGACCTTATAATTGAGAAAAACAGTTTACTAAGTAAAAATAAAAAGAATTGTTTAGATTACTTTAAGCATATTGCTAAACTGGTTAGCATTACAACTGATGATGGCAAAAATATATTAGCAGGTCAATATGAGAAAATGAGTTTTGTTAGTTCAGATTCAGTATTATCAAACTATTTGCAAGAAGGTGACCAAATATTAAAGCATACTACAACATCTTATATTTATTATCCATTTGGGACCAACTTAAGTCAAATGCAAGCTGTTGAAAATGCTCTATCTAATAAAATAAGTGTTATTGAAGGACCACCAGGGACAGGAAAAACTCAAACTATTCTTAACATCATAGCAAATGCCATTATTTATAATAAAACTGTTGCAGTTGTTTCTAATAATAATTCAGCTACTGATAATGTTTTTGAGAAACTTCAAAGTTTTGGTGTTGAATTTATTGCAGCACCTTTAGGCAAATATGATAATAGAAAGGAATTCATAAATAGCAAACAATGCAATTATCCTGATTTTAATTCTTACAAATATGAATCAACGAAACTATATAAATTACGAGATGAAATAGTAAAACTACAAAACGAATTAAAGGAAATGCTAAATTATAAAAATAAAATAGCAGGTTTGAAAAGCAAATTATCAGCATTAAAAATTGAACAACAATATTTTAATGAGTTTTATAAGGAAACTTACAATTACAAGCTAAAAGTTAGAAATATAAAAAAACTCAAGTCAGTGCAAATACTTAAGTTATGGAATGAGTGTCAAGTTTTTAGTGAACAGAATAAGAATATTAGTTTTTTATTTAAGTTGAAGAGCATTTTATATTACGGTGTTTCCGATATGGCTTTTTTAAAAAATCCTATAAGTGATATAATCCCAGCTTTTCAGAATTTATATTATGTTCTAAAGGTAGGTGAACTCGAAAATGAAATAAAAAGCATTGATCATAAATTAAATACTTTCAATTTTAAAGTGAAACAGAAGGAGTTGTCAAATAAATCATTAGTAATATTGAAAAGTAGCTTGTATGATAAATACATACGTAAAAAGGAAAGACAAAAATTTAATGAGGATGAATTATGGAGAGAATCAGAAAAGTTTAATGAAGAATATCCCATAATATTGAGCACAACTTATTCGTTAAGAAATTGTTTAAATAAAGAATATTTATATGATTATGTAATTGTTGATGAATCTTCACAAGTAGATTTGATTACCGGTGTTCTGACTTTATCATGTGCAAAAAATGCTGTTATAGTTGGGGACTTAAAGCAATTGCCAAATGTAATACCAGATAAAGTCAAGGAAATTGTAAAACCAATATCTGAACATTACAATTTAAGTGAAGGATATAAATATGAGAGCAATAGTTTGTTGTCATCAATTTGTTCAATTATACCAAATGTTCCTAGGACCATGTTAAGAGAACACTATCGCTGCCACCCCAAAATAATTGAGTTTTGCAACAAGAAGTTCTATAATAATCAGTTAATTGTTATGACAGACGATCATAATGAAAAGGATGTTATTAAGGTATATAAAACAGTCGCAGGAAATCATGCAAGGGGACACTTCAATCAACGACAAGTTGATATAATCAAACAAATCATACTTCCAGAACTCAAAAAGGATGACGGGGAATCTGAAATAGGAATTATTTCACCTTATAGAAAACAAACTGCAGCAATACAAATTGATTTATCCAATGATATGGAGATTTCAACTGTTCATAAATTTCAAGGAAGAGAAAAAAATGATATAATTATCTCAACTGTTGATAATGAAATTTCTGAATTTACGGATAATCCTAATATGTTAAATGTTGCAGTTTCTAGAGCGAAGAATAGACTTAGACTTGTAGTATCGGATAATGAAAACAATGAAAATACTAATATAGGCGATTTGGTCAAGTATATTCAATATAATAATTTTGAAATTGTTAATGGAGATATTTATTCAGTATTTGATTTGCTGTATAAAGATTATACAGAACAGAGAAACAAATATTTAAAAAAACATAAAAGGATTTCGGAATATGATTCGGAAAATCTGATGTATGTATTAATTAAAGATGTTTTAAAAAAAGAAGAATTCAAAAAGCTTGATGTTATAATGCATCAACCCTTAAACATGTTGATTCATGATCCTAGGAAGCTTACTGATGAAGAATGTAAATATGCCATGAATAGTGCCACTCATTTAGACTTCTTAATATTTAATACATTAGATAAGTTTCCTATCTTAGCTATCGAAGTAGATGGTTATAAATATCATAAAGAAGGAACAAAACAAGCCAGTAGAGACTTAATGAAAAATGAAATTTTAGATAAATATAATATTCCATTATTGAGATTTAATACTACTGGTAGCCAAGAAAAAGAAAAACTTGAAGACGAGCTAATAAAGTTATTAGCAAAATGATGACAAGTTCTTGTATATGTTAAGGATAAGATTTAATAAGAACGAAACATTTTGTGGTTATTTGTAAAATGTACAAGTCAAAATCAAAAAGAACATTATATTGAATAAAAGCAAATATATGAAGCAGAAAGCAGTTCGAACTTATAAGAATACATGTATCCATAACCCATTTTTTTATTCAAAGAGTTAACTTATGATTTACAAAAATGGTCATATAGAAGGGTTGATAAATCAGATGATATAAATAATTAACAGGCAATTTTAAGAATTAATAATTGCACATAGACATTAGTAACTAACGAATTGAGGATAAATTGATGGAAACAAAAACGTTCCACTTATCAAGCGGCGCAGAAGACAAGTTCATAGAACTATTTACCGACATATTTGGTATCGAAAACACTCAATACATAGCTATACAATACCCCTTTGTTGATATTTACGGCAACAATAGGTTTATTGACTTTGCTCTCGAAAGCGAAGACGTTAAAATTGCAATTGAAATAGATGGTGAGATAGTTCATGACAAAAGAAAAATTTCCGATGAGAAATATTATGATGAATTGATGCGTCAAAACAGTATTATCTACAAGAACTGGAAGCTTTACCGATGGACGGACAAGCAGTTAGTAAAGTATTCTGATAGAGTTAAGGATGAGCTGACTTTGTTTTTGGGGGAGTATCCTGTATTTAAAGAGCTGCTGGATTTTTTGCCTAAGCAAAAAGGTAAAATAATTGAACTTAAAGAGCACCAGAAAGAAGCGCTGGATAATTTAGCAAAGCTTAGAGAAGAAGGGAATTCCATAGCTTTGCTTTATCATGCCACCGGAACAGGTAAGACTGTAACAGCAGTTGCAGATGCAAAAACTTTTGGCAAAAAAACTTTGTTTTTAGCTCATAGAAACGAGCTTATAACTCAAGCATATGATACATTTAATGAGATGTGGAATGAGGCTGATGTAAATATGTATGCTGCAGAATCCAAGGTGAGCTACGGTGATGTTGTATGCGGAAGCATTCAAAGTGTTAATGCCAATTTAAACCAGTTTGATCCGGAGGAATTTGGTTATATCATTATAGATGAAGCACATCATAGTGCTGCTTATTCATATAAAAAAATATTAGGGTATTTCAAGCCTGAATTCACTTTAGGACTTACCGCCACACCGGAAAGGGCTGATGGGGAACAAATACTTGATTTGTTTAAAAATGTTGCACATAAATTAGATTTACAGACAGCTGTAGAAAGAGATGAACTGGTCCCTGTCAGATGTATTAGGATAAAGACAAATATTGACTTGACCAATGTAAGGTTTAATGGGATTAAGTATAATTTTCTTGACTTGGAAAACAAAATGTACATACCGGAAAGAAATAATCTGATCGTTGATACTTACATTAATTATGTTAAAGACAAAAAGACTGTTATATTTTGTGTGTCTGTTAAGCATGGTGAAGAGATAGCTCGTTTACTGAGAGAAAAAGGAATTTCTGCAGAATCTGTATCAGGGAGCACGAATTCCAAGAAACGAAAAGAGATATTGAATAACTATGAAAATGGTAACATCAATGTTTTGTGTGCTTGTGATTTATTAAATGAAGGTTGGGACAGTCCTAAAACAGAAGTGTTATTTATGGCAAGACCAACTATGTCCAAAACAATATATTTACAGCAACTGGGAAGGGGTATGAGAAAGTCCGAAGGTAAGGAATATTTGTTGGTGTTTGATTTTGTGGATAATGCTAATATGTTTAATGAACCGTTATCAATGCATAGAATGTTCAATGAAAAAGAATACCGGCCGGGAAGCTTTGTTTTAGCTCCAAAGGCAAAGAAAAAGTTTGAACTGGATTTATGGAGAAAAGGTGAAAGACCAGATTTATACTTGGATATACCTATTTATGAAACGGATTATGAAGAAATTAATATTTTTAATTGGAGAGACGAAATTAAAAATATGATTTCCCAAAATGAATTTGTGCGCATGGTTTCTGTACAAAATGAAACAATATCTAGGTATATTAATGAAGGAAAAATAATTCCGGACAGAGTAATAGAAACCGGTTACAGGAATTTTAACTTTTTCTATGAGGATACAGTTAAAAGTTATGCTAGAAAGTATAACTGGGATATAATTACTCAGGCAAATATGATGGAAAAGTTCATGGAAATGGTTGAAAAGATGGATATGTCATATTCATATAAACCGGTTCTGTTATATGCGATGCTTGAAAATGCAGATGAAAATGGAAAAGTGGCGGTTGAAGATTTAATTGACTATTTTATATATTTTTATGAGAATAGAAGGAAGAAAGGTCTAATTGTTGAAAAGAAGAAATGCATATATTTAAGAGGCGATTATACAAGAAACGAGGTAATGAAAAATATCTTCAGCAATCCATTCAAAAGGTTTGAGGATATGGGGTTTATGAAACGAAGCAAGGATCTTGAATATGTGGAGTTTAACAAAAATATATGGAATAAGCTGACAAATGATAAAATAAAGCTTATAATCAGTTATTGTGACAATGCATTAAAAAGATATTATGATGAATAGGTGATAAATTGAATTGTACATTTTGTAATATTGATAAGGATAGAATAATTTTAGAAAATGAAATTGCTTTTGCAGTTTATGATGTTTTTCCTGTTAGCAAAGGTCATATGCTCATAATACCTAAAAAACATATTAATAACTATTTCGAAGCTGACGAAGATACAAAGAAGCAATTGTGGAAATTAGTTGATGAATGCAAGGAAATGGCTGATAAAAAGTATGCTCCTCAAGGATACAATATAGGAATTAATTGCGGCGAGGCAGCAGGACAGACAGTAATGCACTTGCATATTCATTTAATACCAAGATACAGCGGAGATATAAAAAATCCGAGAGGTGGCGTAAGAGGAGTTATCCCTGATAAAAGAATTTATTGATTATATATAAGGATGTAATAATATGAAAAGAAAGACTAAGAAAATAAATAATCATTATGTAGTTGATGAAATTATTAATCATGATGAAAACGGGTATTCAGGCGAAGCAATTGAATTGCTTGCTAAGTTTGAAAACTATTATGAGGATTTAGTTTCAAGACAGGAAGCAATAATTAAAGAAATGGATAAGCTAAAGGCTGAAAACAAAACAAATACGGTAAAGTTTAAACAGCTTTTTGCAAATAAGCTAAATAACAGTGCTAACTTGTTGATATTGAAACAATTTGGAATTCATTAATAAATCAGTGTTTCTATTGAAGGAGTGGGGGATATGGCAAATAATAAAAATAAAGAAAAAGAATATCAACCGATTAAGCTGCTAAAAAATAGAATTTATCCTACATATCAGCTTTATGCTGTAATTAACAGCAAGGTATCTGCTGAAGAAGCAATGGTTATAGCTGTGTTAGAAACTTTTTCGTGGTTAAGAAAACGTTTTAGAGAGTTAACTATACCCGATGAAATTGATTACCCTGAACCTGATAAATATAAAAGTGTTAGATTAGATGACTTTAAATCCTTCCGCATTAATGAAGGTTATGTGGTGGATGTGGTTTTTATCAAGGAAAAAGGTGTCTTTGCATTTCAGTTGGTTGAGCCTGATTTAGGACCTGAACCCGGAAATGAAAATCAAGGACGAAAACCGGCACCCGGCAGAGTATTTGCTACCAATATAGCTTATAGAATTTATAACGGAAAATTGGAGTGCGGGTTTAAGACCGTCTGCTCTGAGCCTGAAAATACGAAGGCTGCTTGCGAGGTGTTTAGATTAGCCGTTATTAGGTCTATTGTTTTGAATGAGCTGTTGGGACTGGACCAAATTATTCCCATTATAAGGGATATGCATCAAATCAACAGCATTGATAAGGTTGATAGATTTATTGATTATATCAGAAGCAATGAAAGACAGCTTCCTTTCGTTTTGACTGTCGAATATAAAAAGCCTGTTGATTTTAATACTTTAGTAAAAACTAAACCGGATTTTGACATTAATAATCTATTGAACCGCAAAATTGAAGATTTAATTGCAACTACGAAGGTTGAAGATAAAGAAGAAATATTTGAAGATAGAATGAGAGAATTGGCAGGTAAAAAAATGGGGTATGCGCAGTTTGGATTTTTGCCTTATAAATATATTAATAATTTTAATGACAGACTCGGGTGCAATATTTCAAGCGGTGATGTATGTGTATTTTATCCTGAAAGGTATAATCGTAAAAATTTATTTAAACGTGATAGTATTAAATTAAATGAAAAGAAATTCTTAAAAGATTTAGAGACTGAACTGCAGGAATTTCCAAAATACAAAAACATAAATTTCGGCAATGTAATTTTTATAAATGAAGCAAGAATCGAAGAGCTTAACAAGATTATTGAATTAAGCAATTCAAAAGAAGAAATTATTAAAGCTATTGAAGATAAGATAGAAATTATTGAGCAGAAATATGAAGATAAAATAGCTGTCTTAAATAATGAGATGCATGAAAAGGATGAGAAAATTGACACATTAAAAGCAGAAATAAAAGAACTTAATGACAAGTTTGATAAGTTTTATCTGCAAGTAGAGAAACTTAAGAGTGATTACAATGACCAGATTAACAAGCTGAATTTAAAAATTGAATGGAAGGATAATAAACTTAAGCAGCCGAGGAAGACGGAAGATATACCTGAATGGGTTGAAAAACAATTTGCCGGAAAACTTATTTTTCACAACAGGGCAATCGGTGAGATTAAAAAGACTCCTACAGGTGAAATAGATATGAGTTTGCTTTGTGATGCTATTGAGTATCTTGCAAATGAATATCGCGATGAACTATTAGGTTTAATCAGTGAGGTGGAAAGCAATAATATTTGTTCCGATAAATATAACAGAAGTTTTGTTGTAGCTCCCACAGGCGATAAGAGTATTGAAATGTATACCAAAGAATATAAGGTCAAGTATAGAAAAGGACAAGCCGGAAAACCAAGAGAAGTCTTGCTTGATCAACATCTTAAGGTAGG
>Ga0209723_1006121_pt1 | contig 11866 bp, 8 predicted proteins | sample BiotimSIPDNA_2_FD_185750 | JGI IMG/M metagenome (GOLD analysis project Ga0209723, IMG submission 185750) | Anaerobic biogas reactor microbial communites from Washington, USA - Biogas_R2 time_0 SIP DNA (SPAdes) (version 2) | ecosystem: Engineered > Bioreactor > Anaerobic > Unclassified | place... | reverse complement strand
TTGTCCTTTTTTATCGCGGGTGATGGGGCCAATTAACGGTCATCACTCAGGCATTGAGATCAACTCCTATTTCCGGTTTTGCTGACCGCGGCTTTTATCGATCAAGAGATATTTCTTGATGTTCCGGATGAAGGTTCCCCCATCAAGCGGCGGCACACAGCGAAGAGGATTTATCAAAAGCCTTTTATTACCATGATCCGTTGCATTCAATATTAAGTCCCATCCCTTAAGAGCTCTAAGTATGCTTTGTATGAATAGATCCTGTTCCTTTGCTGCCCGGCGGATTGAACTAAGATGCCCGTTTTCTCTAACCTTTTGATGGCGTCAGATGTTGTATTAAAAGCAAGCCCTAAAGCCTTTGCCGTTTTTGAAATCTCAATAATAGGATTAGCTTCCAAATAATCCAAAAGACGCAAGGTGTTTTTTGTTGCTTTGCCCTTCTCGTGTATTAAGGCTGCATTTTTATTGCGAAGTGCCTCTAACCGATCAATGGTTGCAGTTGCATCCTCCGCTGATTCCAGAACGGCTCGCAAAAAGAATTTAACCCACTGTTCATAGTTACCCCTATTCCTAACCTCCGAAAGTCGATCGTAATATTCAAGCCTGTTCATTTTTAAGAAGTAGGAGATATACAACACAGGACTACTTAATAGTCCTTTTTCTATCAGGAATAAAATGATTAGCATTCTGCCTACACGCCCATTCCCATCAAGGAAGGGATGGATCGTTTCAAACTGATAGTGAATAAGTCCTGCACGGATGAGCGTATCTAAATCATCATCCGCATTCATATATTTTTCTAGGTCGGACATAGAGAGATTCATATCAGAAACATTGGGTGGAATATACTTTGCCGTTTTTAAAGTGCTGCCAACTCCCCCTATCCAGTTTTGGGAGTGCCTAAACTCACCGGGGCTTCTTTCCCGTCCTCGGGCTCCGTCCATTAATACGGCATGGATTTCTCGGATTAAGCGGTTACAAAGAGGTAATTCTTCCATTTTCTTAATCGCAAATTCCGTCGCCCTCATATAATTGATTACGTCGACAACATCTGGATTGGCGTTCTCTTCCAGCTTGGGGTCAAATACATCTTCCAAGGTGGCTTGAGTGCCTTCGATCTGAGACGACATCAGGGCTTCTTTACGAACATACGCGGATACGAAAAGACTGATATTTGGAATACTTGAAGAACGAACGTTCAATGCAGACAGCTGAGAATGTGCAGCCACAAGGAACTTGACTGACTCATCGTCCAAAATCAAGGCCGGGCTCGGCGGTAAAGGTGCAGGCAAAAAGGATTTATAAGCTGCATCGCCCGTAAAATTTGTGACTTCTTTTCCTGCCCTATTATTCATAAGACAATACTCCTAATCTGAATTGATACATGGATTATAGTCAAGTTAATTTCAATTTGTCAAGAAAATTTGAAATAAGCGTCGAGATATTTGCTGCTTATTTCAATTTACTTGCAGAAGTTTGACGAACTGCAAAACCGTCAGAGGGTGTATTTCTTAATGGTGACGAGGGTGCGCGTCCTTCTCATACAAAAATTTTGTCCAATTTTAAAAACGATTATTTCTACTTTTGCACGAAACATTCCTTTTAAGCAATGTTACGTGCAAAACCAGGAATGGATTTTACTGACCGTGGCTTTTTGCAATCAGTATGAAGTTAATGCTCCATATACGCCAAAAGCCCGCTTAAACAGCAGGCTTTCAAATAATTAGTGGCGGAGATGGTGGGATTCGAACCCACGTGCCGGTCACCCGGCAAACGCTTTTCGAGAGCGCCCCGTTATGGCCACTTCGGTACATCTCCGAATCTTAACCGCGCATCAGTCTACCATAAAGGAAGGAAAATACGCCAGTTGTTCACTCAGGAATCGATTGAATCATCATGAGCCCCGCACCTTTTGAAACATCGGATCCGTAAAAGCATCCTCCAAGGCATCCGGTCCTTCGAGGAGCCAGTTTTCCGTTTTGCTCCTTGGGATGATGACCGGCATGCGATCGTGCACATAGCGGAAGTGATCGGAAGCATCACGCGTCAAAATCACAAAGCGGAAAAGATCCTCATCCTTTTCCTTGCGGTAACAGCCGGCAAGAAAAAGAAGGGCATTTTCCTCATAAAACGCGTAACGTTGCTTTTTACCATCAATCGTTTCCCACTCATAATAACCACTGGCCGGAATAAGACAGCGGCGTTCTAGCATCGCCTCCTTGAACATCGGCTTTTCCAAAGCCGTTTCACTTCGGGCGTTAATCACCAGGCGCTTATTAAAACTCGTGAACCCCCAACTCATCGGGAGATAGATTTCAGGGGCGGTCCGGACAGGCACCGTATCAGAGGGGAAGATCTCACCGTCCAGCTTGACAGGAATAGAATCCTTTTCATCAAGAAAGCGTTCTGCGATTTTAAAAAACTCGGGATCCGAAAGATCAATATAATAGCGTCCGCACATAAAATGACCCCCTTACTGTTACACTCCTTCCATTCTAAATGATTTGTGGTTAAATAAAGGGGTGGATCAAAAACAGATAGAAAAAACAACACGGATGGTCGAGGCTCCTGTCCTGCCATTGCTCCTGCGCATGTCAGGACCGGCCGTGTTCTCGATGCTCATTATGTCCCTCTACAACGTGGTGGACAGCCTTTTCGTGAGCGCGGTTTCCGAAGAAGCCCTGCGCGCGGTCAGCATTATTTTCCCCGTAAACACTCTAATGATTGCCTTTGCCGTGGGAACTTCCACCGGCGTCAACTCGTTTGTCGCAAGGCGCCTGGGGGCAGAAGACCGCGAGACGGCCAGCCTGGCCGCGCGGCACGGCATTGTGTTGTCATTTGTCAACTGGTTGGTCTTTGTCGTCGCGGGTTACTTCAGCGCGCCGGCACTCATGCACCTTTTCACCGCCAACCCTTCTGTCTACGCCGACGGCGTCTCCTATATGCGTATTGTCACCGTCGCGTCGCTCGGATTATTCTGGCAGATCCACTCGGAGAAAATCTTCCAAGCCACGGGCAATATGACGCGCGCCATGTACATGCAGTCCATGGGGGCGCTGTTAAACATCGTCATGGACCCCATCCTCATCTTCGGCTGGTTCGGATTGCCTGCCATGGGCGTGAGAGGCGCAGCGGTTGCCACCGTGGCCGCCCAACTCATCGCCGGAGCCGTGTCCGTTTACCTGTTACTCAGGCGCGAAGAAGTGCTCGACATGCGGATGACAGGCTTTCGCTTCGACCGCACGGTCCTGAGATCCATCTACCGGGTAGGCTTCCCCTCCATGGTGACCATGACCGTCATGGGGATTGTCGGCATGATCTTCAACACGATCATTAAGCCCTTCTCAGAGGTGGCCATCACGGTGTTCGGCGTGTACATGAAACTTGAATCCTTCGTCTTCATGCCGGTCTTCGGCATCGGGCAGGGCATGCTGCCCCTCATGGGCTACAACTACGGCGCCAAACGCTACGACCGCGTCCGATCAGTCTTAAAAAATGGCCTCATTCTTGTCACGGCCATCATGGGGATTGCGACCGTCATCTTCCAGTTCTTCCCCAACCTTCTGCTCGCGCCTTTCCAGGCGACCGAAGAGATGTACCGTATGGGCATTCCGGCCTTCCGCACCATTTCACTGTGTTTTGTCTTCGCGGGCATCACGATCGCGCTGACAAACGCCTTCAATGCCCTAGGCAAAGGCACCCACAGTCTTTTCATTTCAATCTTCCGACAGGTGTTCATTTTGTTGCCCGTGGCCTTTTTCTTCGCCAACTGGCACCTTGACTATATCTGGTACGCCTATGCCATTTCAGACCTCGGCGCCATGCTCATGGCGATCGTCCTTTACATCAGGTTATCGAGGCAACTTTTGCCGGCCGAAGAAGGCGTTCAGGCTTTGCGGGAACTCGCCTAAAAAACAATTTCAAAATAGGTGCAAATCACCATAGAAATTGGTAATATGTCATCAAACTGTATCCGAATTGGATAAATTCTGTTACAACGAGGAGGCATTTATGAAGTTTTTGCGTAAACTGACCGTCGTGCTGATTGTGGCGGCGCTCATGTTAATGCTGTTTCCGGGACTCGGCGTCTACGCCGCAAGCGACGAAACAGTGTACATCTTCCATACCAACGACATCCACGGCAGAGCCGGGGCGGCATCGGCGGATGAGGACGGGGGCGTGATCGGCTACGCCCGTTACAAGACTGTTCTTGACGAAGCGCGCACGGATGTCGGCGCGGCGAATGTCATCGCTTTGGACGCGGGGGATGTGACCCACGGCACCAACTTTGCGACGCTGTCTAAGGGTGAGAGCATGATTAAGCTCATGAACAAAGTAGGTATCGACGCGATGACCTCGGGGAACCATGAGTTTAACTATGGGCCGGATCGCCTGCTCGAATTGGAAGCCATGGCCAACTTCCCGATTATGGCCGCCAACATCACGAAGAAAGCGGGCGGCGCCAGCCTGTTCGCCCAAAATGAAAAAGTCTTCACAACCGCCGAAGGCAGAAAGATCGCCGTATTTGGTCTAGACACTCCGGAGACCATGGTGAAGGCCGATCCCAAATATACAAGACCCTTTGACTTTGGCGCCGGCGAAGACGGCAAGAGCCTGAATGCTTTGGCAGCCATCGCGCAGGCCAAAATTAACGCCTTAAAGGCAGCGGGTGCCGACTATGTCATCCTGCTTGCACATCTGGGGGTGGATACTGAATCGGTCATTCGCAGCGACCTCCTGATTCCGAAATTGTCAGGACTGACACTGGCCATCGACGGCCACAGCCATACCGAGATGGGCAAAAAAATAAAAGACAAGGACAACCACGAGGTCTACCTCGTACAGACCGGCTCGCATTTTGCGAACATCGGCAAGGTGACATTGGTCCTGACTGACAGCGGCGTGACGCCGACCGTCAAGTTACTGTCCTACGATGACGTCAAAGGATACGCCAAAGACGCGGCCGTCCAGGCGGACATTGACGCTTTCCACGCGGCCAATGAAGTCGTGTTGGGCGAAGTGATCGGCAAAACCAAAGTTGAACTCGATGGCGAACGCGACCATGTGCGCGCCGGTGAGACCAACCTGACCCGCCTGATCTCGGACGCGCTGTTGAAAGAGACAGGCGCGGACGTCGTCTTGAGCAACGGCGGTAACGTACGCCGCTCCATCCCCGCAGGAGACATCACGATGGGCGTCGCCTTGGAAGTGCTGCCCTTTGAAAACACGATCATCACCTTGAAAGTGACCGGTCAGGACATTGTGGACGCCCTGACACACGGCGCGGGCGCTTATCCCGGCACGGCGGGCGGCTTCCCGAACGTCGCCGGCATGAAGTTCACGATCGTGACCACGAAGAACAGTGAAGGTGAGACCGTCTTTAAAGAAGTGCGCGATGTCCTGATCGGCGGCAAACCGGTCGACCTGAAAGCCACCTACACGCTGGCCACCAATGACTTCCTTGCCGGAGGCGGCGACGGCTTTGTCATGTTCGAAGGCAGAGACCCTGTGGGCTACTACGGCCTGATGCTCGATATCTTTGCGAATGAAATCCGCGAACTCAGCAAAGGCGGCGCCTTTGATTACGTCGCGGAACAGCGCCTGAAAATCGTGGCCGATACGGATCTTGAGGATATGGAAGATATCACGCCGACAGGGGAGACGACCCTCTACCTGCTCGCCGGTTCCCTCATGCTGCTCATGTCCGCCGCACTCTTGCTTTCACGCAGAAAGATCGAATCGAAATAAACCATTGAACCCCAATAGAGGGTGATCGAAGGGCTGTCCCGCGGGACAGCCCTTCTTCCATCTGAGCTCAATTCTAGTAAATTATATTAGACTCAGCTCCAAAACAAATAACGCTATTTGCGCGTACTTTATGTGCAATTTGTGAGTAAAACTGATAAACTGTCATCAAACTGTATCCAAAACGGATAAAAATAGACATAAAGAGGAGGGAATTATGAAAATGTTGCGTAAACTGACCGTTGCCTTGCTGGTTGTCGCAATGCTGGTCATGTTACTGCCGGGGATGAGTGTATTTGCGGCCGATAAAAAGGTCGTTATCTTCCATACGAACGATGTCCACGGCCGTGGGGTCGGGACACCCGAGCTCGATAAAAACGGCAATCCCAATGAATCGGGACAGATCGGCTACGCGCGCTATAAAACGATTATTGACGCAGAAAAAGCCAAGGCCGAAGTGGACGAAGTCATCGTCCTGGATGCCGGCGACGCCGTGCACGGCATGCTGTTCTCACTGGTCAGTCGGGGCAAGAGCATCATTGACCTCATGAGCCTTGCCGGTGTTGACGCCATGGCCGTCGGAAACCACGAGTTTGACTACGGCAGGGATCGCTTACTGGAGCTCAATGGATTCGCAGACTTCCCCATCATGGCGGGGAACCTGAAAAAAGATGGTAGCAATCTGCTTCCCACCAACCATAAAGTATTTGAGGTGGACGGCAAGAAGATCGTGGTCTTTGGGATCGCGACCCCTGAAACAAAAGTCAAGGCGCATCCGGACTACACCTCAGGCGTGTCCTTTGGCGCGGGTGGGAGTGAAACCGACCTTGCGGCCTTCGCGGCGACCGTACAGGGCGTTATCGACGGGCTGCCGGCGGCGGACTTTGTCATCATGCTGGGGCACCTCGGCATCGATTCAAGCTCATCCATCCGTACGACCACACTGCTCCCCTTACTGACGGGAGTCGACTTTGTCATTGACGGGCACAGCCACTCACGCCTACCTGATGGAGGCATGGTAAAAGACAAAGACGGCAAGGAAGTGAAGTACGCCCAGACAGGCTCATACTTTGAGAACATCGGTAAAGTCACGCTCACCGTCGGCGACAGCGTCTCTGTTGATGAGATCCAATTGATTCCGTTTAAAGACGTCAGAGGCGTCGCCGAAGATCCGGCGGTGGTGGCAAAAGTCGCGGAATACGAGACCCAGATTGACACCGAGATGTCCGTCAAGATCGGCAAGACCTCTGAACTATTACTCCAGAACATCGAAGGCCTTGCCATCGTCCGCATCCGTGAGACCAACCTCGGCGACATGGTCGCCGACGCGCTGTTGAAATCCACCGGCGCGGACGTCGCCATGACCAACGGCGGCGGCATCCGCGAGAATATTCCGGCAGGCGACATCACCTACGCACAGGCCTTGGCCGTCCTGCCCTTTGGAAACCTGATCACCGTCATCAAGGTGACAGGACAGGATATTGTGGACGCGCTCGAATGGGGTGCCGGCAAGTATCCGGCTCCGAACGGCGGATTCCCGCAGGTCGCGGGCATGTCCTATGTCATCGTGACCGAGGGTGAGGGCGAAGAAGAAGCTTTCGTCCGCATCGCGGACGTCCTGGTCGACGGGAAACCGATCGACCTGAAAAAGGAATACACCCTCGCCTCAAACGACTTCATGGCCGCCGGCGGTGACGGCTACACCATGTTCGAAGGCAAGGAAATCATCCTGAAACACGGCATGATGTTAGAAGCCTTCATCGAATTGATCGAAGATTTGAGTGGAAAAGCGGGCGCCAAAGGCTTTAGCTACCCCGAGGACGGCCGCATCATGGTCATGTCCGTAGAAGATATGGAACCGACCGTCCCCACCGGTGAACCTGTGACCTATGTCGCCGCGGGCGTCGTCATGCTCCTTGTGGCGGGACTCTTCTTCCAGATGAGCCGCAGGAAGAGGGAAGAACATTAAGCACCGCGTGTGAATGTCAATCCTTTTTTAAGGATGAAACAATGGCCGCCTCCTTCGGGAGGCGGTTCTTTTCGTGATATAGTATCTAAAGAATTATGGCGGAACCGGTGATGTCAAAAGGATGAGGGACAAGATGGCGACGAAGTATATTTTTGTGACAGGCGGCGTGGTATCAGGACTGGGGAAAGGGATTACGGCGGCAGCCCTCGGGCGATTATTGATCGCCCGTGGCGTGAGCGTCAGAAACCAGAAATTCGACCCGTATATCAACGTCGATCCGGCACTCATGAGCCCGACGCAACACGGGGAAATCTTTGTCACCGAAGACGGCGCTGAAACCGATCTCGATATCGGGCATTACGAACGTTTCACCGACGTCGACCTCACCTCTGAAAGTGACATCACCTCGGGGCGCGTGTACCTCAACGTCATCAACCGGGAGCGCTCAGGCGGTTACTACGGCGGAACCGTCCAGGTCGTACCGCATATCATCAACGAAATCAAAGACCATATCTACAAAGTGTCCGAGGACGGCCGCGTGGACGTTGTCATCTCCGAAATCGGAGGCACCATCGGCGACATGGAAGGCCAGCCCTTCATTGAAGCCATCCGTCAGGTCAGCTATGAGGCCGGACGTGAGAACTGCCTGTTCATCCATGTGACCCTTTTACCCTATGTCAAAAAACCGGGTGAAATTAAAACCAAACCGACTCAGCACAGCGTGCAGAAACTACTGTCCTTCGGGATCCAACCGGATATCCTGGTCTGTCGCACCGAATTCCCGCTCGACGAGGGCATCCGCGAAAAACTCGCGCTGTTTTGCAACGTCCGCATGGACTCCGTCATCCAGAACGTCGACTGTGATTCCGTGTACGAATTGCCCCTCATCTTCGAAAAGGAAGGATTCGCGAAAGTTGTCTGCGAACGGCTGGGGCTTGACCACCCCGAACCCTTTCTCGACGACTGGAAGGCCTTGGTCGAAAAAACGAAAAAGCCGCGCGAGCGTCTCGACATCGCGCTGGTCGGAAAATACATTGAACTGGCGGACGCCTACTACAGCGTTTTAGAAGCGCTCGACCACGCCGGGATCGCACTCGGCGTGGAACCGGTCATCGACTGGGTCGACGCGGAGGCCTTGGAAGCATTGAGTGACGAACAGGTGAATGAACGCCTGTCCGGCGTCGATGCCATCATTGTGCCGGGAGGCTTCGGCGCCCGCGGCATGGAAGGCATGATTAAAGCCAGTAAAAGTGCCCGGGCTTTAAAGACCCCATTCTTTGGTATCGGGCTCGGCATGCAGATGGCCGTCGTGGACATCGCCCGCCATGAGGCGGGGATCCGAGACGCCCATACCGACGAAATTGAAGCGCCCTGCCAAGATATCTTCTACCTCTACGGCCTCACCGAACAAATGAAAGCGCAACTCGACTGCCTGCCCTTCGGAGATCTGCCCATGCGACTGGGTGCGCACCCCATGAAATTGGAAGCAGGATCTTTGCTCGAAAAGATCTATGGCAGCGAAGAAGCCTCCGAGCGCCACCACCACAGACGAGAATTCAACCCCGCTTATTCAGGGGCTTTGGCGGCCACAGGACTGCGCTACTCCGGCATGTCACCCGATGGGAAACTGGTGGAGGCCGTCGAATGGCCGCATCATCCTTTCTTTGTCGGGACGATCTACCACCCGCAATTTAAATCGCGCCCGACAAGGCCGCATCCGCTGTTTATCGCTTTTCTTGAAAAAGCAATCGCACACAAAAAAGGAGAGAAGTAAATGTCCCATTTAATTCCTGAGCTCTCGCGTACCTTTAGCGAATTTCTGCTCCTTCCCAACAGGACGACGCGCGAGTGCACACCGGACCGCGTCTCGGTGTCCGCGCCCCTCACCCGATACAAGAAAGGGCAAGAAGACTGCCCGATTACCATGACCATTCCGCTTGTCTCCGCGATCATGCAGGCGGTGTCAGACGACCGCATGGCGGTCGCGCTCGCCCGCGAAGGCGGCCTCGCCTTCATCTTCGGCTCCCAGGGCATTGACACCCAAACCGAAATGATCCGCCGCGTCAAGCGTTTCAAGGCAGGTTTCGTGCCCAGCGACAGCAACTTGTCGGTGGAGGCGAAACTGTCCGACATCGTGAAACTGAAAAAAAGAACCGGCCACTCCACCGTCCCGATCACGCACGACGGGACCTCGAACGGCAAACTACTGGGCATCGTCACGAGCCGTGACTACCGGGTGTCGCGCCTCGATCCCGACACGCCGGTTTCATCCTTCATGACCCCCTTAGAAGACATTGTCTTCGGACGTGAAGGCATCACTTTGAGTGAAGCGAACGATCTCATCTGGGATCACAAGCTGAACCAGGTCCCGATCCTGGATGAGGAAGGGCGCCTTGTGTCGCTTGTGTTTCGTAAGGACTACGACCAGCACAAAGCGAACCCCGGCGAGATGCTCGACGCGCATAAGCGTCTGCTCGTGGGGGCCGGCATCAACACCCGTGATTACAAAGAGCGCGTCCCGGCGCTTTTGGACGCGGGATGTGACGTGCTCTGCATCGACTCCTCCGACGGTTTTTCAGACTGGCAAAAGGACGCCATCGACTATATAAGGAATGAATACGGACCCGACCTGCCTCTGGGCGCGGGCAACGTCGTTGACGAAGAGGGATTCCGTTTCCTGGCCGAGGCCGGCGCGTCCTTCATCAAGGTGGGCATCGGCGGGGGCTCCATTTGCATTACACGCGAACAAAAGGGCATCGGCCGCGGACAGGCCTCAGCCCTCATGGATGTCGCCCGGGCCCGCGACCGCTGGTTCAAGGAGACGGGGGACTATATCCCGCTTTGCTCCGACGGCGGCATCGTGCACGACTACCATATGACCCTGGCGCTTGCCATGGGCGCGGACTTCCTCATGCTGGGGCGCTACTTTGCCCGCTTTGATGAGAGCCCGACGCGGCGCGTGTTGTTTAACGGCAGCTACGTCAAGGAGTACTGGGGCGAGGGCTCGAACCGGGCCCGCAACTGGCAGCGCTACGACGACGGCGGCGAAGACGGGGAGATGCACTTTGAAGAGGGCGTTGATTCCTACGTCCCTTACGCCGGTAAACTTTCTGACAACGTCGCGACGACCCTGGCCAAAATCAAGGCGACCATGTGCGCCTGCGGCTCCATTTCAATCGCGGAGCTCCAGCAAAAAGCCAGGCTCACCATTGTCTCGCCGACAAGCATCGTCGAGGGCGGCGCCCACGACGTCATCCACAAGGAAAGTGACATCGGTCGCTGAGATTAGGCGATATTTTGTGGACGTGATACAATTATTCACTGTTCTCCTTCGGGGGGACAGTCTGAACGAGTGAAGAAAAGAGGACCAGACGAAAGATGGCAGTAAAAGTCTACGAGATGACATACGGGAAGATCCGTGAATACCAAGAGGAACTTGAAGATAGAAAAACCCGGGTGGCCGCTGAGATCGCCGAACGATTGAAGGAAGCGCGCGCCCATGGGGACATCACGGAGAACTCTGAATTTGATGACGCGAAACAGGCCTACGCCGACAACGACCTGCGGATCATGGAGATTGAGGAAATCTTGAAAAACGCGAAGGTGATCGACGAAAAAGACATCAGTCGTACACGCGTTACCTTGGGCGGACAGGTGCTTTTGCGCCACGAAGAATCCGGGACGGAAGAAGAATACATGATCGTCTCCGCCAAGGAGGAAGACATCCTGATCGGGAAGCTATCGAGCGATTCCCCCGTCGGCCAGGCCATCATGGGCAAGAAGAAGGGCGATGTCGTCCATGTGAAGACACCGACCGGCATTTTGACCTATTCCGTGGTTCGTATTTCGAAGCCGAAGGGACTCGATGAATGAGCACAGAACATATCGAACAGGATAGAGCGGACGATCTGCCGGAGCAGATGCGACACCGCTTAGAAAAACTGCGTGAATTAGAAGCAAAAGGGGAGAGCCCTTACCTTCTGACCCATATAGATGTTGAGCATCACGCGGGCGAGATTGTCTCCGATTTCGAGCATTTTGAAAACAAGACCGTCAAGGTCGCAGGACGTATTAAGGCAAAACGCGGCATGGGCAAGGTTTCTTTTTCAGATTTACTCGACCGCACGGGGACGATTCAAATTTTCAGCCGCT
>Ga0209723_1006118_pt1 | contig 11869 bp, 7 predicted proteins | sample BiotimSIPDNA_2_FD_185750 | JGI IMG/M metagenome (GOLD analysis project Ga0209723, IMG submission 185750) | Anaerobic biogas reactor microbial communites from Washington, USA - Biogas_R2 time_0 SIP DNA (SPAdes) (version 2) | ecosystem: Engineered > Bioreactor > Anaerobic > Unclassified | place... | reverse complement strand
TACGGTCTCACAGATTGTGTCGTACACAGAACCCATGCAAATGATGATCTCTTCCGCTTCCGGGTCTCCGTGATACACAAAGGGTTTATATTCGCGGCCCGTGAGGCGGCTCATCTCGTCCATATAATGTTCCACAATGTCAGGCAGGGCGTCATAGTATTGGTTTGACGCCTCCTTCATCTGGAAGAAAATATCGGGGTTTTGCGCAGAGCCTCTAAGACAGGGCTCGTTCGGCGTCAGACCTCTTTTTCGGAAAGCATTGACCGCGTCCATGTCAAGCATTTTGGCCAAGTCTTCATACTCGAGCCGCTCAATTTTCTGGTATTCATGCGAGGTGCGGAAACCGTCAAAGAAATGCATGAAGGGCACGCGTCCCTTGATGGCCGCAAGGTGCGCCACCGCGCCCAAGTCCATGGCTGACTGCACACCGTATGAGGCAAGGATCGCAAAGCCTGTCTGGCGCGCGGCCATGACATCGCTGTGATCACCGAAGATAGACAGCGCGTGGCCTGCGATGGCGCGGGCCGTCACATGAAACACGGCCGGCAGGAGTTCGCCCGCCATCTTATACATATTGGGGATCATGAGCAGGAGTCCCTGTGACGCCGTGTAGGTCGTGGTCAGCGCCCCCGTCGCGAGCGATCCGTGGACTACGCCGGCCGCGCCTCCCTCGGACTGCATTTCAATCACCTGGACACTTTGACCGAAGAGGTTTTTCCTCCCCTGCTGAGCCCACTGGTCAACACTGTCAGCCATGCCCGATGAAGGTGTAATCGGATAAATACCGGCCACTTCCGTGAAGGCGTAAGACGCGTATGCCGCGGCGGTATTGCCATCCATCGTCACGTAATTTTTGTTGTTTGTCATTCTAATCCCCCTATGTGTTATGGGCCACATTGCCCGGGTCAAAATAGTATAGCATGATCCCTTTATTTCACTTGTCGATCCACAAAGATTTTCCGGTCATCTCTGAAGGCGTATCAAGTCCCAAAATAGCCAGCATCGTCGGCGCGAGATCGGCCAAACGGCCGTCTTCTAATCGCCCACTTTTCAGACCCGCGCCGATCAGTTTCACAGGATTGGTCGTATGCGCCGTCAAGGGGCCGTCGTTTTGGTGATCGATCATGGCCTCCAGGTTCCCGTGGTCGGCGGTAATGAGTGCGACCCCACCTTTTTTAAGCAGCGCTTTTACAATTTTCCCCACCGAATCATCCACCGTCTCCATGGCCTTGACCGCCGCGTCAAACCGGCCCGTATGGCCGACCATGTCGCCGTTGGCAAAGTTCAGGATGATGACATCAAAGGACTTATTCTCGATCGCGTCTAACAGGCGCCGGGTCACCTCCGGCGCGCTCATCTCCGGCTGCTGGTCGTAGGTGGGCACTGAAGGCGAAGGCACCAAAATGCGCTCTTCCCCTTGAAAAACCTCCTCACGCCCTCCGTTGAAAAAGAAGGTCACATGCGCGTATTTTTCAGTCTCCGCGATGCGAAGCTGTGTCATGCCGGCGTTTTGAATCACCTCGCCGAAGATACCTGTCAATTTTTCAGGCGGATAAGCGGTCGAGTAATCGTTATAGGCCTCAAAGTCGGCGCTGTACTCCGCCATCCCCACATAGGTCAAACCGAGGGGAGACTTCACGACGGGAAAGTGATTGAAATCCGGCTGGCATAAGGCGCGTGTCATCTCACGGGCGCGATCCGGCCTGAAATTGAAAAAGATAAAGCTGTCCCCTTCTTTCACCGGCGCGACGGGCGTGCCGTCTTCATTTGTGATAAGTACGGGCAGGATGAACTCGTCGGTGACACCTTCCTCGTACGATTCTTCTATCGCTTCTCTAGGATTGACGGCTCTTTTACCTTCAAAGTTTTCAGCCGTCAAAGCGCGGTAGGCTTTTTCCACACGGTCCCAGCGGTTATCCCGATCCATGGCATAGTAGCGACCGGATAACGTTGCGACGCGCCCCAGCCCCACCTGATCCATATGTTGCATCAGGTGATCGAGGTAGCCCGCGCCTGATTTAGGCGGTGTGTCGCGGCCGTCAAAAAAAACATGGACGGCAAGCGATGTCACATGGTTTTTTTGGGCCATGTCGATCAGCGCGAACACATGGGTCAAGTGGCTGTGCACGCCGCCGTCGGACAAAAGCCCCGCAAGATGAAGCGTAGTTCCCTTATCCGCCGCGTTTCGCATGGCGTGCAATAACGCCTCATTGTCAAAAAATGAACCGTCTTCGATGGCATTGCTGATCCTCAAAAGATCCTGGTAAACAATGCGTCCCGCCCCGATATTCGTGTGCCCCACCTCAGAATTTCCCATCTGGCCTTCAGGCAGACCGACATCGCGGCCGCTCGTGCGAATAACAGAGGAGGGCCAGTCTTTTTCCAGCCCGTCCAGGTTGGGTGTCTTAGCCGCCAAGACGGCATTGCCTTCTGTTTCTTCTGAGATGCCCCATCCGTCAAGGATGAGGAGGGCCACAGGGCCTTTCGGTTTTTGGGTCATTTATTTTACCTCAGCGATCAGGCCGAATGCTTCGATATCGAGCGAAGCGCCGCCCACAAGACCGCCGTCCACATGCTTTTGATTGAAGAGCCCTTGGGCGTTTCCTTCATTAATCGATCCGCCGTACAAAATCTTGACAATCGATGCTTCCTCGCCGTACATGCCCGCTAAGAGTTCTGACACAAAGGCACAGGCTTCTTCGGCCTGCCGATCAGTCGCTGTATCGCCTGTCCCGATGGCCCAAACGGGTTCATAGGCCACCATGATCTGGCAAAGAGAGCTGGGCTTCACATCCGCAAAAGCCGCTTTGACCTGCTGTTCAAGTACTTTTTCGGTGTCATTATTCCGGCGCTCTTCTTTTGTTTCGCCCACACAGACAATCGGGCGCACGCCCCAGGAAAGCGCCGCTGTCAGTTTGCGATTTACCCCTTCGTCTGTCTCACAGAACAACTGACGGCGTTCGCTGTGCCCAATCAAGACATAAGGCACGTGCATCTCGGCGAGCATTTTCATGGATATTTCACCTGTGAAGGCACCCTTGTCTTCGTCATAGGCATTTTGCGCCGCGACATGAACGGGCGTTCCGGCCGTTCTTTCGACGGCCAAGGAAAGCACCGTATTCGGTACGGAGACGATGACGCGTGAATCAACATTTTTCACGCGAAGGATGAGCTTGTCGAGGAAGCTTTCCGCTTCAGAGGGGACGCCGAGATTCATTTTCCAGTTCCCGGCCGCCACAAGTGAGCGCGGATCACGGTCCAGAAGGCAGTCGATGCCGGGCAAGACTTTGCCCTCCAAGAATTCTAAGGACGCGCCGCCGCCTGTGGAGATATGGGTCATTTTGTCGGCATAGCCCAGTTGTTCGATCGCCGCGGCGGAGTCCCCGCCCCCGATAATCGAGATGATGTCAGCCTCCGCGATGGCGCGGGCGAGTTCCCGCGTGCCGCGGCTAAAGGCTTCAAATTCAAACACGCCGACAGGGCCGTTCCAGACCACCGTGCCGGATGAGGCGATGACCTCTTGGAAAAGCTTTGAGGTCTTAGGGCCGATGTCAAGGCCCATCATGTCATCAGGGATCTTGTCCGAGTCCACGATGACCGGCACGGCGTCCGCCGCGTAGCGGTCGGCGACCGTGGTGTCGACAGGAAGCACAAAATTGACGCCCTTCTCTTCGGCTAAGGCCATCAGTTCACGCGCCAGGTCGAGCTTGTCTGTCTCACAAAGCGAGGTACCCACTGGCCAGCCCTTGGCGGCCTGAAAGGTGTAAGCCATCCCGCCTCCGATGAGGAGGTTGTCGACGTTGTCAATCAGGTTACGGATGACGCCGATTTTGTCAAAGACTTTGGCACCTCCCAATACGGCAGTGAGGGGGCGTTTGGGTCGGCCGACGGCGCGGCCGAGCATCTCCAGTTCGCGGTTAATGGTATAACCTGCAACGGCGGGCAAAAATGACGCGACGCCTGCCGTGGAGGCATGCGCGCGGTGAACGGCGCCAAAGGCATCGCTCGCGTATAGGTCGGCCATGGCACTCAGAGCCTTGGCAAATTCCGGTTTATTTTTCGTTTCCTCTTTGTGGAAACGGACGTTTTCCAATAAAAGGATTTCTCCGTCTTTTAAAGCCTTCGCTTTATCTTGCGCGTCCTCTCCGATGACATCTTTTGCCATGATGACCGGTTTTTCGAGCAATTCCGATAGACGTTTGGCTACAGGCTTCAGTGAAAGCTTATCGTCGAAACCCTGGGGTCTCCCCAGATGAGACACGATGATGAGGCGCGCGCCCCGTTCGACAAGCGCACGGATTGTCGGCAAGGCCGCTTTTATCCTTCTGTCGTCTGTGATTTCGTTTGTACTTTTATCAAGCGGGACATTGAATTCCGCGCGTAGAAGGACTCGCTTACCCTTCACCTCGACATCGTCAATTGTTTTCTTATCATAAATAATCATCAATAACCGTACCTGTCTTTTCGGACCACTTTCTAAGAAAGCAAGCCGAAGTTTATTGCAACTACAGAGTATAACCTATGAGGGCCCATTTTTGTACCAGGATCCGCGATACATTGGCGAATGCTGGTCATCACGGCCGTGGCTGTCAGAACCCGCGGTGCAAATCAAAGATAATTTTTCACACAGTTTTCGCATCAGCAACCTTTCTTGGGGCGACGCGCCACCGTGGTCACATTCAAGCCCATGGATGCCGGCCTTTTTTAAGGTCAAAAAACGGGCCATCAGGGTCTGTTCCACATCCTCTTTTGACAAGCGCTCGTGATCGCACCAGCCGTATTCTTGCGGGTGGGCCAGTACACTGACGCCGTTTGACGCCGTGATCACCCGGATCACTTCCTTAGCGCTGTGGCGTTCGCGATAAACAAAGGCCGGTCGCCCTTCCCCTAAGAGCTTTTGGAAAGCTTCTGTGATGGATGAAAAGGCGCCGTGTTCGACAAGCCAGAGTGCCATATGCACCCGACCCGGCAAAGTTTTTTCCCCGCCGTAGCGTGACAGATCCTCATAGCGGACGTCGTAGCCGAGTTCATTTAAGCGCTTGATCATCGCCTCATTACGTTGTTGCCGCTCCCGCACCTGACGTGCCAAATAACGCTTCAAAATGAGCGGCTGATCTTCTGTGAAATAACCTAAGATATGCACTTCCCGGCCTTCAAAGCGGGCCGACATTTCGACGCCCGGAATAAAACGAATATCGCTTTTCGCGTTCAACCGTGACAGCGCCTTCCGGACATAAGGGACGCCGTCAATGTTGTCATGGTCGGTAAGTGAAAAGGCTTGGAGCCCATTTTCTAAGACCGAACGGACAAGTTCTTCGGCTGTCTGAGCGCCGTCTGAAAAACAAGAATGCAAATGAAAATCGACCCCTCCCCTCCTGGAGGCTTCGTCGAGAAACAAAGACAGACCAAAGGGCGTCATATCTTCATTCATGGCGCACTACTTTCCTTCTTTTGACGGCCCTTCCACCTTCTCAGAGATGAAATAACGTGGCCGCGCTTTCACCTCCCGGAAAAGACTGTCAATGTACATGCCGATGAGGCCGAGGCTGATGAGGATGATGCTTCCTATCAGGAGCTGGAGCAAGATGACCGTCGTAAAGCCGGTGGCCGCCACCCCGCGGATGTAGTTTACCAAGGTCTGAATGGCCAAAATGAAAAAGATAAAAAGAAAGAGGGTCCCCATACTGCTGATCAGCATGAGGGGCCTTGATGAAAAGCCTGTCAAAGCGTTGAGTGAAAGGCGAAATAGTTTTCGAAATCCCCACTTGCTTTTGCCAACGGCACGCGCATCCACCTGGAAGTAGAAATGAGTCCGCCGAAAACCCATCCACACCGACAGCGCCCTGAAAAAGGTCTCCCTTTCGGGGATGGTCTTCCAATAGTCAACCACCTTACGGTCTAGGAGCTTAAAATCAGAGGCGTCTTTGAGTTGGATACCTGACATCCTGCGAAAAATAAAGTAGAACAAATTGGCGGCTACACGTGATAGAAAATGCGCGTCTTGACGCTTTTCTTTCACGCCTTCCACCACCTCATAGCCCTCTTGCCACAGCCGGATCATTTCGGGGATATAGCGCGGCGGATGCTGCAGGTCGCCGTCCATGACGATGACCGCTTCACCCTTGGCCTCGTCAAGGCCCGCGCAGATGGCCGCTTCCTTGCCGAAGTTGCGCGAGAACCTGAGTAGCCGAATATGTTCGTGGGTCACTGAATAAGAGAGAAGTTCTTCCCAGGTTGCGTCGGAGGAACCGTCGTCGACCGCGAGTATCTCGAAACGGATATCTTCCTTTTGAAGCACGCCGTCGATCACTTCAAGTGAGTGTTGAACCTGTCCCGCCTCGTTGTAAAACGGCACAATGACGGATACAAACGCATTACTTGCCATGGTCGGCGCCTCCTCATACTAAAAATGGACGCAGTATCAGGCTGCGTCCATTTCAATTGTTATCGCAACACTGACTTTCTGCTAATCGAGCACGCGATTGACGCGGGCGGCCAACGGATAGGTCATAAGATTATCAATCACCGTGCCTCGTCCGCTCACCGCGTGAACCATCTGATTATTGCCGATGTAAATGCCGACATGGTGGTACCCGTATCCGCGGCTGAAGAAAATGAGATCGCCGGGCAGCAAGTTCGAAAAGTCGCGTCCTGAGAACGATATCTTGGTGCCAAGCTGTCTTGCCTGCGGGTCGGATCCGTGCGGAATGTTCTTATAGCCGATGGCCTCAAAGGTGTATTTGACAAGCCCCGAGCAGTCAAAGGCGCTCATTGTTTTGCCGCCGAGACGGTAAGGCGTGCCAACCGCTGACCGCGCGATATCGACGACGCGCTGTCTCAAGGTTGAGTTCGCGTTACCTGAACTCCCGCTGCCGCTACTGCCACTACCACTTCCGCCTCCACCTGTCTGGGCGGCCGGTTTTTTCGTTGAAATCAAATCGTTTGAAATATAACCCGACTTGCCCGCTGAAGTCTTGATCATGGTCCAGGAAGCGCCTGTGGCCACACGGGTCAACGACTCACCATATCGCGTCACCACAACAACCGAACTGCTCGTATTCGGCTGCGAACGGATATTGGCCGCACCCGTCGTGACGTAGAGCGTGCCGGATGCGCGCTGGAAACCCTCGGGTGGCGGCGTAACGTTGGTCAAAAGATCACTGCGGATAAAGCCGACCGATCCGTCTGACAGTTTGACTTTCGACCATGTGTCGTTCGCTTCAAGTTCGGTGACAGACTGGTCACGATCCAGACGCTTGACCACGGAAGCATCGGTCGTCGGTGAACTTCTGACATTCACAGAATTTGTGTCGATGTAAAGGGTCCGGTTCGTTCTGACAAAGGGATTCGCCGGCGCTTTTTCTCTTAAAAGATGGTTGAACACATAGGCGACCACACCGCCTTCGGTCCGAATCTTAGACCAGCCGCCATTATCGGAAATCTGGTACACGCGGTCATCCATAAAGGCGGCGCCGATGATCTCCGCATCTGTCGACGGCGATTCACGCAGATTCGCCTCCTCTGTATCGACATACATGAAGCGACCAACTTCAAGTTCTGTAATTTCATTTTCCGGCTTTGTGGACCCGAAAAGATCGTTATGCATAAAGCCGTTCAGGCCGTGTTCCGTTCGGATCTTAGACCAGCCGTCAGCCAATTCAAGCACCCGGACAGTCATGCCGCGGAGGGCAAAACCTTCGACTTCATACGTAGTTCCAGGACCGCTGCGTACGTAGACCTGTCGGTTCTGCACGTAATATGTCTCCCCTATCTGAGGGAGAAAGAACGGAGAATCCGCGACAAGGGCTGTCTTGATATAGCCCTTCTCACCGCGTTTATTTTGCACCTCGGTCCATTCGCCGGATAACCCTATTTTGAGCACAATGTCATTTAGTTGGGGCTCAAGGATCACTTCACTTGACGAGCTGGGATCCGCGTGAATCGCGGCAGGCACGGACACCACATACAGCTTCGTAAAAACTTCAATCTCCGGATCGTCCCCTTCGACATCTTCCGGATCGGTCTCGCGCAATTCTGACGGTTCTTCCATGGGAACCGTGGGTTCTGTGGCATCCACGATGACGATTTCAGGTTCGGTGTCATTTTGCTCATTTGCTTCGAGCGGGATCGGATGGTCGCGGTCAATAAGTCCATCCTGTGCCTCTAGGTTTGACTGATCCATGAGAGGCACTTCGACTTGTTGTATGGAGGCAATTTTAACGATAAAAACGGTGATAACTAGGACAAATACAAGGACAGGAACGCTGTAAAATAAAAATCGACCCCGTGCGCCTGCCGTGATTCGACGGCGCTTGCGGACGTTCGGTCTGCGGTGTTTCACCTCTTTGACCGGACGGTCCAAAGCATCTAAGTTCTCGTTCTCTATCGGAGTCTCAGTAGACATCTAAAGCTTCCTTCCCACACCAGAAACAGCCAAATGGAATATCCGGCTTGCGGTCATTATAGCATCGCTAAAAAATCGGTTCAACGAAGCGCCTGTTACAGATCCGTGACAGCATATTCCAAAAACCTTTGAATATAGCGGCTGCCCGCGAGTAAATCGGCGGCCCCGCCGGCGCTTAAGCCGTATTGGCTGAACATTAAAACCATTTCTTCCATGACCGATTCGAGTTCATTGTCACCCAGCTTCGCCTGTAAATCCCGAACAATCATGGATGCGCGTTTTTCTCCCGCTCGCTTCATCAGGGTCGTGTCATCGATGACCGATAAAATCGCTAATAACGCGCGTTGACCTGCCACATTTTCGTCCTCTTTGCGATCCATTGATCCCCTTAATACCTGTAGTCCCGTTGTGAATAGACTCGGGAACCCGTTTACGGCCTCTTTTCGAATCCCCGTGATACCCGATGATTCGTTCATACTTCGATCAAGCGCCGAGAAATAGGGCACTTCTTCCAACGAGCTTTCAAGTGCCTTTGAATATTGGACCGCCGCTCGCTTCATAAAAGCAATGATCGCGTCTTCTATTAGCTCGCCTTGATCTTCCGCAAGCATCATAGCAAGGTAATCCCCCGTCACGGCCAGTAAGATGCCTGACAAATAAATCCAGCCCCGGTGCGTGTTGACACCGCCTGACAGCTGATTCATTTTCGCTTCGGCCAGGATCCCTTGGCGGCGCAAGGCCACCGCCTTCTCTTGCGAACTCAAGTCACGATCCCAACCGATGTCAAAGCATCCGCGGTAGTAGGGGGAGAAACCGGATTGACTTTTAATGAAGGTGAAACGGTCCATGTCGCGGTGCGAGCCTTGGCTAAAGGCCGTTACAAGCCCCGGTTTGGGATGGACCATCAGCTCGAAAGCGGAGGCTTCCAAAGCAAGGGAGGCCATATCATCCGCCAGGACCATCTTCGCGTAGCGCGATAGCAAAGCCTTCGTTTTTGCCTGTACAATCGTTATGTCGTGCGCCGCCCGGGACGCACAAACAGAGGCCGGCTGTTCACAGACAAGGCAACGCCTTTCGGGCCACTGAAGTGATTTGCGGCTCATCGGGATGCCTTTTTCATCGATGACATCGAGGTCTAAAAGTCGGGCATAGGGGGCGCGCTCTTCCAGGTCAACGCAAAATCGTTTGAGCGCTATGGCCGTCAAAGCATGGATCGCAAAAAGCGCCTCATCGCCTGTATGGGAACTGTAAAGGCTGACTTCAAAATCGGCCCTCATGCCTTGCAGCAAGGCTTCTATATTTTTTAATTCACGTTGAAAGAAAAAAGATGACAGTCGTGTGCGCTTCAAAGGCCCTGCCATATTGAGGGTCATGGAGATCAGGGGGCGGCCTTTCTTTTCCAAAAACGCGCGCTGCCGTGACACGCGGGCGTCTCTTGCTTCCAGCATGTCTTCAAGCGTTGCGTGTTTTTCTTCGAACATTGCCTAGCTGTTCGTCTCGGGTTCGGAAAAAGTCATCAGGCGCAGTGAGTTCAAATCGGACAGCCTGTAGTTGGACGGGATGTTTACAAGACCCAGAATCTGGGAATCCTTGGTCACTGGATGGGTCAGATACTCGTGATAAAGCTGGAAGTTCCTGATCTTCCCCGTTGAGGTGACGTGCATGCGGGGGCCTGTGCAGTAATGGCGCTGATCGCCGATCAGCACATGGTTCGCGTCAAGATAAGAAATGGCCAAATCGCGTTCAATGAGTTTTTTGACATCACTTTCCAAGTCGCGCAGATCGATGTCCGGGCGATCGTGAAACGACAAGATAAATCCCGAACGCACATCGTAGTGCTCAAAATGGTACACGCGCCGGTCAATCAGGCTGTGCTCCACAAGGTCCTCTGCCGTATGCGCCATGCGCCTGTTATCGATGGAGGCAAAGACCACATCTCGTATATCATTGGGTTCAGGGCCGAACACAGAAGGCCTTGTGATAATAATCTCCTCGCCGATCCCGATCAAGAGATGGGCATTCATGCCCAGTTGGTCGTAGATGAGATCAAAATGCTCAACAATCACCCGCTTGCCGCGCTCGAGCGCCAGGCGGATCGCATCCGCCAGTTCATGCGCCTGGTGAAAGGCCAGTTCAAAGCGGATGTCGAGGTGGTAGGTATGCGGCGAGAAAAAGCCCGTATCATCCAAGTGCATGATGGGCAGGGGGCGCACATTGACCCCCTCGTCGTCGTTGGTCAACTCGATCCCCGGGAACATGCCTTTTAGAAGAATGCTCTTGCCCGAGCCGCTGTCTCCGATCAGCCCGATGAGTGAATCAAAGGGGGACAGGAACTGCTGCGCGATCTGCTTTCCCTGGTCGACCATGCGCGGCGCGCCGCGCGGAGACAAAAGGACGCTGTACAAGTGGTTTCGCTGCATACGATCTGAGTAAGACATGTCGAATACTCCTTCTTGTTTCGCATTGTCTCACAAGCTGTGCGGTTACGCTAGAATGAAAGGGAAATACATGAAACGGAGTGACTTTATGCGCGAAGAAACGCACGCTGAAACAAAAGAGAGATTAACCCGGACCGCCTTAAACAAGCCCGCTGAACTGCCGGCCATTGTGCAACAGCGCATGAAAGACAGCGCTCAGATGGAGCCCGATGGCGTCCTCCAGATGATAGAGACGCGTTGGACGGGCCTTGACGACAACGAAGTCACTGAAAACAGGCGTATATACGGTGACAATGTCGTCATCCAGGGACGACGCGCCACCCTTGCCGAACGGCTTATGGCCGCTTTCATCAACCCCTTCACATTAATCCTGATCGCGCTTGCCCTGATCTCTGTTTTGACCGACATCACCTTTGCGCCCCCCGAAGAGAGAAGCTATGTCACCGTGACGATTATCAGCGCCATGGTCGTCATGTCAGGTGTCTTGCGCTTTATTCAGGAGACGCGCTCCGGTAACGCCGCTGAAAAACTGACCTCCATGATCGTCAACACGACGGCCATTGTCCGCGAAGAAACAGGCGAACAAGAGCGGGTCATGGAGGAGGTCGTGGTCGGCGACATCATCCGACTTGCGGCCGGTGACATGATCCCCGCCGACATGCGCATTTTGGCCGCCAAAGACTTATTCTTGAGCGAAAGCACCCTGACGGGCGAATCCGCGCATGTGGAAAAATTCGCCTCCCCCTCCGATCTTGATTCGGGCAATGTGCTCGACTACGACAACCTCGCCTTCATGGGAACCAACGTGATCTCAGGGAGTGGTACGGCGGTGGTGCTTGCGACGGGACAAGATACGATTTTTGGCCAAATCGCAAAAACCTTAAAAGAAAAACCCACCCCCACCTCATTTGAACGCGGCGTGAACCACGTCTCCTCTGTCCTCATCCGCTTCATGCTCGTCATGGTCCCCATCGTCTTCCTCATCTCGGGGCTGACCAAGGGCGACTGGTTACAGGCGGGTCTTTTG
>Ga0209723_1006114_pt1 | contig 11873 bp, 8 predicted proteins | sample BiotimSIPDNA_2_FD_185750 | JGI IMG/M metagenome (GOLD analysis project Ga0209723, IMG submission 185750) | Anaerobic biogas reactor microbial communites from Washington, USA - Biogas_R2 time_0 SIP DNA (SPAdes) (version 2) | ecosystem: Engineered > Bioreactor > Anaerobic > Unclassified | place... | reverse complement strand
GACTCAACGCCAAGGCATGGAGCGAAAGCCGAGTAAGCTACTGGGTGACAAGTGACCGAAAACTGATCCAGAAAACACTGACTATGCAACCCGATGAGCAAAAGCAGCAAATCGAGCTGGCTGGACAGATTCCCATCTTCAGTTATAACCAGACTGATTTCGTCAAGGAGCGCGTAGCCTTGGAAGTGCAATTCGGCAAATATGCCTTTGTCGCCTACGACCTGTTTGTCAAGCACCTTGCTTTTTTCATCAGCGACAAAATCGACGTCGGCATTGAAATACTGCCAATGAAATCCCTGCAAGCGCAAATGAGCTCTGGTCCCGCATATTATGAGGGAGAATTGTATAACATCATGCGCCAAGGACGCGGAGTACCAGCGGTTCCGCTCGTCATCATTGGGATTGATGTGTGAATGTTAGCGCAGAATCTGTAATGAGGTACACTGGACTACAACGCAAAGGAACGGTCGATGAAGGCAAGCAACCTACTGGGCGGCATACTGGGTGTGATGACCCTGGCCGGCATGCCTGCGGCGGCGCAACCGGCGGCGTGGACGACGGCAGATGCGCAGAATTACCGGCTGGAATGTCCGCTGGGAATCATTGAGCTGTCCGGCAAAACTGCGGGACTGCGCCTGACGCCGAAAGATGGCTCCGCAGCCAATCTGACCTTCTTCCAGTGGCATGACAGCTATGTGTACGAGACCATGGCTGCTGGCGCAGTGGAGAAAATTACCCTGGCCGCAGGCGATTTGCAGCTGGAGGGCGTCTGGGGAACCCGCGGGAATGCGCCGCCGTTGCGCTATCAGCTGACGCTGACGCCAACTGAGGCCGGCCTGCGTCTGCGCCTGCTGGTGCGCAAGACCGGCCCCCTGAACCTGGTTGCTGGCGTACGCGGAACCCTGTCCCTGGAAGCGAGGGACGACAAAGACAGGGCGCTGGTTGAACCATGGCTGAACACCTCGCTGCTGGACGCGTTTGACACACACTTCAAACTCCTGAAAGTTGGACGGATCACTGGCAATGGCATTGCCATCACCGTGCCGGATTACTGCAGTGCGCGAATTACCAGCAGCGGCAAGAGCCGCAAAAACCTGGAATTCGGCATGACGACAGACAAAGATTTCCCCGAAAACAGCAGCCTCGAACTCAACGCCGAGCTGAGTTTCATCGCGATGCCGACGACCTATCCGGTGTTTCGGGTGGACATGGCCGCGCCTCTGTCACTGACAGCGACTGCGCCGGTGGAGGTTACACAGTATCGCAAATGCGAGATTGATGTAGATTTGCGCGGCACCTGGGACAATCCCTTTGATCCGCAGGACGTCAGCTTGGACGCTGAAGTGAACTGCTCATGGGGGCCGAGCTATGTGTTGCCAGGCTTTTTCATGCAGCCCTACGCGATGGAGCGCATTGATGGCCACGAGGCATTTTATCCCGAGGGCGCAGCTTGCTGGAAAGTGCGGCTAGTAGGGCTGGGACTCGGCGAGATGCGGGTGAAGCTGATAGCGCGCGATCGCAGCGGCCGAGCCGAGTATGCGTTGCCAGCGCCGATACGAGTCGTGGCAGGCAAGGAGCGCGGCTTTGTGCGGCAGAGTCGCCTTGATCCCTATTATTTCATCCATGACAACGGCGAGAGCTATGTGCCGATAGGGCATAACGTGCCGCTCTATCGTCCCGGCCCCTACGGGGAAACCAAGGCGCTCGAGGTCATGGCGGCGCATGGCGAGAACTGGAATCGCTGGTGGATGTCCAGCCAGGGTTTCGGCCTTGAATGGGAGTGGCAATTGGGCTACTATCGGCAGAAACAGTCGGCGCAGCTTGACTATGTCCTGGACTTGGCCGAAAAACTGGACATGTATTACATGATATGCATGGACACGCATCAGGATTTTCGCAATCCGGGCTGGGAGGGAAATCCCTACTACAGCGCCAATGGCGGCCCCTGCGAGAAGGTGGTCGATTGGTTCACCAACGAAGAGGCCAAGAGCTTCTATCGGCAGCGTCTGCGTTACACAGTGGCGCGCTGGGCCTACAGCCAGCGCATTATGTGCTGGGAATTCGGCAACGAATTCGAAGGCTGGGCAGGCAGTCCGGCCGAGACAGTGATTGAATGGCATCGCGAGATGGCGCCCTTTCTGGCTGCGCTCGACCCCTACAACCACCTGATCAGCACCAGCTGGTGGAGCAAGACCGGCCCAGTGGAATGCTGGAAAATCCCTGAGATGGACATCGTGCAGACACATTGCTACACCAATGACGACATGAATGTGGCCGTGCCCACGATTCGCTACTGCCAGACGCAGCGAGCGAATCACGCGAAACCGCATCTTTTCGCTGAATTCGGCATCCGCAGTCATGCGTCAACGGCAGACAAGGACCCGGAGGGCTGGCACCTGCATAATTCAGGATGGGCGGCTATCTGCAGCGGCTGCAATGGCAATCCCATGCCATGGTGGCATGAGAACTACATCGCCCCAAACCATCTGCATTTCCACTTCCAGGCGCTGCGTAATTTTGTGGAGGGCCTGCCGTTTGGGCGGGAAGTGTGGCGGCCACTGGTAATTCGCAAGCCAGAGATACCGCCGAGTGAGGCCAGGCCAGGCACCAATGACGCTGTAATCAAGACGGTCGCAGGTTTCCGCAAGGCCGCAGTGACGAATTTCAGCATCGCGGAAGACGGCGCCATCAATGACGACCAAGAACTGCTCGCCACGCTGCAAGGCGAGGGTCATCGCGATAAACGAACCTTCCCGACCTTCCTGGTGAATTATCCCGTTGACGGACAGTTCAAACTGAAAATCGACACGGTGTCCAACTCCGGCCACCTGAAGATATACATCGACGACGAGCTGGCATTGAACCGCGAACTCCCCTGCGGCGAGGGCATCGGCAAATCGTCGAAATGGCGGGAGCAGTGGCAGCTGTGGGAATGCGAATACGACGAGGAATTGGCCATACCAGTGGCCGCCGGGCAACGGCGCATCCGGGTGGAAAACCACGGCAAGGACTGGATGCGCATTCCCTATTTCGTCTTCACAGGCTGCCGACGGATTGTGCGCCGCGACGTAATCTGCACAGGCATGGCCTGCGACAGCGTGGCCATTGCCTGGCTGCAAAATAGCGCCAGCAGCTGGCTCAACCACGCACGCAAACAAGTGTCGCCACTGCCCGCAGCCAGCTACGGCGTCGAAATCGGCAAGGATGGACGCTACCGCGTGGAATGGTGGGAGACCTGGAAGGGAAGTGTCAGCCATAGCCAGGAAGTCACAGCGCACAATGGCGTGCTGCTGCTCGAACCAGGCCCACTGGAAACCGACGTCGCCGCAAAAATCTTCCCCATGAAATAGGTACAGACTGCGCAAAAAAACGGCGGCGTGGCTTACCAACCAGGTTTCAGCCTTTCACCTGGACGCCTTTAGCGCGCAGATAGTCTTTGACCTGGGCGACTGTGAACGTCCCGAAATGGAATACGGATGCAGCCAGGAGTGCGCTGGCCTTGCCGATGGTCGCCGCCTCGTAGAAATGCTCCAGGGTGCCGGCTCCGCCGCTGGCGATCACTGGCAGGCCAGTCTGTTCGGCAATGGCACGGGTCACGTCAAGGTCATAGCCGCCGCAACTGCCATCGCAGGCTTTGCTCGTCGGCAAAATTCGCCCTGCACCTGTGTCTTTCATAGCCAGGGCGAATTCCACTGCGTCCTTGCCAGTCGGCGTCCGACCGCCATCAATGTAGACTTCGCGCTTGGACGGCATCGCGTCATTGCGGTCAACATCAATGGCAATGCAAATCCGCTCTCCGCCGAACGCCTTGGCTGCGTCGCGGACAAACTGCGGGTTGCGGAAAGCCGCGCTAGAGATGCTGACGGCGGAAGCGCCAGCCGCAAGGGCGTCTTCAATGTCTTGCAGCGTGCGGATGCCGCCGCCGACCGTCAAAGGCACTGTCACCGCCCTGCTTACGCGCCTTAGCACGTCGAACATGGCGCGGCGGCGTTCAATCGTGGCTGTGATGTCAAGGAAGGCCAGCTCGTCAGCGCCATCCGCGCAATAGGCGGCAGCGGCCTCGACCGGATCACCAGCGTCCTTCAATTCCACGAAATGCACGCCCTTGACAACGCGGCCGTCCTTCATGTCAAGACAGGGGATAATGCTCACAAAGGTCATAGTTTCGCCTTTCGGGAGGAACGCTTCGCCGGGCGACGCCACGCCGCCAAACCGGCCATAACAAACCACAGGACCGCCGACGCAGGCAGCGCTCACGGCGGCCATTATGGCTCGTCTCACCTTTTTCAGTCGACTTAGAACGTAGCGCAGTCAGCGAGGATGCGCAGCAGGTCTTCGACGGACAAGTCCTTGGTTTTGCTGAATTCTGCGGACACGCATCCGGTATAGCCGGTGTCGGCGATCGCCTTGAAAATATTCTTGTAGTTCAATTCGCCGGTGCCGGGTTCATGGCGGCCGGGATTGTCGCCGAAGTGGTAGTGGCCGATTTCATTCTTGTAGTCGGTCAGGTTGCGGATCACGTCGCCTTCGCTGATCTGCTGGTGGTAGACGTCAAAGAGGAATTTGACTGCCGGGCTGCCGATGCTCTGAACCAATTCCGCCGCCTGGTTGGAGTAAACCAGGGCATAGCCCTTGTGGTCTTTCTTGACGTTGAGCGTCTCGAACGTCATCACCATGCCGGCGTCTTCCAGCATTGGCGCCACCCGCTTGGCCGCCTTTGCCACATTGGCCATCTGTTCGGCCATCGTCATGTCCGTGCGCTCCGCCCCGGTCAGGGCCAGAAGCGTCCTAGTGCCCAAAGCCTTGGCATTGGCGATCGCTGTCTTCACTTCAGCGACAAAGGTGTCGTGAAACGCCGGATTGACCGGGCCGTCGCCGACAATCGTGCCGCTGCAGCTGATCGCGCCAACCGTAATGCCCAGTTCAGCGCATTTGTCGCGCACGGCTTCCTTGTCTTCCCACTTGCCGGCGCCGAGGTTCTCAAACGCCGGAAATCCGTATGCCGCCACCTGCTCCACCATCTCGACATGGCTCAATCCTGGAAACCAGCCGCTCATGACAGCCAGTTTGATCTTGATTCCAGCACCAATTTTTTCGACATCATGCTTGACCGGCATCGTTTTCTCCTTAGGTTAATTCACCTCACACGCAGCCTGGCTCATCGGATACAGGCTTGGACATGGACAACAATATCATGCCCCAATCCGCTTCCTGCAAGAAGCGACCTGCCACTTTCCGTCTCATGGCTATTCTGGCTTGGCCTGGAGCAGCAGGTAGGTCGGGAGTCCGACCACGTCATAATGGCGAAGCGCGGCGGCTATGACATCGTCATTGGCGGCATCGGCCTGCACGGCTGCCTTCACCCAGGGCTGCATCTTCTCGATGACGTCTGGCGCCTTGAACGTCGTCGCCTTCATGGCTGTGCAGCTCTTGCAGGTCACGCCCCAGAAATCAACGAACAATGGCTGGCCGGTCTGCTCGGCGACTCGCATCGCGGCCACGAGATCGGCATGCCAACCGTCTGGCGCCTGGGCAGCATCAGCAGCAGGCGGCCGGAACAAGGTCACTCCAAGCCAGGCATAGTAGGCGGCGCCCAGCAGAATCAAGACGCCCATGGCGCGCTTGATGTTTTCCATCCATGTCCCAGGGCGCGGCAGTTTGGCCATGCCAGCCCCCAGCAGCGGCCAGGGCAAGGCCATGCCGATGCCGAGCAGAAACGGCAGCACCAGCCCAACCGCATTGCCGCGCGCCCACAGGTCGGCAGCCAGCAGCAATACCCAGATAAGCACGGGCGCCACGCAGGCACCTCCTAATGTGGCCGCCACTGCCCCGAGCACAAAGACACCGACCAGACCCATCGCCCCGCCCTTGCCGTCACTCACGCCGCCCCGACGCCAGCGCGAAAAATCAATAGTCAGCACGTCAAACATCGCCAAGGCCAGGATCACGAAAATGACCGCGACAGCCAAGTTGAACCAAGGCGAGGAGTTAAGGCTGCCGAAACGACTGCCGGTCAGCACGACTAAAAGCCCCAGGACGCCGTACGTGAGAGCCATGCCCAGGCCGTAGACGCCGCCCCGGCGGAAGCCATGCCCCTTGCCGCCGGCCTTGACGCCCGCGCCGATAATAGCCAGGTTGATCGGAATCATCGGCAGCACACAGGGCGTGAGGTTCAAGAACAGCCCTAACGGGATGATGAGAAGGGCGGCCAGCAGCAGCCCATAGCGTGTGAAGACGCGGCGCAAGACGTCGGTTTCTGCGGCAACGCCCTCTTCTGCCTTCTCGGCCCAGGCCAGGAAGGCATCCTCATCCATGTAGCCGGTCGCCCGGCCGCGTTCCTGGAAGCGCTGCGCCAAAGCCAGCCAGGCGCCAGCGTCACTCTCCGCCGCTGGCGCCGCGACGGCCTGCCCCTCGGCAGCAATGGCGGCCTGCCCTTCCGCGCTTTCGCCAAGAGTGAACTTGACGGTTTCCGGCAGCATGCAGACGCCGTCGCTGCAGCCTTGAAAACTCACCGCCACGGTCAAAGGCCTAGGCAAAGCGCCTTGCAAACGATATTTTCGCGTGAAGCCACCCTGGAAAATCCGCGATTCCTCGCCCTCCTGGACGACCGGCTCGTCCCCGCCCGCTGAGATGACCGCCACTCCAGGCGGGGCCGCGACGTTGAGCTGATTCTCGTAAATGTAGGAGTTGTCCGCCACCGCGAAGGTGACGGTCAGCAGCGCTTCCCGGTCATTCTGGCGCTCCCATCGCACCGACGGCGTAAACAGGGCTGTTTCCGCATCCTGCGCCATCGTCGTCGCTAGCGCCGCCGTCAAAACGGCCATCACCAACCAACAAATCTTTTTCTTGGTCATCATATTCGCGTTCTTTCATTTGGATGTGCAAAATCATCGGCAGCGCCGCTTGGCGTCATTCATTGCCGGAGCAGTCCCAGCCCGAGCCGTTCCCGCTCCTTGTTTACGACCTGCCAAACAGCCGAATGTTTCGCCAGTTCCTTGCTAAAACGCGATGTGCTCAAGCCGAGCTGGACAGCGGCGTCAGCCAACCGGAAGCCATTTGCGGCCAAGGCGTCAAGCGCTGCCGCCACCCACCGGGGAAACGCCTCTGCCTTGAGTCCTGGCGCTGGCCCGGTCACTGCCGGCGGCTCGTCCCGGCGCACCTGCAAGGCTATCTCCAGGCGTAGCTTGCGAAGCGCATGGAGGCGATTTTGATGCTGAGAGCGCGACGTGTCATCCTCGGCAGAAATGCCGCTGGGGAGGTGAATGACACGCACCGCCGACTCAGTCTTGTTGCGCTTTTGCCCACCCGGGCCGCTGCCCCGGCAAGTCTCATGGCGGCACTGTCGCCACAATTCATCTTCAGACATGGCCAGCCATCGATCGCGATTTTCGCCTGCATCTGCCACTGCCGACTCCTCCGCCGGGGAACGCCTTGATTTTGCCGAACTGAACCGACCGCCGCCTCTCCGGCTGGCCAGAGTTCTCAAGCGCCTGCCAGGGCGGCATCAACCGGAAAATTCCAGATACGCGCCGCGTTGTTCCAGAAAATGTCCTCTTTCTCGGCCTGGGTCAACGGCTGGCTTGACACGTCAGACACCGCCTCCGCCAAATCCTGCCACGGCGAATCCGTGCCGAAAAGCACCTTGTCCGCCCCGTGTTGACGCACAATCCGGACAAACTGGCTTTTGTCCTCCATGAACGGCAGCGCAAAAGAGGTATCTAAGAACACGTTTCTTCCGACTAAGTCGTGTTCCACTTCGTCCCAGTTGCGCCAGCCGCCGAGATGCGCGATGATGATGACCAGCCCAGGATGGCGACGGCTGAGTTCAGCATAGTCACGCGGCCGGGAGTGGAACGGCGGCTGGAAGCCGATGTCCTGGCCGCCATGAATCAACACCGGCAGGGAGAGTTCCTCGCATACGCGCCAAATCGGCTCTACGCGCGGCTCCAGAACGCCGAACGCCTGGTATTCAGGGTGAAATTTGACGCCGCAAAGCCCCAGGTCGCGGATTTGCCGCACCACGCCTTCGAGGTCCTCGTCATCCGGATGCACGCCGCCTAAGGACAGAGCCGGCCACTGGTTGCGAGCCGCCGCCCAGGCATTGACCGAAGCAGCCTGCCCTGGCTTAGTCACCACCGGGCAATTCATCCAGCCGGCATAGCCCGCAGCAATCGCGTGACGACGCAAATCAGCCGACGTCCCCAGCGTGAAAGTCGGCAAATTGGCAGAACGCGCGCTCAAATAGGCTAAAGTCGAGGCGGCAATCTTCTCCGGAAAAATATGAGTGTGGACATCAAAAATCTTCATGGCGCTCCAAGGCGGCTGCTTTTCCAGACCGCCCTCCCCAAAAACAATCCCGACCGCTTGATAAATAACCGAAAATATGCTATTATTATCTAATAATAGATTGCAGGCTAACGAAATTTGAATTATACTTAATAATGTAATGGGCGGCTGCGGATGAATCAAGACCTCCCATGACGACAATATCCACTTCGATGGCAAAGAGAGAAAAGACCATGAAAGCATTGCGGCGCTGGTTGTCATTCACCCTGATTGAGCTCCTGGTCGTCATCGCTATCATCGCCATTCTGGCGGCGATGCTCTTGCCAGCCTTGAGCAAGGCTCGCGAAAAGGCGCGGGCGATTTCCTGCACCAACAACCTCAAGACCCTCGGCCTGATCGCCTTCATCTACAGCGATGAAAACGCTGACTACGCCCTTTCCAACAGCATGCACCATCCCTACCGGGCGGACGGCAAGCGAGCCATGTGGTATGAATTCCTGCACGCCGAGTCCTATCTAGGCGAAGCGCCGAAAATCGTCATCACTCAGCATCCGACCTCTGGCGCGGACACCAACACGAGAGTGTACAGCACCCTGGTCTGCCCGTCCAATGCCGAGCCGCGGCGCAACTGGCACTGGGGGGCGTTCCTGATGAGCTACGGCCATAACGCCTACATCGCCGCCCACGGCGGCGCCCCATACTACCTGCGCATGATCAATGAAACGGCATATCCCTCAATGACCTCCCTGATTGCCGACAACTGGAAATACTACATCAACGGCGGAACCTTGGGCTATTCGCACTCGCTTGGCAACAATGCCGGCATGGGCGATGTCCGCAGCAACGCCGCGCATGGAGGGGGCCGCAACACCGTGTATATCGACGGCCACGTCGACACCCTCAACTTCGTCTATGGCCACTCCGGCACCACCCACCGGGAGGATATCTGGAGAGCCAGCAACGCCAGCGAAATCCGCAAATATTAAGCCCACAGCAAGTCCGGAGCGCCTCCGCGACGGCGGTCGCCGAAAGCCGCCAACCCAACGCAAACCAACCAGTCCGTTTATCGCCCCATCCTATCCCATCGGAGGTCACCTAGCATGCTCAAGAAAACCATCTGCTTCACCTTAATCGAACTCCTAGTCGTCATCGCCATCATCGCGATCCTGGCGGCAATGCTCTTGCCGGCCTTGAGCAAGGCCCGCGAAAAAGCGCGGGCGATTTCCTGCAAGAACAACCTGAAGCAGCTTGGCCTGATGGAACTTCTCTACTCTGACGAAAACAACGACTACGTTTTCTCCTCGCGGCTATACCATCCGACCATCACCACCAATGCCAACCTGAACTGGCCCGACTGGCTGTACTTCTCGAAATTCCTGCCACAGACTCACAAGAACATCACCGTCTACCATCCGACTAGCGGCGCTCCGGTAAACGGCAGGATGTACGACATGCTGATCTGCCCAAGCAACTCCGACCCGCAGCAGTGGTGGTCGTACCAGCCGATGTTCTCCAGCTACGGCCACAACTGGTTCAAGCAAGCGACCATCGGGACTGAGCCCACCTACCTCCGACACCTGGCCAAGGCTTACAACCCATCCATCATCGCCTCTTTTGCCGACTGCTGGACCTACAAGGCCATTGAGGGCACCTACCCATCTGGCTACGGTGAACGGCTCTATCTGCTCTATGAAAGCCGATTCGGCGCGGTCGGCAAGTACGCCGCCCATTCCGGCGGCCGCAATGTCTGCTATCTTGACGGCCACGTCGACACGGTCAACTACGTCCTCACCTACAATGGAACCTCATACGAAAACGTCTGGCTGGTTCAAAACGGCGGAGTCCTGACCGAGAGGCTCCCCTGACCGCCCTGCGCCAGCCGAAGAGGGCAGCATGGTCCGCCCCAGCCAAGCCTGCACCTGCCAGCACCACACCAGCCGAACTCAGACTTCCAATATCTTTCCGTCAACCATTAACCTGACGCTTGACACACAATGCCTTACGACAGAAAGGGACGTGCCATGCAAAAACGCCTTTTTTCACCCTAATCGAACTCTTAGTCGTCATCGCCATCATCGCGATTCTGGCCGCGATGCTGTTGCCGGCGTTGAACAAGGCGCGGGAGAAGGCGCGGGCGATTTCCTGCGTCAACAACCTCAAGACCATGGGCTATGTCGGCACCATGTATTCGATGGAGAACGAGGACTACGTACTCTCGGCCCGCATAGAGATGCTCGGGGTGCGGCCTAATGCGCCGTTGCAGTGGTACGAGTGGCTGCACCACTCGGGTTCTATGCCGGAAGCGCCGACCCGCGGCACGGCCACCAGCCTGTCAAGCGGCACGGTCTATGCCTCACAGATATATCCGTCCCTCCTCTGTCCATCCAACCAGCCGCCGCTGTTCGGCTATCACTGGACTTGCATCTCCCTCAGCTATGGCCACAACATGATGATCGACAACCTCTACTCGTATCCGCAGTACCTGCATACGCTCAACCAGGCTAAGACGCCGTCCATAGTCTCGGAATTCGCTGACAACTGGAAATACCTGGTATCGGTCAATGGCAGCTACACGTTGGGCGGCTATGTCCACTCATTCGGCGGCTGGCCGGCATTTCAGCGCGTCCGCGCATACGCCGCCCACCCCGGCGGACGCAATACGTCGTATTTAGACGGCCATGTGGACACCCTGAACTTTGTCTATGGCTTCAGAACTAGCCACGACTATGAGGATGTCTGGCGCTGCACAGGCCAGCCAGTCGTCAAATAACCACAGCAGCCAAGACTGACTCTTCCGGCCAGCGCCGCTGCAATCCCTAAGAAGCCTGACTACAAAACCATCACGCTGCGGCAATTTTTCTATCAAGGCCTATTGCAGGAGGGCACCAACCATGTTCCAGAAAACCATGCGCTTCACCCTAATTGAGCTCTTAGTCGTCATCGCCATCATCGCGATTCTGGCTGCGATGCTGTTGCCGGCCTTGTCAAAAGCGCGCGAGAAGGCGCGCGCCATTTCCTGCAAGAACAACTTGAAGCAGCTTGGCCTGGTGGAGCAGATGTATGCGATGGAGTCCGAGGATTTCGTGTTTCCCAACCGCCTGATGCATCCGTCCGTAGCTGGCAAGGATGACACCTACATCGGCGTCAACTGGGCCGACTGGCTGGTCTATTCCCAGTACTTGCCGGAGCCGTATTTCCGCCCCGTCGTGCCGCATCCGAACACTGGCGTGCCGACCAACGCCTACAAATTCCATATGCTCTATTGCCCGTCCGACACCCACGACGGCTTCTGGTGGGGCAACACCCCAATCCACTCCAGCTACGGCCACAATCACTACATCAGCCACCGGCCAACGCAAAAGCCGCCCATCTACCTGACCATGATCACCGGCACCAAAATCCCCTCGCAAGTCACCACCTTTGCCGACACCTGGGGCTATCCAGCCAAAAACGGAGACCTCCCGTCAGGCTATCGCGACCGCCTCATATACCTGCTTGAGCTGCAATTCGCCAACGTCCGCGCCAACAGCGCCCATTCCGGCGGCCGCAACAGCCTCTATCTCGACAGTCATGTCGAGACTGTCAAT
>Ga0209723_1006112_pt1 | contig 11878 bp, 13 predicted proteins | sample BiotimSIPDNA_2_FD_185750 | JGI IMG/M metagenome (GOLD analysis project Ga0209723, IMG submission 185750) | Anaerobic biogas reactor microbial communites from Washington, USA - Biogas_R2 time_0 SIP DNA (SPAdes) (version 2) | ecosystem: Engineered > Bioreactor > Anaerobic > Unclassified | place... | reverse complement strand
GGATACAATGCCCAATTCTTTAGCCGCGATACGGCCTGGTCTGTAATCATTCTCATCGTCGGCATTGTTTCCATCAAAAATTACCGAAATGCTTTCTTCATGAGCGATTTTCAATAATTTTGAAAACAGCTCCTTCTTGCAATAATAGCAGCGGTTTTTAGGGTTCGATGAAAATTCCGGGATATCGAGCTCTTCAGAAACAATCACTCTTTGACGCAAACAGAACTGTTCTGCGATTGATCTGGCACTTTCAAGCTCGCTTTCCGGATAAGTGGAGGAGGTTGCGGTCACAAGCAGTGTATTCTGGCCGATAACATTTTTGCAAACGTAAGCCAGCAGGGTACTGTCAACTCCACCGGAAAAAGCAATTAAAGCAGATGGATAAGCTGAAAGTACTTTCTCCAATGATTTAAGTCTTTCTAAAAGTTTTTTTTCCATTCTCAAATAGTTTCTGCTGATGGTCAATCGACTCTTTTTTCAATAATCAATAACCAGTGATCATCGATTTTTTCTTTGTGAACTACTTTCTGTCCTTCACGTTCAAGCGAACGTGGGACATTAACCGAAGGCTCACCGTCATCCAGGAGGACTCTGATTCGATCACCAATGTTAAGATCCATCAGGTCAACGGTGATTCTGGCGAAATTCATCGGGCATTCAACCCCACGATAATCTCTGAATATTTCGGATTTAGCAGTATTATCGTTATCCTGTTTCATTTGCATAATTGATATCTTTCCGTGTTAAGGTCTGTTATTGTGGGAGTATCACCACAAATTTCACAGTGTGGATTTCTTTTAACACTGAACTTGTGGAATCGTGCCATATCACCTTGAAAGGAGAGGAATGAATCAGTCAGTAACTCACCAACTCCAGAGAGATACTTGATGGCTTCCAGCGCCTGAAGAGTTCCCAGTACTCCCACAACAGCACCAATGATACCTGACTGAGAACATGACAACGATTCGTTTTCCGATGCACTAAAAATACATCGTAAACAGGAGCTTTTGTGTGGAACGATTGTCATTATTTGACCGGAGAATTCAATTGCTCCTGCATGAGAAAAAGGTTTATTGGCAAGAACGCATGCATCGTTGATCAGAAACTTCATCTTCTGACTGTCGGTACCATCGATAATGAAATCGTAACCTTTGATTATATCAAGGATATTGGATTGATCGATCCGTTCGGTGTGTTGGTAAATTTGTACATCTGAGTTCATCTCGGACAAACGAAAAACTGATGCCTCTGCTTTGAGGGTATTTAGATCCTTTTGCGAATAGAGTATCTGACGTTGAAGATTAGAAATCTCAACAGTATCGTAATCTGCGATTCCGATTTTGCCTGTTCCTGCTGCTGCAAGATAAAGAAGAGCAGGCGATCCAAGACCACCTGCACCGATTACAAGAACACTTGAATCGAGAAGTTTTTTCTGTGCCCTGGGTCCGAAACCTTTCAGAATGATGTGTCTGCTGTATCGATGCAGTTGGTCATCTGTAAACATTGATCATTCTCAAAGAAATAACACTTCTCTTTAAACTTTTAAAATAAAAAAGCAGTGTCAATCACATCTGCTGTGAAAGACACTGTTTTCTGTTTCAGGAAAACAAAGCTTAGACTAATGCAAGCGCTTCATCAAGTGCTTCAATAAGATCATCGGGATGTTCGAGACCTATTGACAGTCGAATCAGATCTGGAGTCAGGCCACCTTCGCGCTGCTGTTGTTCGGTCAACTGGCTGTGAGAGGTGCTTGCTGGGTGAAGAATAAGACTCTTGGCATCACCTACATTTGCAAGATGAGAAAACAGTTTTATCGAATCGATAACCTTGACTGCTGCATCATACCCACCTTTCAAACCAAAAACAACCATGCCACCGAAACCATTCTTGAGATACTTGCTGGCGATAGGGTAGGATGGATCGTCTTTGAGACCAGGATAACGTACCCAGGCAGTTTTAGGATGATTTTTCAGGTGTTCGGCAATCTTTAATGCATTTTCTGAGTGCTTTACAATACGAATGGGCAGTGTCTCAACACCCTGCAGGAATATCCACGAGTTATCCGGTGAAATAGCAGCTCCCAGATTGCGCAATGGAACGGTTCGCACGCGTAATGCAAAAGCGATTGGAGCAAGGGGTTCAGGAAGATCCAATGCCCAGCGCAGCCCATGATAGTTGCTGTCTGGTTCAGTGAAGAGTTTATGCTTTCCACCTTTCCAGTTAAACTTTCCGGAATCAGTAATGATTCCACCAATACCTGCGCCATGACCACCAATCCATTTTGTTAATGAGTTTATAACAATGTCGGCGCCATATTCAATTGGTCTGAACAGATAGGGAGTTGTAAATGTCGAATCGACTATAAGAGGCAGTCCGTGTTTGTGAGCAATATCGGCTACGGCTTGCACATCAGTAAAGTCAAGAACAGGGTTGCCGATGGTTTCGATATAGAGAGCCCTGGTTTTATCTGTGATAGCATTTTCGAAATTCTTTGGGTCCTTTGGATCAACAAATTTTACAGTGATTCCCAGCTTTGGCAGGATAGAATCAAATTGGGTGTAAGTACCTCCATATAGGTTATTAGCAGAAACAATCTCATCACCAGCTTCAGCAAGGGTAATTATGGTATAGAAAATTGCAGAAGTTCCTGAGGCAACAGCAACAGACGCTGCACCGCCTTCAAGCTGAGCAATCCGCTGTTCGAGAATATCGGTTGTAGGGTTCATGAGACGGGTATAAATATTGCCCAGCTCTTTGAGAGCAAACAGATTTGCTGCATGTTCAGTGTTCTTGAACACATAAGAGCTTGTTCGGTATACTGGAACACCACGCGATTGTGTAGCATCGACCTGTTGTCCAGCGTGGAGTGCCAAAGTTTCAAAACGGTAGTTTTTCTTGCTCATTATCGGATCCCTTCTGGAAAATGATATTAGTTTATTAATAATATGATTCATGATTCTTCCATCCAGAACAATCGGATTAATCCTGTTCGTCAAACAACCAGGTACTGAGGTACCGCTCACCCATGTCAGGAAGCACTACAACAATCAGTTTACCTTCATTTTCTGGACGTTTGGCAACCTGCAGAGCTGCCCAGAGTGCAGCACCGGATGATATTCCAATAAGAAGTCCTTCCTGCTTTGCTGCTGCACGAGCTGTAATGCCAGCGTCTTCATCTTTGACCTTAATTACTTCATCAATAACCGATCGGTTCAGGACATTTGGAATGAATCCTGCGCCAATTCCCTGAATTTTATGTGGACCCGGTTGCCCACCCGAAAGCACAGGCGATTTATCTGGTTCGACTGCAATGATTTTAACATCGGGTTTACGACTTTTGAGTACTTCACCAACTCCAGTGACAGTTCCACCAGTTCCAACTCCACCTATGAAAATATCCACTTTACCTTCGGTGGCAGACCATACTTCTTCTGCAGTAGTTTTGCGATGGATTTCTGGATTAGCCGGGTTATTGAATTGTTGTGGCATGAATGAATTGGGTATTGAAGCTGCCAATTCTTCAGCCTTTGCTACTGCTCCTCTCATGCCTTTTAAACCTTCTGTAAGCACAATTTCTGCTCCAAAAGCTTTAAGAATTTTGCGGCGCTCTATACTCATCGTCTCAGGCATTGTGAGGATTAGCTTGTAGCCCTTGGCTGCAGCAACAAAGGCTAAAGCAATTCCAGTGTTTCCACTGGTAGGTTCAATTATGACTGAATCTTTTTTCAGCAGTCCGCGTTTTTCTGCATCATCGATCAGTGCCAAACCGATACGATCTTTTACGCTTGAAAGCGGATTGAAGGATTCCAGCTTTGCTGCAATTTGTGCTTTTCCGCTATTATTAAGCTTATTGATGGAAACAAGCGGAGTGTTTCCAATCAATTGAGTAATATCTTTTGCAATTGGCATCGGCGCGCCCCTTTCAGGCTAAAAGTTGACCAAGTCGAGTTATTAAGTTATCTAATATCTGTTTGCCTTTGGGCCATAAACCAAGATTTGACTCTTTGTTTATATGTCCTAGCATTCCTGCTGATATACTTTCGATTCCTAATTGAATACCCAGATTATTTGACCAGAATGGATCAGCATAAGGGTCGTTTTCACTATAAATCAAATATCCAGGTATCTCAGCATTCGTTATTGGTTCTGTTACAAAACTCGATAAATCCTGTCGAATGATCTTTTTGTTAAGATCCGGGGGAGCTACCAGGAACAGACCGCTAACCTGTTTTTTAATAAACGGTAAACTCTTGATTGCAAGATGGCAGCCTAAACTATGAGCAATCAGAAGTACTTTGTTGCTTGCTCCGATAGAATCAATAAGTCTGGAAAACCAGGCATCAAATTGCGGCTCATTCCAGTTGTCCTGGTTTACCCGTTCAAATCCGTAGTGCTGCTCCCAAATCGTTTGCCAATGTGAAGCTTCTGAACCATGCAAACCAGGCAGAGAAAGAATCCGGAAGTTATTGTCCATATCCCGCCTCCATCAGTTCCTTCCTGTCATTTTTCGGGTTCTGTCGATCTGCGCTGCCTTGTGATTGTGCACTGTAATCAGTTCCTGACCGAGTTTTTTGTAAGACATTAATAAAGACTCTTTTCAGAGATCCACTCCATGATTGAAAAAGTCAATGAAGCGACAGGCTGCTTTCATTTCGTCCCGTCCTTCAATAACGATACGAATATCTTCACTTTCGTTTGCTGCAAGTTCTTTAAGGTGTTCATCGATAGATATATCCAAAGGTTTTGAATTTCCCCGCTGAATCGTAATTCTAGACTGAAAACGATTATAATCCTTGAGAAATCGAATGCGTGATTTCAAAGCATTCGTTTTTTCCTCTGGAATGTGTAGTATTGCGGTGAACATTATAATTCCTTAATTATTGCTGTATTAAACTAAACTGCACTAAATCTATCAACAATCAAAATAACCTGATGTTGAATCGAAGTCAAGAAAGATTTAACTAAACCTATCATTTTAGTTGGGATTGAATTATATTAATAACATGTCGTCATTACTTGGAGTATCTCAAAAATGTCAGTATGCCCTCCGGGCGCTCTTTGAATTAGCGCTTCGGTATCCTACAGAAAACGTGACAACTGTTGCGGAAATTGCTGAGAAACAGCAAATTCCACTCCGTTTTCTTGAACAGATTTTATCCAAGCTTAGAGCTGGAGGTTACATTGAATCACGAAGAGGCAATCAGGGCGGGTATGTCATGACTGTCTCACCCTCAAGTATTTCTGTTGGTGAAATCATTAGGTTCATTGAAGGTGCTAATGAATCAATTGATTGTTTGAAAAAGACAGGCCGATGTCCCTTCGTAGGTGGCTGTGCTTTTAAGGATCTTTGGGAAAGGGCAAGATCTTCTCTGACAGATATTTTTGATGGTACGTCATTTCAGGATCTGGTGGATAAGCAAAGCAATGCAGATTGCCTGGCCGATTATATGATTTAGATTCCCTGGATTAATTATTTGGAATTCGTTGGCAACTGGCGGCTGCTTTTCTATTCACCATAAATCACCTGTTTGAGGTCATTTCCGGGTCAAACAGGCAGAATCATTAGCGATAAGTCATTTGTCTTTTAAACAGCCATTTCAATCTGACCCAAATTGTCCAATAAACAGTATTTGGCTCTAAATGGCCTCAAAACAATCCTATAAATTCTAACCTACAGTCGATTCCTGGTCTGAATTGCAGTTTTTATTATTGATCATCACTAAAGATTTGTGGTTTTAATGGCAGAAGCAGGCAAAATAGCTGTCCTGGAAACCAGGGCACATTAAGTCGAGTCCGGGCAACTTAAGTCGAGACGTCAGGAACCTAAAAAGCGCTGGCGGGAACCAAAAAACGACTGCGGAGATCATTAGTTCAATGCATGCACCCGAAAACTTCAAAAGAAAAAACAAATGCGATTAAGTAAACAAATGGAAAACACAGGATGAAGGCTAAAAAATAAAGTTTTAGAACTGTCCAATAATGGCAGTTCCATTGAATTTGAGGTATTTGATAGAGAAACTAATTCAGGAAAAATTTTTTTTAGGCCAAGTTTCCTTCCAAGTAGGCAGAGGACCAGTTTTAGACCGGTCCGCTCTACGAATTACATTATCAATTACTGCCTGATGGAAAAATTGGGTCCTTTAAGAAGATTTACTAAGTTTTTTCCAGGGCTCATTCATTTAGAGATTTTTCTGAGTGCTTCAAATGCATTTTCTAAATCTGCAATCAGATCGTTTACATCTTCAATACCGACCGAAATTCTGATGAGATTGTCACTAATCCCGGTTTTCTTTCGGGTTTCGGCAGGAATTGATGCATGTGTCATAATTGCCGGATGTTCTATTAAGCTCTCTGCGCCCCCAAGGCTTTCTGCAAGTGAAAAGAGATGGCAGTGCTCCAGAAAAATCCTGGATTCCTCGATACCTCCCTTTAAAAAGAATGTTATCATTCCACCGGGAAGAGACATCTGTTTATTGGCAAGAGAGAAGTCTGGGTGTGATGGCAGGCCTGGATAAAGGACCTTTTCGACTAAGGGATGATTCTCGAGGAATTGCGAAATCGTTAATGCGTTTTTAGAATGTGCTTCCATCCGGATTGCCAGAGTCTTCAACCCTCTTAAGACAAGAAAAGAATCAAAAGGTGACAGTATCGCACCGACTGCATTGTGAAGGAAGGCCAATCGATCGGCTATTTCAATTTGCTCTCTGACAACAACTGCTCCAGCAACAACATCGGAATGTCCATTGAGATATTTTGTTGCGGAATGAACTACAATATCGAAACCAAGCTCAAGAGGCTTCTGAATATATGGAGTTGCAAAGGTGTTATCGCAAACGCTGATAAGCCCATGGTCACGTGCTAACAAAGCAATTTGTTCAAGATCAACAACTTTAAGAAGTGGATTTGTTGGTGTTTCAACCCAGATCAAACGTGTGGTATCGCGAATCGCTTTTCGTGCTGCATCAATATCTTTAAAATCGATATAGGTGGTTTCGATACCAGCAGAATTTTTTCGAACCCGTTCAAAAAGCCGGAACGTTCCACCATAAAGGTCATTAATTGAAAGTATGTGCGATCCGTGCGGTAATAATTCAAGAACCGTTGAAGATGCCGCCAGCCCGGAGGAGAATGCAAAGCCACGTGCACCATTCTCAAGATCAGCGATACACTGCTCGAGTGCTTTTCGTGTGGGATTGCCGGACCTGGAATATTCATAACCTTTGTTAACACCAGGGCTTGGCTGAACGAAGGTTGAGGTTGCAAATATAGGAGTAATAACAGCACCGGTAGCAGGTTCGGGTTCTTGTCCGCTATGTATCGCTTTGGTAGAGAATCGGTAGCTTTTTGTCATTTATTGTCCTTTCATTTGTCTTCTGAGATAATTCAGCAAATCTATACGGGTAATTAGGCCATAAAACCTGTTCTCATCTGCTACGATGACCACAAGTCCTTTTTGAAGAATCGAAATAGCAGTATCAATTGGTGAACGTGGCGGTATTGTAACAAGATCAGAACTCATGCATGTTTCAATTTTTTCTTTGAATGCGTTTTCATTATTTGATGTTACACGTAGAAGTATATCGGATTCATCTATGATTCCGACAATCCGGTCATTTTCAAGAACCGGAAGTTGTGATATGTCATATAATTTCATTCGCGAATAGGCAGTACCGATATGATCATCCCGTGAAACTGAAACTACTGCCTGCTCATCGTATTTGGCAACGATCAGGTCCCGTAAATCTCCCAGGTTGTTTGAGACAATCAGGCCATGATCTGCAAGCCATTGATCGTTGTAAAGTTTTGACAAGTATTTATTACCGCTGTCGCAAACAAATGTAACGATATTCTTTGGAGTTTTTGAATCCTGTGCATACTGGACTGCAGAAGCAATGAGTACTCCTGAAGAGGAACCGGCCAGGATACCTTCCTTCATTAGCAGAGTACGGCAGGTCTGGAAGCTCTCTTCGTCGCTTATGGTGTATGATGCTTTAACAAGAGAAAAATCTGCCATGGCAGGCACAAAGTCTTCACCTATGCCTTCAACCAGCCATGAACCAGCACTGCCCAGCTTACCAGATTTGACGAAATCACAAAGAATCGAGCCCTTGGGGTCAGCGAGCACGAATTCAGTCTGCGAGGATACCTTTTTGAAGAATCGTGACAGGCCTCCGATTGTTCCTCCCGAGCCTACTCCAACTACAACAGCATCGACCTGATGATTCATCTGTTGCCAGATTTCCGGTCCGGTTGACGTTTCGTGACCGAGCGGATTGTCAGGATTATTAAACTGGTCGATGTAGTAAGAATCTGGTATCTCCTGTGAAAGACGTTTTGCATAATCCTGGTAATATTCGGGATGACCTTTTTCCACATCTGAACGAGTCATAACGATTTTTGCGCCCATTGCTTTGAGATGCCGTATTTTCTCACGACTCATTTTGTCTGGAATGACAAGCAGTAATTTGTATCCTTTACGTGCCGCTACCAGAGCCAGCCCCAGTCCCGTATTACCGGCGGTTGCCTCGATCAGTGTATCTCCAGGTTTAATTTTTCCTCTTTTTTCTGCTTGTTCGATCATCGACAGGGCAATTCGGTCTTTAATCGAGCCACCAGGATTCTGGCTCTCAAGCTTTAAAAAGAGACGGCTTTGGCCGATATCGAAGCATTTGACTTCGACAATCGGTGTATTTCCGATTAGTTCCAGAACATCTTTATTGGCCATAGATAATATCCTTTCTATTAATTACTGTCGCAATTTAATAATCATGTGTAAAATCAGTGTGATTTTAATGGCTGTTGCAATTATTCAATCAGCCATTCTCGATGTATTTTTTTCCACATAACATCTCTTGACGATTCGATCAGTTCAATCTCCTGTTGCTGCAGATGTTTAAAGCGACTCTGGCTTTTCAGGTATGATTGAATCGGGGCTAGTTTACCGGGATTATGATTCAGTCGAAACTGCCCATTTTCGAATTCTGCCAGATACCAAAGGCCGCAAGCCACTGCATCACGAGAGACTTCAAGGGTATCTGCAGATTCATATCCCCATCCGGTTGGGCATGGAGCAAAAACGTGGATATATGATGTTCCGCTGATATTTTTGGCCTTCTCAACTTTATACAGCAAGTCAGGAATAAACCCGACGCTGGCTGTGGCTGCATAGGCGATTCCATGTGCAGCAACTATTTCGAACATGTTCTTTTTAGATGTTCGGCACCCGCTGACAGATGATCCGAAAGGTGTAGTTGTAGTTATTGCTCCCTGAGGTGTAAGGCCGCTCTTTTGTATACCGGTATTCATATAGGCTTCATTGTCATAGCAGATGTAGATAATTCTGTCATTTCGGTCGATCGCACCGGATAATGCCTGCAATCCAATATCTGCGGTACCACCATCTCCGGCAAATCCTACAACATGGCAGTCTTTTATTCCCCTGGCATTAAGCCCGGCACGTATACCAGAAAGCATAGATGCAGTTCCAGCAAAGGTAGAAATTATTGCATTAATATCAAAGGTCATTTGTGGAAAGATGAACCCAACTGCTGACATGCATCCTGCTGGAAGAACGGTGATGGTTCGTGGCCCAAGAACTTTGAGTGCCAGGCGAATTGTCAGGCTTCCTCCACAACCTCCACAGGCTTTATGGCCGAAGAAGTATTCGTTATCAGTTAACGTTCTGAGTGCATATTTATTTTTCCCGGTACTCATGTGGCAACTCCAAGGTTAACAAATTGAACAGCTTCAGCAACTGCTTCGCTACGGTGACGTTCGAGATCGACAAAAGCCTTTTTTATATCATTGCGGTTGATACTTCTGCCTCCGAGTCCTGCAATAAAATTCAGTATCGGAAACTTAAGGCCGGCTTTGCTTAAGGCGGATTTTACATTGGTAGCAACAGTCCCTTCGTATCCAAAAGAGATATCTTTTTCGAGAACTCCTATAGCACGATTATCACGGGCCAATGAAGCGATCTCCTCATCAGGGAACGGGCGCATATACCGAATCCTGCATATTCCAGCTTGAATGCCTTCTTTTCTCAATTCATCAACAACTGATCTTGCTGTTCCGCTAATACTTCCGAGTGTAATCAGTACACAGTCTGCATCTTCAACCAGGTAGTTTGCTACAAGGCCACCATAGTATCGTCCGAACGAGTTACCATACGAGATATCAATATCCCTGATAATAGTCTTAGCTTCAACAATAGCTCGGTGCTGCATGAATTTGAATTCCATGTTGTCCTCAGGAGTAGAGCTGAAAGCAAGATTTTTAGGGTTGTCGAGGTCCATGGTATAAGGGTTGACGTAAGGAGGAAGAAACTCATCCACCTTATCCTGTTCAGGAACCGAAACAGGTTCATAGGTATGAGTCAGCACAAACCCATCGAGGTTTACCATTACAGGTGTCAGAATACTTTGATTCTCTGCAATTTTATAGGCTTGAATTATCAAGTCGAGGCTTTCCTGAGCATCTTGAGAGTAAACCTGAATCCAGCCGCAGTCAAGCAGTGAAAGTGAGTCGCGCTGATCACCGTAGATACTCCATGGTAATGCAAGAGACCGGTTTGCATTCATCATGACTATGGGGAATCTTCCACCGCTTGCATAGTGAAGGCACTCGGCCATGTAAAGCAGCCCCTGTGATGAAGTGGCAGTAAATGTCCGTGCACCGATAGCACTTGCTCCCATCATTGCCGAAAGCGCTGAGTGCTCAGATTCAACATGAAGATATTCTGCATTGAACTTACCGTTTGCGATCATTTCGGATAGTCGCTCTATAACAATGGTTTGCGGAGTTATCGGATATGCTGCGATGACCTGTGGTCGAGCAAGTTTTACTCCCCATGCAACCGCTTCATTACCCGATAAAAACATTTTACTTTGCATCTAAATTTATTCCTCTCGTACCATTGTAATCGCTTTTATTCTGCACTCTTTTGCACAAATGCCACAACCTTTGCAAAAGTCATAATCGAAACATACTTTTTTCTCCTTCCGTTCGATAGCTCCATCAGGACATGCTACAAAACATAGGTGACAACCAATGCATTTTTCGTTATTCAACTCTGGCCGCATTACGCGATAACTGCTGTTGGTTGACACCAGGTGTCCGGCCTTGAAGGATGGGACAAATGGATATTCATCGATTGATCGGGGTTTATTATATTTCTGCAGCATTGGTTTAGTCATGATATATTCTCTGTTGTCCTTTGAAAGGCTTCATTAAGGAGTCTTATGTTTTTTTCGGTGACAGATGGTTTCATGTCATGCCTGATAGCTTTAGACAGTGAGTCAATAGATATTCCCCTCCATATCGCGGCAAGAGCACCAAGCATCGCTGTATTTACAATGGGAACGCCAAGTATGTCGCATGCAAGCCCTGAAGCATCTATGCTGATTACTTTCACACCCTTTTCTGATCTGGAAAAAAACGTTGGTGAATTAACCAGAACGGTACCATTGGCTTTCAGCTTATGCACACTGCTAAAATCAAGCAGTGTGTTATCAAGGTAAATTCGAAAATCAGCGACATCAATTTCACTTCGATCGGAAATCCGTGAACTACCGATTTTGGTAAACCCTAATACTGGTGCACCTCTGCGCTCCGGGCCAAATGTCGGAAAAGAAAGTGCAAAGGTATCTGTATCTGAATAGAGTGCAGCCGCAAGCCCGAGAATTCTGGCTGCGGTAAATGCCCCCTGACCGCCTCTTCCATGCCATACAATTTCGGTCATACTCTTGTTCCTACTCTTTCCCGAAGCATTGCTAAGCGTTTACCTGCTTCAGCCAAAGTCTCTTCTTTTTTCGCAAAATGAAATCTGATATAGGTGTTTATATTTTCCCGAAAGAAACTTGATCCAGGTACTGCAGCA
>Ga0209723_1006106_pt1 | contig 11892 bp, 6 predicted proteins | sample BiotimSIPDNA_2_FD_185750 | JGI IMG/M metagenome (GOLD analysis project Ga0209723, IMG submission 185750) | Anaerobic biogas reactor microbial communites from Washington, USA - Biogas_R2 time_0 SIP DNA (SPAdes) (version 2) | ecosystem: Engineered > Bioreactor > Anaerobic > Unclassified | place... | reverse complement strand
TGCAGACAATGATGCGATATGTTGCATCAGACTGTGTCCGCCATGCAGACAATGATGCGATATGTTGCATCAGACTGTGTTCACCGTGCAAACCCTGAAGCAACATGTTACATCGGACTGTGTTCGATGTGCAGACAACAAAGCAATATTACCGAGAGTTTAAACTTTCACCTGTCTCCTGATTATTGTGGGCCACATCAGGACAGCGTATTGTGGTAAAACTATTCATGAGTTTGGCAGCAACTGAATTTTTGATTTTTTTGTTGTATTCACGATAAACCGTACATATATTGATTGAGTAAACTTCATTAAATGTGCGACATCTTACGCTTCGCTTCTCTTTAGTCGCATTTTGTCACTCATATCTGTTTTTCTTTCCTGGGAGGTTTTTTATGATCAAAAGAATTACCAAAAGACTGTTCAACAAGTATTGGAAAACTCTTGCTTCTACAGCATCCAGAGTGTTGTCCGCAGTGAAGACAAAATCAACTCCATCAGAAGCGATTGACACAAACCTTCAGAAATGCGAAGAAGCTCTTTCGGCATTAAATGATGCAATCACCAGAATGCGCAGGAATGAGTTTACAATGAAGGCTTGTGCAGCCGATGATAACCGGGATGCACTTTACCTTGCCCTTGTCCTGCGACTTGAATCCGATATGTTGTGCTATTATAATCCATCCATGCAACAGTCCGCAAAGAATTTGTACGAAATCATAATAAATAATGGCCGGAAACTGAAACGCAGCGCCACTGATGAGTCAAATCAACTGGCAAACCTGTTCAAGAAGTTCGATGAGCACGTGGGATCATTTCCAAACAATTCTCTTGAAGATATCTACAGCAATTTGAAAAATGCTGAAAACGAATTTCTGGATTTTCAGGAGAAAATCGTTGAAAACAATCTGAAAAAAAAGGACATTCCTACCATGAGAGTAGCTGTTGATAACCTGATAGAGCAGATTAACGAAAAACTTTTTGCCCGTCTTGGCATGGAAGCCGAGGATAATCCCGGACGATACGATGAGGCGATCTCCCTTATAAATGGTATTATCGAGAAGACCGAGAGCATCCAGCGTGCAAGAATCGCCCGTAACGACTCCACCGATGAGCCGGTGGAACTTACCGAAGAAGATGAGCTGCAGAAGGCTTGAGTAGTTGCAGGACTGATAATTTGGAATCTGCCACCAGAAGCGAAGCGTAAGAAACGGCTACTGATATGGTGGCAGATTTCGTGTTATGTACTTATGTAATTTTCTCTCTCGCTGTTCTATTTGATAATGATCCAGACATTTTAAGAATCGTAAAGGATGTAAATCAGATAGCAAAAGAATTCTATGAGATCGATCAAAATTCTTTTTCCTATAGATATCCTATAGATACAAAAGGGAACCATTCAACGAAAAAACATCAAGTTGTGAATATAGAGTCGGTGCATATTAACATGAATAAAATCCTCAAAGACTTGGAGGTCATTAGTTTCGGTCTTGACTCGAAAACATGTCAAATAGAAAATATATATGATCTGGTTAACGAGTATTTCGTTAATTAACACCCGGATACTATTCAATATTTAATCAATAAACGTCTGTAGGATTTTTGACACGGGAGCAAGGAAAGACGCTCTCACTTTCGCTGCATAATCCTTAATCTCGTTAGGGATCAAATATTTATAAAAAAAAAACAACAACAAATACATTCCTCATCCCGTCAGGGATAATATACTATTGTACATCTCGCTGTTCCCCCTTCCCAGCCAACATAACTGAGAAGAGCCATCAATCAGTTTTGAACATGTACCGGAAATATTGTTATGCTCCTCTTCATAGATTAATTTTAAGCCTTATTCAGACAATTCTTTGGAATTAAATTCCATAGCATCCCTCCAATAAAAGGGGATAACAGGTTAAATACAGGAGACAAACTTGAAAATCACCTGCGCTGGAGGTGCTACCTCAATCGGGGCATCATGTATTCTGCTTGAAACATCCACATCATCACTGGTAATCGATTGCGGCACAAGACCTGGAGAGTATAAATCCCCTTTACCGGATTTATCGGTTCTTAATGATAAAAATCCATCCTGTATAATTCTTACTCATGCACATACCGATCATTCCGGAGCTCTTCCAGTGCTGGCAGAGTATTTTCCTCATGTGCCAATACTTGCAACCCCACCCACAATAGAGCTCGTTGACATTCTTTTTCGTGATTCACTGAAAATAATGAACAGTCCGGAGCGTGAAGCCGATGTGCCTTTGTACAATGATGTACAGGTCAAAAGGGTCATGGAAAATCTGGTTCCGATACAGTTCAATGAGCCCCGTGTAATCGATGACTTGACAATCACCTTTTATCAGGCCGGACATATTCTTGGTGCAGCAATGATCCATGTTGCCAGTCCGGAGGGTAATATCCTTATAAGCGGCGATTACAGCATCGGAGCACAACGTACTGTCGGAACCGCTCATAAGCCATCCATGCCGATTGACCTGTTAATATCGGAATCAACCTACGGCGAAAGACTACACGAAGAACGCTCTGCTGCAGAAACCCGCTTTATCGGACAGGTAAAGAGCATTATTGAAGGTGAAGGGAAAGTTCTGGTACCAACGTTTGCCATAGGACGGGCTCAGGAGATACTGCTTATTTTAAAGAAAGCAATGCGTGATGGAAGACTGGACCCGGTTCCGGTTTACGTTGATGGAATGGTAAAAGCAGTCTGTAACATCTATTCTGGTTATGAAAGGTATGTAACCAGATCGCTTGCCCATGAAATACGCGCTAACCGTCATCCGTTCTGGGGAGATTGGATCAACCCTGTGGAGAACCAATCCCAGCGTAACGAGATTCTTCAGGGTGGTCCCTGCATTATTGTAGCTTCCAGTGGAATGCTCAATGGTGGCGCATCGCTTTTTTATGCAACCAGGATTCTAAAAAACGAGCATGATGCTGTTCTTCTGACCGGCTATCAGGACGAAGAATCTCCCGGACGGTTGTTACTTAATCTGGCATCGGAAATACCGGAAAACCGCAAAATCACTATTAGTGGTGAAGAGATCCGGGTTAAAGCCTCAATACAGATATTTGGTCTCTCCGCTCATGCTGACCGGATGGAGATGGCAGGATTCATTGACTCGCTTAAACCCCATACTGTTTTACTGGTTCATGGTTCAGAAGAATCCAGGGAGAGTCTCAAAAAATCCTTGCTTTGCAAAGATTGTATCAGTGGTTTTGACGGACTGGTAGTGGAAAGAACATTCAGAAAAAAACAATCTGCCAACTATAGCGACATATTTGAATTACCGGAGCAAAAAGACCTGCAAAGAATCAGAGCCATCCTGGGTCCACCATCATCTATTCCTGTAAAGGGAAGCAAGATCGCAGATATGTGGTTTGGGAGCAGGGTAAAGGCTGAGAATATCGAAAAACTTGTCTGCAGGCTTGTAGATCTGGGTGTTGTCAGAAGAGATGATGAGAAAGCAAATCTCCTCTGGGTATTGAAGCCTTCTGAATCCGAAAGCTTACAAGACGAAGCAGCGCTTGCAGAGCAGGTGAAAGCGGAAAACCCCAAGGGTAAACTTTTAGAATATTGTATGAAACAGAACATTCTCCCTCCTGTCACTCAATTTAAAATCGAAGGAGGCTTTCACAGGGTAAAGATGGAATTGACAATTCATGGTACCCGATATGAATGCGTACAAAAGGCAGCAGAACGATTGGTTGCGGAACAGTTGGCAGCTCGTGAAATTCTTGCACTGTGCATCTCCAGGGATTCTAAAGAAATAGGTGAAACAAAGTTAATTTCAGAAGAGGAGGCTTCCGCTCTTAAGACTGCCAATCCCAAGGGAGCTTTACTTGAATATTGTATGAAACAGCACATAGCACCTCCTAAATTTGAGTTTCGTGTTATAGGTACAGAATGGTGCTGCCGTGCAGTTTTTAAGAGTGATTCAACACAAAATGTTTCCAATTGGTATAGATCGAAAGTTAAAACCACCGCACAACATGGAGCAGCTTCCGAGATTCTTTCTTCATGCAATGAAAAAAAAGAATGCATAGATATTCCAACCAACGATTCTTCCCCTGTCAAAGATGACACTCAGGATTCAGGGTCTGTAGATACAATAACTGATCCAAAGCAGACACTAAACATTTTGAAAAAGCGAAGATATATAATTGACTTTGGTTTCTCGACTCCGGAGAAAACCGGCCCTGTTCATGCGCCGGTTTTCTGGACAAAAGCTTGGGCAAAGCTTCCGGATGAAAGTATCATCGAGTCATCTTCAAAATCCGGCAGGACCAAAAAAGAAGCAGAGCGCAATGCTGCCGGCGATATGGTGAATCTGATCGGTAATTTGTAGGAGGTTTTCTTCTCTGTCTTCTGCAGCAAGCGTTCTAAATCTCCCGCCCCCTAAATCCCCCAATGGGGGACTTTAGGATCGCATAATGTAATTGGATCGACTTGACCTAAGAATCTTTCCACAATGTTACTTTAGGCGCTCTGAAGTCCCCCTTCGGGGGATTTAGGGGGCGAGAGATTTAGGGGGCTCAAAGGCACACCATTTGCAACTCCTGCCTGTGTTACATATCATCCATTTATCCTTAAAGACAACCCTGGATGAACCACCAGAAATATTCGTCACCTGATATTTCCTTTCACCACAAGGGTGAAAGCAACAAGGGTGAAAGCAACAGGGGTAAAACAACGAGAATGAACCACCAAAAACACACACCACCTACAGCATCCAATCGCCACCATGGCAAACATTACGGCCATAACATTCAGGATTTCAAGATCCGTTTCTATATCTCACTGATTGTCACCATCCCTATCCTCCTCCTCTCCCCTATTATTCAAAATGTACTGGGATTAAGGGAAACTCTGCAATTTCCTGGTGATCAATATGTGCTGTGGCTGTTGTCCTCTTTTATTTATTTCTATGGTGGTAAGCCATTTCTTCTGGGCCTTTTTCGCGAACTGAAAGAGCGTACACCAGGAATGATGACCCTTATAGGACTGGCCATTTCGGTAGCTTATCTATATTCCAGTGCAGTAGTGTTCGGTGTGGAAGGAGAGGTGTTTTTCTGGGAACTGGCTACTCTTATCGATGTCATGCTCTTGGGACACTGGATCGAAATGAAAGCCACCTCAGGAGCATCGAATGCAGTTGAATCCCTGGTAAAGCTTCTTCCCTCGACTGCCCACCGTATCTCTGACGATTCAATCGAGGATATTCCATTACATCTAATAAACAAAGGTGATAAGCTACTGGTTAAACCCGGAGAGAAAATACCGGCAGATGGACAGGTTGTCAGCGGGGAATCTTCGGTGAATGAAGCCATGATCACCGGTGAATCGGTTCCTGTGTATAAGAAAAGCGGAAACCGGGTAATCGGCGGTTCGGTAAATGGTGAAGGATCTATTACCATCGTGGTGGATAAAACCGGAGAGGAATCATTTCTTTCTCAGGTAGTAAAACTTGTTTCCAATGCCCAGAAAAGCAGGTCCAGAACGCAGGAACTGGCTGACAGAGCTGCTGTCTGGCTTACCGGTATAGCTCTTGGAAGCGGCATTTTGACACTGCTAATCTGGACAATATTTCTAAAGCAGAACTTTGAATTTGCACTTGAGAGGACCGTTACTGTCATGGTTATCGCCTGTCCTCATGCCCTGGGGCTGGCTATTCCCCTGGTGGTTGCAATGTCCACCTCCATTTCAGCACAAAATGGTCTTCTTATTAAAAAAAGATCCGCATTTGAAAAAGCCAGAAACATTTCTGCAATACTTTTTGATAAGACCGGCACCATTACTATAGGTAAATTTGGGGTAACCGATGTGATAACATTCGATTCATCATGGGATAAGAACCGCTTACTCTCCTATGCAGCTTCGGTGGAGTCCCACTCACAGCACCCTATAGCTCAGGCGATAGTGGAATCTTCTTCTTCTGAGATACTAAAGGTAAATAATTTCAATTCGATAACCGGTAAAGGTGCACAAGGAGTGGTGGAAAATCACCTGGTCAAGGTTGTCAGTCCTGGATATCTTGAAGAAAACAACATCGAGCCACTTTCTAATGCAGTCTCGCCATTAATTGAAAAAGGAACAACCGTTATTTACGTTCTCGTTGATGACAAGGCAGAAGGAGCGATCGCTCTCTCCGATATTATCCGTCCTGAGTCAAAAGATGCGATCCACAGGCTGAAAGAGATGGGCGTAAACCCTATGATGATTACTGGTGATAACAGAAAAGTGGCTCAATGGGTAGCAGAGCAAACCGGCCTGACCGAATACTTTGCGGAGGTGCTTCCTCAGGACAAGGTAAATAAAGTAAAAGAGGTTCAGGCAGGTGGAAATATCACGGCCATGGCCGGTGATGGTATCAACGACGCTCCTGCACTGGCTCAGGCAGATGTTGGAATCGCAATCGGTGCAGGTACCGATATCGCAGCAGAGACTGCGGATATCATTCTGGTCAGAAGCAACCTGTCAGATGTGGTTTCTGCCATTGAACTGGCCAGAAAGACTTACCGCAAAATGGTTCAGAATCTCTGGTGGGCCACCGGTTATAATGCGGTGGCCATTCCACTGGCTGCAGGGGTTTTGTATAGTTGGGGGATTCTACTCAGTCCTGCACTTGGAGCGGCGCTTATGTCTGTGAGCACGGTTATCGTGGCGATGAATGCCAGGTTATTGAAGAAGGAGGAGAAGAGGGAAAGAATATCGAATATCGAATAACGAATATCGAAGTAAGGGAAAAGAAAAAGCAGAATATCGAATATTGAATAACGAAGTAAGGGAAAATGAAAATGCAGAATATCGAATGCTTGTAATCTAATAAAGAAGGATCGTAGAATATTCCTAACCCCATCAGGGTGCAGTTTACTCCGGTTATAGCAGACATTTTTTGGAGTAAACTCCTGGCGCACTTTCTGTTGGGGTGAACAGATTTATGGTTCTGTTTGGGGATATTAGATATCCGACACGTATTCCCCTGCTCCGCTTCTTAAAATTCACCAGGTAAGATTACTTTTTGCCTAAATACATGGTCATTGAACTCATCAATCCCCAATCGACATTATTGATTTCTGTTTTAGTAATTGTTTCGAGTTTATTGTCGTATTGTGCATACTTTTCGATAGAGTGTTCCAGGTCGATTACATGACTCTGGATGTCATCTCCGCTCCATTGCTTACCAAAGGCATAGTATGAAAAATCTTGATCCAACACGATCATATCAATTAGTAGTGAACGCGTTTCGATCAGAACAGCATTCACTAAAATATCATCTCCATTACTGTTTTTAACCCGTGCACCATTGGGTGTTATTGTCTGCTTGTTCTGTTTAATTGAGACATCGTAGAGAACATTGCCTTTGTATTTTCCCTGAACCGTTAACCTGCATGAATCGTAACTGCTGCCCTCTTCATCAAAGCCGCCTGGTACAACAGCCCCAAATACCTTTTCAGATATTATGGAGAATGTACCATCGTTTTTAAACTCCGACTCTATAGATCGAGTCGATTGGTCGGAAAGAAATCCTACTTCAAATATATTGTCTTTTTTTCCATCACTATAGCTGAATGCATCTCCAGATGATAATAAAGTGAATTGCATATATTGAAAAGCGTCAATTTTAACATCTTCGACTTCTTCGACATTGGACATTACCAGATTGACTGTTGCATTGCCGCTAGTAGATTTGTTAATTATGAGGATATAATTCTTATCGTTCTTTTTTGCTAAAGTAGATATTACACCAGTATTAGTTATCGGAACAAATCCTGTGAATTTCTCATTCGGCTTATCGTATTCACATAAATAGATTTCCTTATCTAATGAGAAACGCTTCTTTATTTCAGTTTTTAATGTATCTGTGCCACCGTTTTTAAGTGTAATCATTTTTACTGCAAGATAAGGCACAGTAATACTTTTCTCTTCTGTTTTACTTTGCCCGTTTCGTTCGATAGTTTCATTAAAAGATGGATTCATCTCAAGATGAGCTACTCCACCTGTTAACACAGTCAAATTCTGGTTACCCTTTTCAAAAAGGTATCTTACATAATCAGCATACTCTTTTCCTATATCAGATGAAAGTTGAGACTTGATTTGCTCGTCTAAAACGATGCGATATATGGAATTGGATGATCCCCCCACTTTTAGAATTGAAGCAATATTAAGTTTTGATCCATTACGATGCTTTGAGAGATAATTGAAAAAACAACCAGCCAGATACCAGTTGGGATCTGCGTTACAGTCATCCCAGGATTTGCTGAGATTCTCTATTAATGTAGCAAAACTTTCTATAGAATAGATCTCTGATTCACAATAAACAAGTTTATCTCCCCAAACCAGCCTGTCCGCCTGGGTCGCAAGCGCTTCAAGCCACCACTGACCGATTGATGCATTATTCATCACATAATAGTAGTCCTGAATAAAATGAAGATACTCATGAGCGGCAGTGGATCGAAGTATCTGCCGTTTAGTGATGCCAGACATATTACTAGGTAGAGTAACAGAATTATTAATGTAAATTGATCCACTAACAGTACCATACTGACCATCACTGCCTTCCATGTATTTTACATAAACGGTTACGGTCTCATCTGGTTTTGGTGCTTTCAAGGAGTCCGGGCTTGCAGCTAATATTTCCCTTACTTCTTTTATTGTAAATGCAATATCCTGAACATATACCGGAGCCCATAATGGATCTGATGTTGGAATATGATAAGGTTGATCCGAAACCTCTCCATAATCGGAAGGGCTCATTACTGCATGTTTACCGCTAAGGGTATAGTAAACTTCTACTCCTTTTGCCCCGGTAAATTTATATGTATATCCTCCAGATGTAATAATTTCCAATACGCCAAGGCGAGTGAGGTGATTTGTTGTAAATGTGAAAGATCCATTTTGAACAACTCTTGAATCAAAGGGAACCCAGGTTCTGCTGACTTCATCATAGTATGCAGCTTTTAGCGAATCGATATTTTCCACCTTACTCATATCGAATGGAATGGTTATCGTTAATGGTGGATTAAACGTGTTACCAAAACTTAAGTTTACATCATAACAGTTCAGTATTTTAATTCCATCGCTGCTATCTACTTCCCAGGGTCTATTAACTTGTACTCTAAACGGTGATACTGTAAGTCCCTGAGGAATAATTAATGAGAAGCCATCATTACCTGTAATTACAGCACTCTGAGCAGAAACCGAAACCGTTGTATCGATAAAAAATTCCACTGGTCTAACTATTTTATCTTTATCATCATCCTCATTCTTGTCTATACCAATTGCCTCCTCAATGATATTACAGCTCATTAAAAACATTAGTGACATTATTACCGGGATCAGGCATTTAACAATCATTTAACAATCCTTCTTAAAAAAATGATTCTGATGAATTGTTATTATACATTGTTTTTGAATAATATCAAAATCTATTTTTAGTGTCCGCTGCAAGGATTACATTCGTCATTTCTCATAAGATTATTCAAAATTCTTCTGCTGAAAACTCCCTCTTTGATCATAAGAGAGTTACCCCCAGGTATCGCTGATATTTATATTACTTCTCGTATTGCCCCAATATAGCCCTGTCAAACTGGTTTCCCGGGCAAGCATGCCCTCCCCAATCAACATGTTTGATTTTTAAGGGTTCCATGAGTAAGGTAGTGGCAATGCAGTTTATCGTGTTTGTTACAAAAAAAGTGAACAGGATCAATGTGAAAACTTGCCAGATTTTTGATCCTGCTATCAGGATGACTTTTAAAAAGAGTAAAGCACATGCGAAAAGCAATACTCACTATCGATGATTCACCAACAAGTCTCACACCCAGTATTATAGCTTTTCTGCAAAAGAACAATCTGAAATGCATATTCTTCTGCACCGGAACACAACTTTCTCGTTTTCCAGAACGGGCAGACGAAATTGTTCAATCAGGTTTTACTATTGGCAATCACAGTTTCACGCACAGGGCCTTTTCAACACTGTCGTTTAAAGAATGTATAGAGGAAATCTCGCTGACGGAAGCAGAAATTGATAAAGTCTATCAGAGAAATTCCATTGTCAGATCAAGCAAATATTTTCGTTTCCCTTATGGTGATAAGGGCGATCTGTTAAGAACCAAAATTCAAGAAGAGCTCTTGAGGAAATCAATCCAGAACCTTAGCGGATTAAATATCACCTATCCATGGTTCTGGGAAAATTCTTTCAATTCCGATTTTGACACATTCTGGACCTTTGATACTCTTGATTACAAACTGTCGGACGGGATATCAGATTTCACACCACAAGAAATCATAGATCATATCGAAGACAACAATTCGCTGGTGGGGGGAAATCTTTCGGTTGGCAATAGTGATGAGATAGTCCTGATGCATGACAATCCCAATACCAATGAGCGCTTTCCTAAATACTACGAAATACTTATCCAAAGAATAGAGGAAAAGGGCATCAGGTTTATTAGAAGGGCATCCTGAACCCGCCCCCCTACCAAGGAGGAAAGAGAGGTATTTCCCATAGCCATCGAGGCCGATTTCCCAAAAGCAGCTTCTTTGCTCCGCGAACCGCAATATTTGCTCAATTCTCCTGTCCTCCATCGAAAAGGCAATGCTTTGGGTTTTAAGCCAAAACCTTATGGGTTTCTTTACAGAGCTTTAAGTTTTAGAGAAAAAGCTTATGGGGGTGAACTAAAAAGCTTTAGGGTATAAACCAGAAAGCTTGGCACTTTAACCAAAAAAGCTTTGGGGGTTAAGCCGGAAAGCTTGGCCATTTTAAGAAAAAGCTTTATCAAATTAACTGAAAAGCTTTTAAAATTTACCATGAAGCTTTGTGTTTTGACGCAAAAGCTTAGGGGGGTGAACTAAAAAGCTTTAGGGGTTAAGCCGGAAAGCTTATGGGGGTAAACTAGAAACCTTGGCACTTTAACCAAAAAAGCTATGGGGATTAAACTGAAAAGCTTTAAATTAATCGCAAAAAATGGCAGCCCTGAGGGGGCGTACTATTTAAACACAGGGCAACGCCCTGTGTAACCTCTGAATCCCCGAACCTCAACTCTACAAAGCACCTTCCTTCTTGAAGTACTGGGCTCTGATAGCCGGGATTAAAAATGAAACAACCCCAAGAATCGAAATGAAAACTCCAGCTCCCAGAAAGGCATTGGATACTCCAATGTGATCTGCAACAAATCCGGTAAAAACAAGACCTGCGATTGAGGGCGCCAGACTGATACTTCCATAAAGAGAAAGCACTCGCCCCAGAGCTGATGGCTCAACAGTAGTCTGCAAAACTACCATGAAAGCACTGGAATAAAGGGTCATCGATATCCCTCCCAAAAGAGTCAGTACCATAAACACCCAGAATCCGCCTTGGGGAAGCCGTCCCGAAAAAACAAAGGTCATCCCTAAAACTATACACATGGAGTTTATAAGAAGCACTTCACTGATTTTAAACTTTTTTAAACCAAGAAGTGTTCCTCCGACAAGCATTCCCGCTCCCCAGGCTACTTCAATTATACTCACATGGTATGCACCCAGATTAAAGTGATCGAGTGTAAGAAGCGGGAAAAGTGCAGATATCGGAAGTACAAAAAACCACACTGCAATCCCGATTAGAAAAAGCCAAAGAAGACCCTTGCGGCTATATATTTCACGGAAGCCCTCTTTCATCTCGCGAAATACATGAGGTGCAGGTGCATCCTCTTTTTTCTCCGGGTTGGGAATACTCACCAGCATCAATGATATACAGGCAATAACCGCCCCTATTACATCAATAATCAAGACATGCGGTATCTGGAGCACACTAATCAGAAAAGCAGCAAGTGGCGGCCCTGCAATAATACTTCCGGATTGAATCATCTGGTTTACCCCAGATATTCTCATCAGTTCGG
>Ga0209723_1006105_pt1 | contig 11896 bp, 6 predicted proteins | sample BiotimSIPDNA_2_FD_185750 | JGI IMG/M metagenome (GOLD analysis project Ga0209723, IMG submission 185750) | Anaerobic biogas reactor microbial communites from Washington, USA - Biogas_R2 time_0 SIP DNA (SPAdes) (version 2) | ecosystem: Engineered > Bioreactor > Anaerobic > Unclassified | place... | reverse complement strand
GGACTCCCAAGATCTGCTGCCATATTATAATAATGCTCTGCATCAATGAATTTTTCCAGCCTGAATGCCAGATTTCCTGCATATAAGGCAAGCTCCTTGAAATCAGGAAAATGTTTTAATCCTTCTTGTGCCTCTTCCATCGCTACCATTTCATTTCCCATTTTTTCATGCAACAAACAGATCCGGTATATGCTCCAGCGATTTGTCGAGTCTTTTGTAAAAATTTCTTTTAAGTAAAAGAGGGCTTTCGAATAATCAGACTGCTTCTCATAAATATCGGCAAGTTGTTGTAAAACATATATTTGGTTTTTTCCATTCTCTGGATACCGCCTTAACCATTTCAATGCCTTGTTCATGTCATCAAGTTCAAGATACATCTCTGCAAGTGCAATATATGACTCCTCTTTGGTTTCATTGATTAAAACCATTTTTTCAAATGTAGCAATAGCTTCAGCATATGCCCCGATTTTTCTATACGAAGCAGCTAAAACCATTAATGCTTTTTCGTTCATTGGATTTAACTGAAGGGCTCTTTTAGCAGATGCAATGCATTTCCCAACATTTTCTAAAGAATAATAGGCTATTGCCAGGTTAAGATGACTCCTGAAAAAATCCGGTGCATAACCGATAGCTGCCTTATAATAAACGATACTCTGAGGAATACTATCTACCTGAAAATAAGTGTTTCCCAGATTAAAATAGCACAGTGCAGGATTTTCACCCTCAAGTGCTGCCTTTTTATACAGTTTAATAGCTTCTTCAAAATCTGATTTTCCGTAATATTCATTTGCTTGCTCAAGTAATCCTGCAGAAGCAAGCAGAACGAAAAATAGTATAATAATTTTTGCATATACCATAATTCTGTAATGGTATTGTTTTATTCTGGTTTTTATCAAATCGATATTCATAGGTATTTAGGTCAGTTTGCCAATTCTTTTTAAGGCCGCAGTAAACTGCCAATTACTTTTCACTTTGATTCGCGAAGACAGGTATTTATTCAAAATAAACTACAACAAACACTAATTGCCTTTATCCATTTGCTTCACGGCTAACCTAACCAGTAAAAATCCATATGCTCAAGTATTACAAAATGGCCATTCAAAGGAACATCCTGCTTTGGTGTTTTTGGCACAGTATTTGAGACATCTTAGATGTATAAATTTCAATGCACAGATTCCACTGAAAGGAAAATCTATGCTTCTGGGAGATACTCTGATCCTCACTACAGAAAAATATCCTTACAAAACAGCTGTAGTCAATAAGAATCGAAAGATAACATATGAGCAACTTAATAAAAATGCTGCATCATTGGCTAACGGACTGATTTCCGAGGGAATTTGTCGTCAGGACAGAATCGCTGTGTATCTCGAAAATTCCATTGAATCTGTTGTTTCGATATACGGAATATTAAAATCTAATGGTGTATTTTTGATCATAAACCCGCAGGTTAAACACAAAAAACTTTCTTACATTCTTAATGATTGTCAGGTAAAAATACTCGTTACCGATTTCACCGGTATGCAACTGATCATTAATGAAAAAATTGAATGCCCATCCCTCAAGCTGATATTAGTATCAGATTATGAAATAATGCATGATGGAATAATGCCGGTCACTCTGGAACGATTTGGAGATTTACCTTTTCCGGTAAAAATTGCTGGCTTTGGGGAATTTATTCGGGCATTTTCTGATTCAGAACCAGTTTCACAATCGATAGATCTGGATCTGGCCGCACTGGCTTATACTTCTGGTTCCACAGGAAATCCAAAAGGTGTAATGCTTACTCATATCAATATGCTTACTGCAGCCAGATCGATCACAAAATATCTGGAAAACAAGCCTGATGATATTATTCTTAACTATTTACCATTATCATTTGATTATGGGTTATATCAGGTTTTAATGTCTTGTCTTTTTGGAGGAACAGTAATACTTGAAAAAGCATTTGTATATCCTTACCAGGCTATTGAGAAAATTGTGGAAGAAAAGGTTACAGGATTTCCGATTGTACCTGCCATGGCTGCATTAATTTTACAAATGAATAATTTAAGCACCTACGATTTTAACTCCGTACGTTATATCACAAATACAGGTCAGGCCCTGGCGTCTGTTCATATCAACAAAATTCAAGATGTTTTCCAAAAGGCCAAAATTTATTCCATGTATGGATTAACAGAATGCAAAAGAGTTTCATTTCTCAATCCATCAGAAATAAACAACCGCCCATTATCAGTAGGTAAAGCCATTCCAAATACTGAGGTCTGGCTGATTGATGAAACCGGGAATATAATTGAAAAACCAGATACAGTTGGAGAACTGGTAATACGTGGTTCACACATTATGAAGGGATACTGGAATAAACCGGATGAAACAGGTGCTGTTCTAAAACCTGGTATATACCCTGATGAAAAAGTACTGCTCAGTGGCGATTTCTTTAAAATGGATCGGGACGGGTATCTGTATTTTGTTTCACGTAAAGATGATATTATTAAAAGCGGCGGGGAGCGTATAAGTCCGCGTGAAATAGAGGATGTTCTTTATCAGATTGAAGGAGTCAATGAAGCTGCTGTTATTGGAGTCGCAGATGATATCCTTGGTTATGCACCAAAGGCATTTTTAGTTTTTAATGAAGGTCATACTATTTCAAAACAGGAAATACTGAAACATTGCAGAGAACATCTGGAACAATCAAGAGTCCCTAAATATGTCGAAATTCGTGATTTCTTACCCAAATCATCAAATGGAAAAATCCGCAAAAAAGATCTTGAAATAGAAACTTTTGCCGCCTGAATTCAGGCCCTCAAATCAGTCGTCAACACATTGCTTTCCATTCAACTCACACAAATCATATCCCTTTTTGACTAACAGGTTTTAAAAAGCTTATTTTTTCACTATATGATCAATCGCATTTCCTTTTTTAACACAGTTGTTTTCATTCTATTATCTTTTGTTTCAACGAAAGCTGATTCTATCTGGCAGAACTTGGAACCAGGATTAAAATTTGGTGTTTTTAAATCTCCCTTTTATTCCGATTCGATAAAAGGAAGAATTCGTGTAATAAAGATAGACCCTGACAGGTATGATTTTTTATTACTTAACGCCTCAGCTCCGGGAGAAGGAGAAAATCTCTCAGTTAAAAAATGGTGCAGAAAACATAATCTTGTTGCTGCAATAAATGCAGCCATGTATCAGACAGATTACCTGACAAGTGTTTCTCTGATGAAATCTTCCAAACATGTGAACAACAGTCGGCTTTCTAAAGATAAAACAATTCTGGCTTTTAACAGAACAAACAATAGTGTACCTATTTTAAAAATTATTGATCTTCAGTGTGACGATTTTGGATTCTGGAAACAAAAATACAGGTCATTTGTACAAAGTATCAGAATGATCTCATGCAAAGGCGCAAATGTGTGGAGCAAGAATCAACCAAAATGGAGCATTGCTGCTATAGGCACAGATAAAACAGGAAATGTTCTGTTAATTCACTCCGAACTGCCACACACTGTACACAATTTAATCAATATTATTAAAGACTTGCCCCTGAATATCGAAAGAGCCATGTATCTTGAAGGTGGTTCAGAAGCACAACTGGCCCTTATTACTGAAGATAAAGAATTTGAGTGGGTTGGACAATATTCTGAATCCGGATTATACCCATCTGTAACTCCATATATTCCAAATGTCATTGGAATTGCCAGAAAGTAAGTCTTTTTGTCCAAAAAACAAGTATAATCTAATAATTTTGTAAAATTGATAACTCTTGTTTTATCCACACCAGGTTAATCTGTTGAGTAGCTTTTTCTAGCAACGACAGGCTTAACACTCCACCGTATTATTTCCATAAACTCTTTTATTTAGAAGATACAAGAATTTGTTGGAAATAATTTTTTTTGGATTCTAAAAAAGAATCGCCGGGTAATAAAACCCGGCGCTTCCGCTTCACCCAAATTGTTGCAAGAGGGCCTTGCAATCGGTAGGACTATTAATATATATAGTATCTCGACTTGTATCAATATTTATTTTAAAAAAAATTATTTTTTAACCTGGGAATTCAATATGATTTCCGTTATTCCTATAAAACTATCAATATGTTATTAAAGAAATCTTTAAATTTTCAACTATATTTCCTGCCACACTATTTCAACTATTCTCTTTCTGACGTTTTCACAATAATCTCCAAGATTTGATAACACTTCAGTACTGTAACAAATATCAGCTCCACCATTACCGAAGATTGATTCACTGTTTTTTCCTAAAGCTACTATTCCACCAATTATTTCTGCAACACCATTAATTTTATTCATTTTATCACAAATAATAAGACCTTTGAATGTACCCTGATTAATTTTCAATTCAGCATCACCTGCATCGTTATGTACTATTAAAATTCCGCTTGAAGTACCAAAGTGTACAGGACCAGTTGAATTTGTAACATATACAATTCCCTTGAACGGAACAGTTAATGATGAAACTTTGTAATTATCCAAAGCACCTGACGGGAGTCCTAAAAACGACTCCGGTGAATCAAATTCAGATGTTATCGCAGCATTCTCAAAAACTACCGAAGATTTAACTGAATTATAATCATGTTTATCAACAGGAGCCAGCCCATTCCCGCCTACTTCAGCACTGCCATTGATACTTAAAGTCATGCATGTATAAACACCAAACGTACCAGAACCAATAACATTACAAAACGGATCATGATCTCTTCCGTCTACTTTTATATTACCTGTCAGAGAAACCTTATTTCTTGACGTAATCGCACCTTGTAGTGCTGCCGGCATTCCATTAAATGGCATATTCGGTTCAAGCACAGAAACAACCTGAATTTCTGTAAATTCATCTCCATGTTTTCCCCAAGAGTGTATAAAAAGTGTGTCTCGGGATGAACCTGTGCTACAGATAACAGTGACATTACCTCCACCAAAATTTTCGTTGTCTATAACAGTTTCTTTTCTATTGGATCCAGGCTGGAATGTTCCAGCATTTATCATTGCATATAATTTTTCTTTTCCGGACTCTGCAATATTCAAGGATGAAACCTTTAGTCTTCTGTCGCCACTTTTAGTTATTGTTGTTTTAGAATTTAAGTAGAATATTCCAAGTACAATATTTAAAATAAATCCAATAAGTAGTATACTGAGCAAAGCTGATCCGTTTTCCGAAGTAATTTTCAATCCAGTTTTCATCTCACCACCAGATTAGAATACCCAAAAGAGTGTATGCACTTATATTGTCCTGCTTAATTAATATTCAAAAGCATGTTCACAATTCAAAACAACTGTATATTATTCCAAACCCTATAGTTTAAATTTAATATTAGCATAAAAAATAAAACGGAAGTCATATTTCCGTTTTTAAAACAGTACCAATTAATTTAATACAAAAACATGATTACTTTTAAACACACAAATCCCGGTTCAGCAGCATATTTTTAAACCAGAGTTTTCAGGAATTAATGCTGGTAACTATCAGGATTAACTATAGAAGAAATTATGTAAATTCAACAAGGCTGGAAGCTATTTTCTTAAAAAAGATTGGATCTGCATAAAACAGATCCAATAAATAATTGTTTAATGCCTTTTAAAAACTAAAATCTGATCCCCCTGAGTTATAATCATACTCTTGTTGCGGAGGAGGTGTAGGTTCCGGTGATGGAAAAAGCGGCTGCGGTTCTGGTTCCTGAACAGTTGTTGAACTGGTACCCGAACCGGTACTGCCTCCAAAATCAAGAGTCACGGTTGCCGCAACAACAGGAGGTCCCGACAAAATGCCTGTCCAGCTGCCAAGATTGGAAAGTATATCAAACGTAAAAATGCCTTTACTAAGACCAAGCCCGACTGTAGGATTAAAATCTGACTCATTAGCAGCATAGTCCCTTCGCATCCGATAATCATCATTCTTCTCAATATCTACTCTATCACCTATTATCCAGTTTATACCACCCCGAACAGTAAGCATGTCGAAAATCCACACATCTTCCAAGTCTTTCTCCAGACCCAAAGCTATAAAATGATTTATGCCTCTTACTTTATTAATGGTTGGATTACTAGTGTCCGGTTTATCTTTATAATTACTTATGCCCAGATTATATAAACCTGTAAACAGAACCTCTCGCAGAATCTCGGTTTCAAATCCGGCATATGCATTTGTTACATTATTTATCTGAATGTTATCATTTTCATCAATTTGATATCTTAATAGATTAAAAATTAAACCGATTTTCCAGTCAGCACTGAAAAAAGGCATACCCGCTTCCAGGCCCGCTTTCAAAAAACTTCCTTTTTCCAGTTTATTCTCTACAGTTTCATCACCGGCTTCGTATTTACGTTTCATTGATGGAAAACTGATTCCGAAAACAGGAGAAAAAATAAAATCACCTGCATTTATATTTGCATTTACAACCGCACCAAAATTCGAAACCCGTGCTTTTTCATTTATATCTCCTGATGATTCTTCTGCCTTATAAGAATACTTTGCTTTATTTAGTTCCAGAAAAAGATCAACACCCAGTTGAATAATATCCAGATCCAGTCCAAACAAAACATGTGGAGCCAATGGCATTTGTTCATTAATATCTATCTGAGTAGTTAATCCATTTATTCTGCTTATAGTATTTTCATAAAATCCCTCGGTCAATACACTATTTCTTGTACCAGCAATACCAAGATTTATCATCTCGCCAATTGATTTAATTCCAATAAAAGACGCTGAACCTGTACCTCCTGTAGCCTGAATCAAATCCGGATATTGATTCATATAGCCTGGAAGATAAAAAATCTTTCCAGGGTCAGAAATGATATTTATTCCTCCCAATGCATCAATTCGTGCATTCTGGGCAAAAGTCATTGAAAAGAGTGCGGCTGTGGTAAACAGCCCTTTAAACAAAAAGGATCGCATCATTCACCTCCAAATAAGACTGAATTATTAATAAAATATCTTCCTAATTACCTAAAATCTGAATCAGTACGTTTGCTTTTTGTAATTCTTTTTCGCGCACATTTAGCATTAAAGTACCATTCTTGCCATATCACCTGATAAACACAACTTTTAGTGCCATAAAATCCTTATCGCGTTTGAGCCGCTCTAAAACTCATCATCGATAAATCGTATTCATTTAAGTTGAATTAAATTTGCTTTTCCGTTTATGTCCATCATTTTCACCAAACACCTGATTATGTAATATATGTGTATCATCTTCAAGGGTCAAATCTGAATCTTCATTTTTTCACCATTTTTTCAAATATGGCTCCTGAAATTCGGGTTAATCTAACCATACACAAACAGTTACCAACTTTTTTTCAAAACCAATTTTAACAACACCCGTTTATTCCTTTTTGTTTATTTTACCTGATCATAAAAACCAGGGAGGAATTTAACAAATCAAGACTTTAACATAGAATTTTGAAAGGTGAAATTACTCCCTCACCACGAAATAAATTTAGAAAACATTTACTTTTCAGACCATGGCGGTTTACCACATAATACTTATTTGTTCAATCCTTTAGGCTTTACCCGGAGATATTCCTTATTACTTAGCACAAGCGACTATGGGGAAACATTTTAGCCCCTTGGACAGCGAAAGAACTCAGATGAATTTCAATCAGCCAGGCGGGAAACGATATCGTACATAACTGACGGAAATGTCCAGATTGTTTCTTTCAGTTCATTAATTGTTAAGCCTTGTCGTATAGCAAGAGAAAAACCATTGATTACTTCATCACAGTTATGTCCCAATAAATGAACACCCCGTATTTTATCATTCTCTTTTTCTGTAATGATTTTAAATGCCGAGTAATTTAATCCATGCCTTTTAGTAATATGTTTTTCTGAAGTATTCTGGAAATAGATATTAAAAAGATTTTTATTATCACCCAGATTCTCTTCACGCAACCCGACAGATGCCATTGATGGAAGTGAAAAGACCACACTTGGAATAATATGGTAATCGGGGATTTTGCTGTTCCCGTTGATCATATTGAATGCTGCAATTTCTCCTTCCATTTCAGCAACAGGCGTCAAACGCATAGATCTCCCAGTCACATCACCCGCCATATATACTGCAGTATTGGAAGTACACTGAAGATATTCATTAACGACTATAGTTCCCTTGTCTTGTTCAATTCCTGCATTCTCCAACTGTAGATTCTCAATATCTGGAATACGACCTGCGCCATGGACAATCATATCAGTTCTGAACTGTCCATCTTTTGTATGTACTGTATAATTGTCCGATGTTTTCTCAATTCCCTCAAGCAACAAACCAGTAAACAATTTAATTCCGATTTCATCAGATGCCTTTTTGAGCATATCAGTCAGATTATTATCAAATGAATTTAATGCATGTGGCATTGATTCGATTATTATAATATCAGTACCCATTCTGCCAAGTATATGTGCAAATTCAATCGATATATACCCAGCACCTATAAACACCATGGAATGAGGTAATCTATCAACTTCAAGGAAATCTTCAATATTTGTAATATATTTATTTCCTGGCACATTTATTGGTTTGGGTATAGATCCTGTTGCAATTAATATATGTGATGCTTCAATAGTTACATTTCCATCGCTCATTGAATTCGTACCTGTAAAGTAAAATTCACCATGAAAAAGATCGATCCCGTTTGAAGAGAGACGTTTTTCGGTAAATGAAGGAATGTTTTTGATCATTGAGTGTGTGAATCGTTTCAAGGAAATCCAATCAAGTTTAACATCTCCTGTAATTCCTTTTTCATGCATATGTCGTGATCTGTAAATTATTTCAGCTGCACCAGCCATAGTTCTTTTTGGATTACAACCCCGTAAAGCACATGTACCACCATATTCCCGTTTGTCAGCAATTGCTGTTTTCCATCCATAATTGCTTGCTTTAATTGCGGCTGTGGTTCCTGCTCCTCCTGTACCAACTACAAATAAATCGTAATGGAAAATATTCATAATCATACCTCCAATAGAGTTTTCGGCATGATTATTTCAGCAATATTAATACCAGTAAAACTACACTCAAATGCAATCCAAGTTGACAATCAACAACAGGAGAATCTCAAACAATGGAAACTGATTTTAGAAAAGTCTGTTTTAACAATGATATTGTTCATATAGTCGATTACAACAAACCTGTAATCCGTTTTTTAGAAAATCCAGTCCTTTCACCAGAAATGGTAAATAGTGTCTGGAAAGACCCGGCTCTGAAAGTAATTACAGTTCATAATGCAGGTGTTACAGAGTATGGCAATCAAATTTTATTGCTTTTTCGTTCACATTTAAGATCCGGACGAAGTGTTCTGGGGATTGCGAGGAGTCCTGATGGTATCACAAACTGGAAAATAGATCCTTATCCTGCACTTATTCCTGCTACCCCAAACGATATTTTCGAAAATGGAGTTGATGTACAGAATCAGATTGAAATGGAATCTGGTGGAATTGAGGACCCGCGAATTACCAGAATTGATGATAACTACATAATAACTTACAGTGCTTACCATGCAAAAATCAGTAACAGAGTTAGAGTCTGCATAGCCTCTACAACCGACTTTATTTCTTTTACCCGATTTGGTCCAATAGTTGAAACAGACATGCGTAATGTAGTTATTTTTCCGGAAAAAATCGAAGGCAAATATTTTGCATTGTTACGCCCTAATGATTCAACATATGAAGATCTTGGGGGATTATACACCCAGATAAGAACAGGAACATCCACAAGCCTGAAACAGGGGCAATGGAAATTTTCAAAAGAACCAATTATGCAAACAGGTGCCGGGCCCAGTTCATTTTCAGACAAAATTGGTCCTGGTGCACCACCCATAAAAACTTCTCAAGGATGGTTAAATATTTTTCATGGTGTCCGTAAAACCATGTCTGGTAATCCATATGTACTTGGAGTTGCTTTGCATAATATTTACAATCCATCAGAAGTGTTAATGTCAAGCATTCCTGTCCTGTTTCCCACTTCTGCAGATTGCAAGGTTCGTGATGATGTCTATGTTCATGTTTCACAAGTGGTATTTACATGCGGAGCCTTGAAAAAAGACGACGGTACTGTCATGATTTATTATGGTGGAAATGATACTGTGCTTAATCTGGCTTTATCTCATGAAGACATCCTGATTGGTATGTGTAAAAATTACAATCAGGATCCTTTGAATGGCTCATGGTGTTATGATATTTCATCAATAAAAAATCAATAATACGATACTGGTCAGTTATTGTATAGTTGTTTTACCTTGAAACGAAACCGTCAGTTGATGCTCTCTACTCAGTTTATTAACAATCTTAATCAGCAGCCGGAAGTTGTATCGTTCATGGAAGCAGATATGGCCCCACAGATCGGATCTTTTCAGGGTCATGAGAGTGAGTTATTGCAGTTCAGTAATAAGTGGGGAAAAGGGCGTAATAATACGCCCCTTTTTTTATCAATCAACTACTTCATAGTCAGCATCTACAGCACCATCACTGCCATCTTTGCCTTTATTTTTTTGTTCATTTGCACTTGCGCTATTACCTTGTTCCGGACCAGGCTGAGGCCCAGGCTGTCCTCCAGCTGCTCCTGCAGCACCCGCAGCTTTATACATCTGCTCGGCCATTGCATGCGAAGCTTTTGTTAATGAATCAATAGCAGCTTTAATGGCTTCTGTGTTATCACTTTTAACCTTCTCTTTAAGGTCATTCAGAGCAGACGTTATTTTTGATTTGTCTTCCTCTGAAATCTTTCCGTCAAGCTCACCCAATGTTTTTTCTGTCTGATAAATCAATTGATCAGCCTGATTTTTTACTTCGATTTTTTCTTTTTCTTCTTTATCCCGGGCAGCATTTTGCTCCGCTTCATTTACCATCCGCTGGATTTCACTCTCGGAAAGACCGCTTGAAGATTCAATACGAATCTGCTGCTGTTTACCAGTACCAATATCTTTTGCACTGACATTCAGAATCCCGTTAGCATCAATGTCAAAAGTAACCTCAATCTGTGGCACCCCTCTTGGGGCCGGTGGAATTCCGATAAGATCGAACTTGCCAAGCAAACGGTTATGTGCAGCCATCTCACGTTCACCCTGATATACCATAATAGTCACTGCTGTCTGACTGTCAGCTGCAGTTGAAAAAATCTGACTTTTTTTGGTAGGAATTGTTGTATTGCGTTCAATCAGTTTTGTCATTACACCACCCAATGTTTCAATTCCCAAAGAAAGCGGAGTTACATCAAGCAGCAATACATCTTTAACACTTTCATCACCACCCAAAATAGCACCCTGGATTGCAGCTCCAACAGAAACTACCTCATCTGGATTAACACTTTTGTTTGGCAATTTGCCAAAAAACTCCTCTACCTTTTTCTGGACAGCGGGTATTCGGGTTGTTCCTCCAACAAGAATCACCTCATCAATATCACTGGCGTTTAAACCGGCATCTGCAATTGCCTTTCTGCAAGGTTCAATTGTACGATCAACCAGATTTTGAACCAATTGTTCAAATTTTGAACGTGTAAGATTCATATCCAGGTGTTTGGGTCCTGAAGCATCTGCAGTGATAAAAGGCAGATTAATATTAGTCTGCATAGCAGAAGATAGTTCTATTTTTGCTTTTTCTGCAGCTTCTTTTAACCTTTGGAGTGCCATTCTATCCTGCCTTAGATCGATTCCATTACTCTTCTGAAAATCTTCTGCAATGTAATCTATAAGCACCTTATCGAAATCATCACCACCAAGATGAGTATCACCATTTGTCGATTTAACTTCAAAAACGCCTTCACCTATTTCAAGAATAGATATATCGAAAGTTCCTCCACCCAGATCGAAAACTGCTATTTTTTCATTTTTCTTTTTTTCGAGGCCATATGCCAATGAAGCAGCTGTGGGTTCATTTATTATGCGTTTTACATCCAGACCGG
>Ga0209723_1006103_pt1 | contig 11906 bp, 11 predicted proteins | sample BiotimSIPDNA_2_FD_185750 | JGI IMG/M metagenome (GOLD analysis project Ga0209723, IMG submission 185750) | Anaerobic biogas reactor microbial communites from Washington, USA - Biogas_R2 time_0 SIP DNA (SPAdes) (version 2) | ecosystem: Engineered > Bioreactor > Anaerobic > Unclassified | place... | reverse complement strand
CTCGAACTCGCGTTCCAGGCACCCGGTGAACGTGAACCGCCCCAGCGTCTCGTTCTCGTAGATATACGTTGCAATCCGGTCGTCGGGGGTGTACCGATAGGCGCTCCCGGCACCCGTCAGCGTCGTTGCAATCGGCCGTGTCACCCCGTAGAACGTCAGATTCTCTCCCTGCACGACCGTCACCTGCATCGGCGTTGTATCGACGGTCTTGCTGCTATCGTTTGCCACCGTGTTGAAGTAATTCGTGCGCACCGGCTCATCCGTGATCTCCGCGCGGGTGTAGACCAGCCGGGTGCCGGCGGGATACGCCACCTGCCTTCCGATCATCGATTCGGCCGCGCCGGTTGCCCGGTCGACCCATGCCATCGACAGTTCGCCGATGTCGTAGTGCGTGAACGTCGTGCGATCGGAGTCCACAAGGCCGTTCCTGAGTATCGCGGCAATCTCCACCTGCAGGGTCGCACTGGTGCTGCCGACGTTGTAGATGAGACAGTCGTTTCGTGCAGAGGCGATCGTGTCGACCGTTGTTCCCGTACAATCGTTTGCTACCTCGATACCATTGTTCGCCTGCCACCGGTCCGGGATCTCGTATCCTGCGTCGCCGGATCGGAAGTATCCCGGAAACCAGTCGATATAGACACGGAGCGGCGGCATCCTCTCCCGAGCCCAGCCGATGACGTTCTCCCTGTTCGCATCGGGGCGGAACGTGCCAAGAGAGGCATGGGTCGTGCCGAAGACGAGCTCTTTTTCCACCCTCTCCCCGGCGAGGTCCCCGTCCAGCCCCTCAACGACCAGCGTGTAGGTCCCTGCGGTCAGGTCCCGCGTGATCGGCGCGAGCGTCCCGCTGCTCACATCGGTATAACTCCCCATCCCCCGGGTGACACCGCCCTGCACCAGGGCAAGGTAGTATGTCCCGGTCACCAGCACCTTGTTGCTGCCGTTCGCGATGCCCCCGGGTTCGGTGATGACGTCGGGAGCAAGCAGCCCTCCCCACCCGTTCGGAACAAGGCTCATCTCCACCGCGGCCTCCGGCGTGACACCGGTCTCGTTGACGCAGCTCATCACCGTCCGGACGATCACGCCGCTCTCATCCGTGAGGACGAGGCGGATGTTTCCCGGGTGTTCCAGCGGTTCTGGAAAGACCCCGTAGACATAGAAATCCCGCATCTCGGCAAACGTGCTCTCGTTCGCGGAAGGCTGCAGAATGGTGAGGTTTCCGGCGGTGGCGGCAGGAACGGTCAGGATCAAACAGAAGAGAAGGATAGCGATGCGCAGAGGTCTCATCGTGCTCATATCAGGATAAAGATCACCTGCAAGGTTAAAGGTGCCGGAACGAGCGGGAAAAAGAGATCGGGGACTGATGGAATAGGCGGGGGTCCAGTCGCCGGGATAGCGATCCCCTCGTTTGTACGCGCATGGCTTCTGGGTCAGCCGGCCCGGCCGGGGCGAACCCGACTCGAACTTCAGCCCCGGCTTATCCGCAGCAAGAGCGATATCGAGCCCCGGTATAGCCGGCACTCATTCCTGCTGTCGATTTGCCTGTTCGCCCACGGGATATCCGCTTTCTATGGCACACAACCGCACGGGGGTTCCGGAGATCGCAACGTATATCACTGAGGGCGTAGAGCAGCATCATGGTGCATCATGAAGTTAAGTGCAAGAAACCAGCTCCCGGGAAAAGTAACGAAGATCGATACGGGCGTGGTCACTGCCGAAGTCACCATCGCACTGGACGGCGGCGGTGAGATCACCTCGGTCATCACCAAGAAGGCCGTGGAGAACCTCGGGCTCGCTGTCGGCAAGAAAGCCTACGCCGTGGTCAAGTCGACAGAGGTCATGGTCGCCATCGACTGACCGGCCGGAACCCATCAGGGTCGCCTCGTGCCGAGATCTGCCCTTCCGGAGCACCCGGAAGGGCGCCAGACTGTTTTACCTCATGGTATGCTCCACGAGAAGCACCCTGCCGCGACCCCTGTATTCACGCAGGCGGTCTTTTATACCTGTATGGAACAGGTGGCGCGAAGATCAGGAGAGTGACGACGTGGACACTTTCGAACAATTTGCACAGAAACTGATGAAGATGCCCCTTATCGCGCGCATCGATGCCCTCAAAGCCGAGCGAGCGAAGTGCATCTGCATGAACTGCCCGACCTACACCGAATGTGCGGAGAAACTGGACCAGGGCTTCTTCTGTTTCACCGGCATGAGCATCATCTGCATCGACCGAGAGGTCGAGTGCATCTGCCCTACGTGCCAGGTTCCGAAGGATACCGGACTTCAGCATACGGCATTCTACTGCACGCGGGGCGATGAGAAGGCGCGAAGGTATGACCGGTCCCTGGCCGAAAAGACAAAGTAGAATCCCCGGCCGCCACGGAGAGGCAACAACCCTCCGGGCGGCAAAGGGGACCTGAGAACGGGGTACGCGGGCGGCGCTCGAGTGCCTCGTACCCCGGGATGCCCTCCCTCCCGGAGCGGGGCGAGGGCCACCGCCCCACCCCGGATGGCGCCCTTTATTACCAGTTGCGGCGGGCGTTATGCACTGTCGGCCACCTGGTAGAGGACCCCCGGCCCCTGCAGGCCGATCCCGGCGTCTCCTGATCACGCTCCCGCCCGCATGTATCCGCTTCCCCTATACCCCACCTAGATAAGTCGAAAATGCCCGTGAATTCCCCAAAATGCCTCAAATCATGGAACTCTTCCGGGCGACCCATACGGCTTGAGAAACGATCACAGGGACCGGCAGCCGGTATGGAGGCGGGAGCAGAATTCAATGATCCTGAGTTATTTCGCTAAACCCCTTGATTTCCACTGGAGATTTAGACATAACCACCAGGGCGGCCCGGAGGGGCCGGGGCGCCGTCTCATCCCGTACTATCGGCAGACGCCACACGTCATCCGGGGTATAAACGCGGTCGGGAGATACCCGGAGAGCAGATAGCCGGGGCCCCCGGCATCGTGCCGATAGGGATGTCAACCACCCCGCCGGGGCACCGCAGGCACCATAGCCGGATGGAGACGACCGGCGTGAGTTGGAGAGAAATCTGCGGGAAAGAGGAGGAGTTATCGCTCCTCTTCCACCACATCGAACCAGACGGGGTCGGGGCAGTCGGGCAGGCCACCGTAGTTGATGGTGATCTCTTCGCCCCCCCGGATTGCCCGGCAGGCGTAGATGCGGATCTCGCCGCCGGCAACGTCGCGGACGTGATCCGCATTCGCGTGGTAGGAGTGGTTGTAGAGCGACCCGTAGCCCAGCGCCACGGCTGCCGACTCCTCGTGCCGCCCCCAGGCGAAGTAGTAGTTAAAGAGGCCCGTCCGATCGAGGAGCCTCTGCCCGTCCGTCTCATCCATCGCGATCACCGGGCAGACCTCGATCAACTCACCGACCGAGATATCCCTGCGGGCAAATACTCCCCGGCCCCGCTTCTCCGTCGAACCGACGTATACGATATCAGAAGGGTATATGGCCCTGTCCATCCTCGCACCTTTCTCTTCAGCACATTCTGCCATGGTATCACTGGAGTCCCGCACCTCCCCCGGGGCACTCACCCCTGTGAACCGCCTCGCTCCGGCGCGCCGGAGTTGCGTGGAGGGGTGATAGACGGTGTGCTCCCCGGGGAACCGCAGAAACGTATGAATTACAGTGGTTGGCTCTACCTGCTCAAAAAGAATGCGGGATCGAATACGGATAGACCGAACCGGGACCCGGTTTTCCTGCAAAAATCCGGCATATAGCCGGCCGGGGATCCGTCGCGCGGGATCTCTCCCGCCCCCCCGGAGAGGGAGGGGGACGAGCAAGCGAAAGGATCTTCTATCTGCACGACCCCACTCACTCATCAGGAGGAGCACATAATCGGCGACGTCATCGTAGCGCGCGATCTCGAGAAACGGTTTCCGGATCTCACCGCAGTCGACCGCATCAACTTCCGGGTCAGGGAAGGAGAAGTCTTTGGGTTTCTCGGGCCGAACGGGGCGGGGAAGACGACGACCATGAAGATGATCCAGTGCATCTCCCCTAAGACCGGCGGCACCCTTGAGGTCCTCGGCATGGATGTGGATACCCGCCAGCGGGAGATCAAGGGCCGCCTCGGCGTGGTGCCGCAGGAGAACAACCTCGACCCGGACTTCTCGGCCTACCAAAACCTGCTGATCTACGCCCGTTACTTCGGCATACCGAAACGGGAGGCGGAGCGGCGGGCAGAAGAGCTCCTTACGTTCATGCAACTGGAAGAGAAGCGGGACGTGCTGATCGATAAACTCTCGGGCGGCATGAGACGGCGGTTGATCGTCGCCCGGGCCCTCATCAATGCACCCGAACTGCTCATACTCGACGAACCCACCGTCGGGCTTGACCCGCAGGCCCGACACCTGATCTGGGAGAAACTCAGGAGTCTCCGGGCGGAAGGAAACACCCTCGTCCTCACCACGCACTACCTGGACGAAGCGGAACGTCTCTGCGACCGTCTGGTGATCATGGATCACGCTAAGATCCTCGTCGAGGGTGCCCCGGCGGACCTCATCCGAGAGCACGCCGGGAGCAACGTCGTCGAAGCGGAACGGACACCGGCGGTGCTTACCTGCCTCGATGAGTTCGGTCTCGACTACGACCTTGCCGGCGGTGCAATCCAGGTCTTCACAGATCACCCTCACGATGTGGCCCGCGAACTGCTCGAGACCTGCCGGCACGAGGCGGTCACGGTTCGCCCGGCAACCCTCGAAGATGTCTTCCTCCGGTTGACCGGCCGGAGCCTGCGGGAGTGAGGAGAGGATGATCGATATCACCGGCAGGGTATGGAGCGTCTGGCGGAGGAACCGGGACGCCTTCCTCAAAACCTACCGGGTGAACTTCATCCCGCCCTTCGTCGAGCCGGTCCTCTACCTCCTGGCCCTGGGGTTCGGCCTCGGGACGTACATCGAGTCCGTCGACGGGATACCCTACCCCGTCTTCATAGCGCCCGCGCTCGTCTCGATATCGGTGATGTACTCGTCCTTCTTCGAGTGCACCTACTCGTCGTTCGTACGGATGTACTACCAGAAGACGTTTGACGCCATCATCGCGACACCGGTCAGCATCGATGAGGTGATCGCGGGGGAGATGTTCTGGGGCGCCACGCGGGGTATGATCTACGCGGCGCTGATGCTCCCGGTGCTCCTCCTCTTCGGCGTCGTGGCCATGCCCTCGTCCCTCCTCCTCATCCCCTTTGCATACCTTGCCGGCCTCCTCTTCGCAACGATCGGGATGTGCTTCACGGCGATCACGCCGGGCATCGATGCGCTGAACTATCCTGCGTTCCTCTTCATCACGCCGATGTTCCTCTTCTCGGGGACGTTTTTTCCCCTCGACCTGCTCCCCGAACCTATCCGGTACTTCGCCCTTGCCGTGCTCCCGCTCACGCACGTCGTCAGCATCAATCGGGCGATCACCCTCCCGGCATTCGCGCCGGCAAACCTCATCAGCCTCGCCTGGATCGCGGTCGCCACCGCGTTCTTCTTCGTCCTCGCCATCAGGCTGATGAGGAGACGGCTGATCGTGTGACGGGCGGGTTCCGGTTCACCCGGGTTCTCAGGGGCGTATAGGACTCACATGATCCCGGCACGACGGGGGGAGGGTCCGGGCAACCCGCCCTGTATCGAGTATGCAGGCACAAAAAAAGAGTTAGAATCTGGGTTTTCTGTGCTTCGGGAGGCAGTCGCGGCAGTAGACGGGTCTGCCCTCGGTCGGCTTGAAAGGAACTTCGCACGCTTTGCCGCAGTCGGAACAGACGGCCTTATGGAACTCGCGGGGGCGGTCCTGGAACGAGCGGGGGCCCCGGCTCGGATATCTCTCTTCCATTGGAATTTCACTCACGTTGAGAAACCGTACTCACTAAACGACTCAATACCGGGGTTTTCTGTGCTTCGGGAGGCAGTCGCGGCAATAGACGGGTCTGCCCTCGGTCGGCTTGAAAGGAACTTCGCACGCTTTGCCGCAGTCGGAACAGACGGCCTTATGGAACTCGCGGGGGCGGTCCTGGAACGAGCGGGGGCCCCTGCCTGAATATCTCTCATCCATATACTTCAACCATGCAGATAGTCTGCATATGTACAACTACCTGCCGCCATATATAAGTGCGTTTCGTGGAATCCGGCGGGTTCCGTCACCCCCCGGTATACCCCGCTCCGCTGTCCCGGCGCGTGGGGCGAAACTTTCGAGGCATGGAAATCCCCGATAATGCGGCAGTTCATTCCGGTAGAGAGACTCATGGCACAATGCTTTTATCAATACCGTCCTACCGAATGATCACCCAGCTATGGTACACGCAATCAATCTCTTTTGTAATCGGATGAAATGCCGAATCTGTTCCGGAGATAGGACCAGGATGAGTGGCTCAGCATGACCGACGAGATCCACACGGACGAACCCCCTGATAGCAGGCGGAAGGGGAGAACCCGGGATAAACGGACGATCGGTCCTGTCCCGAACCTTGAAGAGCACGTAAAATCCGATTGGTGGAGGCGTATCTTCAATCACCTCTACCTGAAGACCGATGGCGACGTCGTCGACGACCAGAGAATCACCGGGAGGGAGATCGACCGGGTCGCCCGGGTTCTGCGCCTCGGCCCCGACGAGAAGATCCTCGATCTCTGCTGCGGCCAGGGCCGGCATACCCTCGAACTCGCACGCAGGGGCTACAACGCCGAAGGCCTCGACCAGTCGCATTACCTGATCCAGCGAGCCCGGTCGACCGCGAAGCGGGAGGGGTTGCAGGTCAGGTTCCGGGAGGGGGATGCACGCCGGTTGCCGTATCGGACCGACTCCTACGACGTCGTCCTCGTCCTCGGGAACAGCTTCGGCTACTTCGACTCCGTCGAGGAAGACCTGCGGATCCTCACCGAGCTCCGGCGCATACTCAAACCCTGGGGGCAGGTGCTCCTGGATGTGGCCGACGGCGAATACCTCAAAGAGCACTTTCAGCCCCGGTCGTGGGAGTGGATCGATCGCACGATGTTCGTCTGCCGTGAACGGTCCCTCTCGCTCGACGGCCAGCGCCTGATCTCACGGGAGGTGATCACCGACGTCGATAAGGGTGTCGTGGCCGACCAGTTCTATGCCGAACGCCTCTACACCCGCGAGGCGCTCCGACAACTCCTGGAACGGGCCGGGTTCTCCCGTATCGCCTTCCACGAGATCGCAACGGAATCACAGCGAAACCAGGACCTCGGCATGATGGAGCGGCGCCACATCGTCACCGCAGCAATCAGGAAAGAGTGGGCGAAGGCAAAGGCGAAGGGGCAGGAGAGGGCAAAACATGTCGCGGTGATGCTCGGCGACCCGACCAAGGCCGACGCCCTGAAACCGTCCTGCGTCTTTGACGACGACGATTTCTACACCATCGACCAGATGAAGGCGGCGCTCCGGGAACTCAAAGGTTACCGGTTCACCTACCTCTGCAAACACGACACCATGATCCCGGACCTCACGAAACTGAAGGGTAAGGTGGACTACATATTCAACCTCTGCGACGAGGGGTTCAACAACGACCCACGAAAAGAGCTCCACGTGCCGGCTCTCCTGGAGATGCTCGACATACCCTACACGGGATCCGCGCCGCAGTCGCTTGCGTTCTGCTACGATAAATCGCTCGTGCGCGGCATCGCAAAGGAGATGGGGATCCCGGTGCCCGATGCCTGCTTCATCACCCCGGGCGACCGCACCTACGATGTCGGGATGAAGTTCCCGGTGATCGTCAAGCCGAACTCAGGCGACTCCTCCTACGGCATCACGCAGAGGAGCATCGCCCACACCATCGAGGAACTCTCCGATATCATCAGCTCCCTGCGGACGACGCTCGGGTACAGCCAGTCGCTCCTCGTCGAAGAGTTCCTCACGGGCAAAGACATCAGCGTCGGCATCATCGGGAACCCGTCGGGCTACTACACGGTGCTCCCCATCACCGAGGAGGACTACTCCGCCCTGCCTCCGGAACTCCCCCGGATCTGCGGCTACGAGGCAAAGTGGCTCCCCGACTCGCCGTACTGGAAGATCGTATCGCGGCCGGCAAACCTCCCCGAGGAGACCGAGAAGGTGGTCGTGCGCTGCTGCCTTGCCCTCTTCGAGCGCCTGGAGTGCCGCGACTACTGCCGGTTCGACTGGCGCCTGGACGAGCACGGCAACCCGAAACTCCTCGAGGTCAACCCGAACCCCGGCTGGTGCTGGGACGGCCACCTTGCAAAGATGGCGAAGTATGCAGGGCTCTCTTATCCCGATATGCTCGGGCGGGTCCTGAAGGCAGCGGAAGAGCGGTTCGGCATGGACCAGGAGACAGGTGCGCGGGAGGCGGAGGCAAAGACCGTTCCGCTCGACCTCTCCCGGCAGGAGGCCTGATTACCTTTTCCGGGAGAATGCAGGCCACTGCATCCTCCCGGTCGTCTCTCCTATCCCACGCCGATCTCGCTGCAGGCGACCGGTACCCATCAGTATATAATATCCTCCGGCGCATAGATCATAAATTATGGCCGATGAATCGTACCGGACCGCAACGGTCCAGGGTAGAGAGGTCCCCTACGATCCGGAGCAACTCCGCAAGATCAGCGAGCACCCCTGCTACTCCGACAAAGCATGCCACGCCTTTGGACGGTGCCACCTCCCCGTCGCCCCGAAGTGCAACATCCAGTGCAACTACTGTGTGCGGGACTTCGACTGCGTGAACGAGAGCCGGCCGGGCGTGACGAGCAAGATTCTCACACCGGAGGAAGGCCTCGACCTGGTCAGGAAGGTCGTCAAGGACTATCCGTTTGTGAAGGTGATCGGCATCGCGGGACCGGGCGAACCGCTTGCAAACCCCGAGACGTTCGAAGCGCTCAGGCTGGTTCACGAGGAGTTCCCGCACCTGATCATGTGCCTCAGCACGAACGGCCTCATGCTCCCCGAGTCGATCGATGAACTGGCGAAGTACGACGTCGGGAACGTGACGGTGACGCTCAGCGCCATCGATCCGGCGATCGGAGAGAAGATCTACTCCTGGGTCGAGTATAAGGGGAAGAAGTATCGCGGGCGCGAGGCTGCGGAGCTCCTCCTCTCCCAGCAGTTGAAGGGGATCGAGATGGCGGTCGCAAAGAAGATGTTCGTCAAGATCAACACCGTCTACATACCCGGGATCAACGACGAGCATATCCCCGCGATCGCAAAGAAAGTCGGCGAGATGGGAGCGTTCACCTTCAACGTCATACCGCTCATCCCGCAGTATAAGTTCGCCGACATCACCCCCCCGACGGCAAAGGATAAGCGGGAGATGCAGGACCGGTGCGCCCCGTTCATCAAGCAGATGCGCCACTGCGCACGCTGCCGGGCGGATGCGATCGGGAAGTTAGGCCAGGACGTGCAGTCCTGCGTCTACCAGCAGATGAAGGATGAGAAGGCAGAATAACCAACTTTTTTCCGGCCGGCCATGAGGACGATCGAACTCCGGCCCGACCAGCCGCTCGACCTCGACCTGACGCTCTCCTGCGGGCAGGCTTTCCGCTGGGAGAATGTGGACGGGTGGTGGCAGGGCGTCGTCGACGGTCGGGCCGTCCGGATACGGCAGGACGCAGACCGGCTCACGTTTGAGGGGGCGGATGCGGCGTTCGTCCGCGACTACCTCCGGCTCGACCAGGACCTTCCCGCCATTCTCGCATCGATCGACCGCGACCGGGTTATAGGCGCCGCCGTCCGGGAGTGCCGCGGCCTCCGCCTTGTCCGGCAGCAGCCGTGGGAGTGCCTGGCCTCCTACATCTGCGCCACGAACACGAACATCCCGGCGGTGAAGCGGCGGGTCGCCCTGATGGCAGAGCGCTACGGGAGAGCGATCGACGGGCCGTCCGGCATGACGTACGCGTTTCCGGAGCCGGAGGCGCTCGCAGAGGCTTCACGCACGGATATATGGGACTGCAAACTTGGTTACAGGACGGATTATATCTGCGAGGCCGCCCGCTTCGCAAGCGAGAACCCCGGCTGGGCGGAGCGAATCGCGGCCCTTCCCTTCGAGGATGCGCGGCGGGCGCTGATGGAGTTTAAAGGCGTCGGGCCGAAGGCGGCGGACTGCGTGCTCCTCTTTGCGTTCGGGTTCTTTGAGGCGTTCCCGGTCGATGTCTGGATACGCCGTATCGTGGGGGAGACCTACCTCTCCGACCTTGCAGGCCGGAGTTGCACCCCGGCGGAGTACGAACGGATCCGGCGATTTAGCCGCGACTACTTCGGGGAGTATGCCGGGTATGCACAGGAGTACCTCTACTGCGCGCGGGGCCCGGCACGTCGCCAGCGGTGAGGCTCACCCTTTCCGGCTGCGGACCCGCTGCCGGGTGAGTCCGGCTGCCGCGAGCAAGACGAAGATAACGATGCCGATGAGAGCGAGGGTACCGATACCTGCAAGACCGATAGGCACTCCGCATACCGCGATCATGGGCGATGCGGTGGCGATAGCGACTTCGCCCATCTTCGAGGGGAGCGTGAACTACCCCGCCAACAACGAGATCTCGGTGCTGGAGCATCGTCGTGCTGTGAACTACCCCCCGCTTTCGCAGGGGGCTTCCCGGCCGTCATCCTCTCCCCATTGGGAGCGAACCCACAGGATCTTCGGCACGTTCCACGCCTGCACGTGCAAACGGTTTGACGTCGAACGCGGCGTTCAGGTCCCGGTCGTGATGCATCCCGTATTAGGAATAGGTCCACTCCCGGACTTTGAGGGTCAGATCGGCATTCCGGTAGAGCCGGCACTGGTACCTCCACAGCATGCGATAATATCATGGTAGCCATCCCCCCGGCATGAACTGTTGCGGCGGTTGAAACGGGTCGAGTATGTTGAGGTGGGATGTGCGGGGCAGGAGAAAGCGTTCTGGTACCTCAACCTGACGGATAAGATGAGGGATCAACTGAGTGCGATGGGGTTTCAGGATCTCTTCCCCGAGAAGAGATTGAGTCAGTGTAAATTATAAATCCGGAAAGTCAGGTTTGTGAAGGTGATATCAGTAATTGCCTGGCGCACTACCGATCGTTTCCACTCTGATCTCCGTTTGATGTTCGTAACAACATTTTTCATCATTCACGTTTCATTCTCTCTAACTCGGTACATCATGATAGTACGATTTGAAACTACCTATGAAGACGGATATTGGTCTGCCAGTGCAATCGGATACAGTATCTTTACCGATGGTGAAACATTCGAAAAATTGCTTAAAAACATTGAAGAAGCTGTACTGCTGTATTTCGAAGACGAAGTGGAACCCAACGAACAAATCACGATCCAGACCCAGATTACACATCAGGTGCATCACGTTGCCACATCTTCCAGTTGTTAGCAGCACAGATATCATCAGGGTTCTCAAAAAGCTTGGATATTCTTTTGTCCACCAGCGCGGAAGTCACAGTGAACAATATCTTAAACGATATCGCAAACCATAACAATATGACTAAACAAGAACTCATTGATTTGTTCTTGCGAGGGTGAAGGGGGCGGGGTAAGGAGACCCCTGCGCACGCCGGGAGAGAAAAACGGAGCCTTCCGCCTGTATTTTACACTGGCAACATACACCCGGCATCAGGCATACTACCCGGATCTCCCTCTCTTCACCGTCTTCCTTCCTCCATCGAACGGAACAGCAGGAAGTAGTCTTTATGGCCCATACCGCCCTATGGTGGGCTATGGTAACAACGGTCCAGCTTCAGCCGGACAAACGTTTCGGAGGGAGGTGCGCCGGCACGTGAGATTCTCCGTCACCCCGACCACGGTTTGGAGGATGGGAGAGGAAAAAGTTAGGGGAGGGGAGGTGGGGCAAGGTCTTGCAAAATGAGATAAAATGAGGGAACAAGCCGAATAATGGTGAAGGGAGCCACCACCGTGCGAATATGGAACTTCATACGCCTAGCTTCAGCGGGAGTTCAGGCTCCA
>Ga0209723_1006093_pt1 | contig 11924 bp, 11 predicted proteins | sample BiotimSIPDNA_2_FD_185750 | JGI IMG/M metagenome (GOLD analysis project Ga0209723, IMG submission 185750) | Anaerobic biogas reactor microbial communites from Washington, USA - Biogas_R2 time_0 SIP DNA (SPAdes) (version 2) | ecosystem: Engineered > Bioreactor > Anaerobic > Unclassified | place... | reverse complement strand
GCTTCGTCGGGGGCCGTCCGCAACCCCCGGCCCTTCCGACTGCAGCCTGGATCAACCAACCGAAGGAGGCCGTTGCTCCCTAATTATCCAATCCTGACCGTCTCACTCGGCTTGACAGGTTCCGTCCTCGCACACATAGAGGCATTGGAGCGGTCCTGGCCCGTCCGCTTCGAGGGCGCAATGCTCCGGACGGACGACGGAGAGACGTTTGTCCGCGTGAGTGGCCCGGCCGATGCTCCCCCCATAGTGCTGCTGCCGGGTGGACAGTCGAGCTCTCTCATCTGGCGTCGGCTGATCGAGCCTCTGTCGGCACGCTTCCGTACATATGCAGTCGACGCAATCTACGATGTGGGCCGTAGTGTGCCTTCCCGCCCCATGCAGGACATTGGTTCCCTCAGGTCGTGGCTCGATGATCTGCTTGACGGACTTGGGCTCACTGGCACGGTCACTATGGCGGGCCAGTCTTACGGTTGCTACGCCTCGGCCGAGTACGTGCTCCATGCGCCTAACCGAATTCACAAACTGGTCTGGATCGCGCCCGTTATGATCGGTGCCCCTCTCTCGCGGGAATTCGTCAATCGTCTGAAGCCTGCGGCCGACGGCAGACGTGAGTCACTAGCTGAGTACTGCCGCTGGGTCATGCCCAGCATGGCCGCTAGGTTCCCCGAGGAGTTCGAGCGACGTGTCGATGAATTACTCCTGATCCGCGAAACCTATGGCCTGATGATCCCGCCGGTGCGCGCGGCGGTGATGTCTGACGAGGACATTCAGAGCATCCAGGCGCCTACGCTCTACATACTCGGTGACTCTGATGGGGCAACCGCCGACCCCTGGGCTGCAATCGAACGCATCGAATCGCTCATGCCCCACGTCCAGACGCTGCTCGTCCCGGGCGCGGCGCACGATGTCGTGGTCGCAGCGACCGATCTGGTGACAGAACGCGTTATGGACTTCCTGCTGACCTAAGTCCTCTCGGGCCACCGGCTTTTCATCCCCACACGCTGGCGCGCGCAAAGGCTGTCTCCACTGAGCCGCTTTGCGTTGTTTTCTCCGTCTAGTCTCCTTGAGCGCCGGCGATTTTGCCACCGACTTGCCACCGAACTTGTCCCACAGAAGCGAAAACCCGGCCTCACGGGCCGGGTTCCAACATGCCGTTCTTGGCTTTTCTAAGCGGAGAGGGGGGGATTCGAACCCCCGGGACCGCTTGCGCGGCCCAACGGTTTTCGAATGGAGACCAGGCCCCCATTATCAGACCGCTATTCCTTCCCGAGTTGACGCAGACCTCTCATGGCCTCATTTCGCAGCCCGGCCGATGCTGCCCCCGGCGCCGGTAAGAAGGACGAACTTGTCGCGGAACATATCCATTGAGCCTCCGCTACGTTGCATGCCGGTTCTCGGTCTTGCTCAAGCTTCGCACAATCGAGCACCAAGGGAGCGAGATACTTGACACTCGAGGCTGCTGGCATGGACTACATATCGTGTAGACTCCAAAGTGTCCGCGCGTTGGCATCAAGGTGCTGCAGCAGACGACCTAGCGGGGTGAGAGCGTGCAGACTTCGACAGCTCAAGGTCCTTGGTGGGCCGCTGTCACTGTCTGGGCTGTTGTCAACGCCGTCAACTGCCTTCAGTCGGGCGGGTTCATCTCCAGGGTCCTGACCGGCGGTATGGCCATCAACCATGTGCTCGGATATGTGATGGTCGCCCTCGCCATACCTGCAGCGATCAGCATGGTTGCCTTCATCCGCGCTCAAAGCGGAGTGCTGCAGTGGATCGGCCCTGCCGTCTATCTTGCCTTCATCGCGCTCATGATCATCGTTGAGGACGTTCTGCACATCGAGTTTCGAGCCCCGGCACGCTACGGCATTCTGGTCCCGTATCTCCTGCTCTTCTTCGGAGCGATCCTGCTGATGGGCCTTCCGATGTTCCGGGCGAATCGTGGGCTCTGGCTGGCGACAGTCGTGACCACGGTCCTCCTGTTAGGTTCGATGGGGATGGCAATGCGCAAGGGAGTCGGATGAGTATCGCGTCAGGGACCACATCAATCTCGGGTCCTACCGCGGCGCTTGGTGGTGCCGATTCTGCCGCAGGACGACACAGCCGAGTTTGCCTCCGACTTGCCACCGAACTCGCTCAAGAGATGCGAGAACCCAGCCGCGTAGACCGGGTCGCGTCAAGCCGTTCTTGGCCTTCCCTCGTCTAGTGCCTGAAACGCTTCTGGATATCCTCCCAGACATACGTACTCAGAAACGAAGCGTCCATGTTTCCGAGCATGGTCAAGAACTTGGGCCAAGGGGCTGAGAAGCTCAACAGATTCGGCGTGACATGGGCCCTTGCGCTCGGATCCAGGAGGCCGATGACGGCCTTGGGATCCTCGGACCCAAGTTCCTTCATGGGAAAGGCGACGAGCATCTCGCAGCCAGAGCAGAACGGTGCGATGACGCCATGCGGGGTCATCGTGTCGTAGTTAGCCAGGCCGTGAAGCCCAGAGAGGACATCCGGTGTACAGAAGAAGAACACCACCTGCGGGTCGTCTCGCTCAGTCAGTGAGTCCCAGCGCTTGAAGACCAAGTACTCCCCGCCAGCTCTTTGCGGAGGGCTGTTCTCGAACATAGCCTTCACATGCTCAGGGCCCTTCTTGTATCTCTCGGCATTGATCATGAAATCGATCGTCCGCTCATCAGCCTCCGCGGGGATGAAACCCAGGAGGCCCTTCGACCCCCAACAGCCGAGGTTGTCCCGATTGAAAGCCCGCGCCTCGCCTCTTCGTACGGGGGCCAGCTGGCTGAAGATGCAGGTGAGCCCATGCTTGCCGGGCGTGGGAGCTTCGGGGAAGACCGCACCACTCAGGTCATCCGAATAGAAGCAGGCTATGGGGAGCTCGCTTCCCGGAAAGTACCGGCTCCATTTGTCGATGAAGTATGTCTTGACCGCCAGATCCATATGGTTCTCCTTGCGATGACCACCGACAGCCCACTCTAACAGACTGCAGGATCCTCGGCGAGGGCGGCGTGTCATCGAGTCCGTCTGTTACCCGTGAGTGCCGTTGCGTTTGCCGCCGACTTGCCACCGAACTCGCCCAAAAGACGCAAGAGCCCGGCCCCCTGGACCGGGCTCCGACACGCCGTTCTTGGCTCTCCTAAGCGGAGAGGGGGGGGATTCGCGCATCTTGCTCTGCAAGCTGCCGTCCTCGCTTCGCCGTCTGGCTCAACTCGGACCGCTCGCTGCTCGACAGTCCAAAGGGACTGTCGAGCTGACGCTCGCGCCCTCGCGGGTTCGGAATCCCCCCAGACCTTGCTGGTAGCCACGTTTTGGTTTCTTTCAGAAGACCGTACGGAGAGGGGGGGATTCGAACCCCCGGTACCGGCCAGCCGATGCTCCTCAAGTAAGCGGTCGCCGTCAATCTCCCATCAGTCTCCACGCGAGCATCCAGGTGCAGGCCATCGGCAGAGCCAGAGCCGCAAGGGAAGCCCAATACTTGCGTCGATAGAGAAGAACCGCGGCTATGACGAGAAAGATGGCGAAACCAACTAACTCCAGATTCGGAGTCCCATTGACGAGGAAGGGCGGAAAGTAGATCGCGAGTACACCACGGACCAGCCAGCCAAGGGCTCCGGCAGCAGTGGCTATCACGGTCGTCGCGACAACCAGAGTCACCACTACCAGCACAGCGGTAGACATAAAACGGACCGAGCGTTTCATGACGGTCAGTCGAGCTCGGCTCACACCGGGTACTCTCGCTGAGCAGCATTTGTCATCTCGCTCCTCTGCGGGCCATAGCCTCCAATAGCCATCCTACGCCCAAACTCGCAGACTACCTCGCAATTGCGTTGATGGCGGCCGTGTTCCTCCAGTGTCATCTCGTCCGTCTGCCACAGGTGAGTGTTGCCGAGTTTGCCACCGAGTTACCCCGAACTCGCCTCCAAGACGCGGAGACCCGGCCTCGGCGGCCGGGTCTCGACATGCCGTTCTTGGCTTTCTGAAGCGGAGAGGGGGGATTCGAACCCCCGGGACCGCTGGCAGGCTGCTGAAGAAGAACGTTGCGCCGTGAGAATTCGATGGGCACGTGCAAGAGAAGGACGCAAGGAGCGGGAATAGCAGCGCTACTTGCCCGACTGAGGACGTAGTATTGCGCCGTCCAGTGCGTTCTCGCGGCCGTGACTTCGTTCTTCAGCAGCCTCCTAGCGCGAACCGGATGCCCCTCAGACTACACTCCGTATGAGCTCGGTGTGCTTGGGGATCCCGTTCTCTACGCGGGTCCATGTACCGTCTCTTAAGGCTTCATACTCGCGGAAGCAACAGGGAACACCCTGAGCCGCGAGAAGATCGGGCCGATCCATCATGTGGAAGTGCAGGTGAGGTGCGGTTGAGTTGCCGGAATGGCCGACATCGGCCAGGTGATGTCCTGGTTCGACTGCATCCCCCTTTGAGACCGTGATCGAGCCTGTACGTGCATGGGCAAGAAGCGTATAGCCTCCGCTCGTCTCGATGATGATGTGGTTCCCACCCAAACGGCGGAAGTCACCGAGACGCTTGGAGCTGAGGCTCAGGCCGTTCGTGAGAGCGCGAAGCAGATCCTTGATCGGCTGGAGTCTCTGCCGCTCTGGCCATCCGTCCTCGGCTTGAAGAACGACTCCGGCCACCGGGGAGTGGATCGGCTGTCCCCATCCGTAGCAGTCGTCGAGTCTGACGCGAGACAGCAGGTAGTGAAGGGTCGTCCCGGCATGGAAGGGCATTCCCTCGCTGTCTACCCGCACGAAATCGTAGGCGTAGCGCTGACCGAACCTATCGGTCCCGTGGCTAGGGACTCTTCGAGCTGGTGTGTTCGCGGCCATCCATTCCCCACGGAGGGGAAACTCAACGACGACCTGCTCCCGTGACTCGGACATTGTCTCTGATCCCTGCTCTTAGGTTCGGCCCCATTGTACCAGTGCCGCGTGTCAACGCCGGGTGATCCTGGACTCTTCATCGCGGTGCGCGGATACGCGACTGACTCTTGAGATCGACGATGGTGCCTGCGTGTCCGTCCCGGTCCGTCTGCTGCCGGCGAGTTCGTCACCAAACGGTCACCAAGACGGCCTCTAAAACGCGAAAACCTGGCCCTCAAGGACCGGGTTCCGGAGCAAGACACCCCTGCACATGAGCGGAGAGAGGGGGGTTCGCGCATCTTGCTCTGCAAGCTGCCGTCCTCGCTTCGCCGTCTGGCTCAGCTCGGACCGCTCGCTGCTCGACAGTCCAAAGGGACTGTCGAGCTGACGCTCGCGCCCTCGCGGGTTCGGAATCCCCCCCCGACCTTGCCGCGAGCCACTTCGTGGTTTTTTGAGGGAAACCCTACGGAGAGGGGGGGATTCGAACCCCCGGGACCTCAAAGAGGCCCAACGGTTTTCGAGACCGCCGCATTCAACCGCTCTGCCACCTCTCCCTGCGATGCGGCTCTGCCCAAGCCCCTCTTCGAATCGCGTCCAAATAAAGGTCTCGTGCAGCGCACTCAGGATTGTAGCCGATGACCGGCAGGAGGAGCAGGGCGTTCCCAGAGGGGGCCGGCCGCCCCGAGTTCTCTCGTTCTCCTCCTGTAAGCGAGTTCTCTCGTTCTCCTCCTGTAAGCGATTTCTCATCTGTCTCTTAGAGTCCTTTCATCTGCCCCGGGTAGACTCCGGATCGGTGGGCGATTCCTTGCGAAGCGTACGCCGCATGCCACACGATGGAACGACGCACAAAGGAGTACCGACGTGAAACCACGATGGAAGTTGATGGTTCTGGCAGTCGTCACGGCTATTGCCGTTGTCTCGCTGGCCGGTGTCGCGTCTGCCGCCGGCGCCTGGGATAAGAACGGTGCGAGTATGCAGGGGGAGCGGGGTCGCTCGGCTCGGCCTGATGGCCGCGGAGCGACCACGGCGACGAGTCTGAGCGTGGAGATGGCTGAGCAGATCGTCTTCATGCGCGAAGAGGAGAAGTTGGCCCGTGACGTCTACACGTTCCTGTTTGAGAAGTGGGGAGCCGAAGAGTTCAAGAACATCGCCAACTCGGAGAGCCGCCATATGACTCGCGTGGAGGTCCTCATAGACCGGTATGGCTTGGAGGACCCGGTCACGACGGACGTTCCGGGTGAATTCAAGAATCAAGATCTACAGGCTGTCTATGATTCCATGATCGCCCAAGGGAGCCGGTCACTGGAGGAAGCGTATAGGGTCGGTGTGGCTATTGAAGAGCTTGACATTGCCGACCTGAAGGCCGCCCTGGCTGAGGCCACCCCACGCGATGTCGGCCGTGTGTTTCAGAACCTACTGCGTGGTTCGGAGCGCCATCTTGCCGCGTTTACGAGGCTGTTGAATCGGTAGATCAGTGGTGATGCTCGGACCGCTTATGATCTTCCTTCAATGCTGCGGGGCTTACGTCGCAAGTACTTCCCGCGCACGTGCCCTCTGCGCTCTCCAGTTCTAGGGTGACATGCCCCACCCCGAACTCGCGGGCGAGCATATCTTTGACGGAGGCCAGTAGGCGGCTGGCCTGCGTCAGCGCCGTGTCGTCGGCTTCGACGTGCGCGGACAGGGCCAGATCGCTGGATGAGATCGACCAGATGTGCAGATCGTGCACGCCTCGTACTCCCGGCACCGCCAATATCGACTGCTCCACGTCGGCGAAATCGACTCCGCTGGGAGTGCCCTCCATAAGCACGTTCAGGGCACTTCGGACGATGGCGAATGCCTCCCGGCCGACCCACAACGAGACCAGAATGGAAATGACGGCGTCTGCATGATTCCAGCCCCAGAGATAAACGACGAGACCGCTAATCATCACCCCGAAGCTCGTGGCTGCATCGGCGAGCAGGTGGAGGAAGGCGCTGCGGAGGTTGAGGTCTTCGCGATGCATCCGGAGGAGAAAAGCAGCGAGCGTATTGACGGCGAGACCACCCGCCGCGAATACGATGACCCATAAACCCTCCACCGGCTGAGGATCCAGGAGGCGGCGGATCGCCTCCACGAAGATGTAGACGGAGATGGCTACGAGCACCACCGAGTTGAACAAGGCCACTAGAATCTCCGCTCGTTTGTAGGCGAAGGTCTTGCGCGGAGTCGGTGGGCGGCGGCCCAGGCGGACCGCCCAAAGGCTGAGACCCAGGGCGATCACGTCGCTCAGGTTGTGGGCCGCATCGGATAGCAGGCCTAGACTGTTGGCTACGATTCCCCCGATCACCTGCAGCACAGTGATGAGCAGGTTGAGCGCGAGACTGACGATCAGACGCTTATCGGGCGCGGCATCGAGGCCTGACGGCTGATTACCAAGGCCCGGCGGCTGACTACCGAGGCCGCCGGCGCTGTCGCCGGCTGAGGTGGGGTTGCCGTCTTCCGGACTGGGATGGACGCGGTCGGTGATCATGGCCTCAGGCTAATCGGCTACATCAGCAGGCCCCGGTCACGTCGCTCCGCGAAGAAGTCGCGCAGGAGTGCGGAGGCTTCCGATGCCATTAGACCGGCGTGCACCTGGGGACTGTGATTGAGAGCAGGATGATCGACGATGTTGAAGATGGATCCGGCCGCTCCGGTCTTGGGGTCGTCCGCTCCATACACCAACCTTGCGATCCGGGCCAGGACGATGGCACCCGCGCACATGGCGCATGGCTCCAGAGTGACGTACAGGGTCGCTTCTTTGAGACGCCACCCGCCCACGATGGCGGCTCCATCGCGCAACGCCAGCATCTCGGCGTGAGCAGTAGGGTCGCGACGGCGTTCCCGCTCGTTGCCCCGGGCGGCGAGCACTTCCCCGCCTATTACCAGGACCGCGCCCACCGGGACCTCTCCTTGGGCCCCCGCGCACCGCGCCTGTTCGAGGGCGAGTGTCATGAAGCGCCGGTCGTCTGTTTGCGGAGGGACCGCCAACTCACTTCCTCCTCGGTCACAGGCAAAGCCTCAGCCGGTTCCTCCAAGCGGTTCGGGAGCAACCGGCGGGTGGTCACTTGTTCATGATACAGGGCGTGACACAGCGGGCGCTTGCGAGGTGTGTCAATGCGGGCGTTCCTGGCCCACGTGGAGCGGCGTCACATCGCCCGGCCTGGGCCGGTCCCAAGGGGATTGTGGGTCAAGGCTACGCGCCTTCCAGCTTCCGAACCTCGCTCACCGTGCCGTCCTCGTACAGTATGTGGAGGCTGCGTACCGTGTCCTCTCGAATGTCGAGGTAGATGGCCGCCACTCCGTTCTGAGGTGCGCCGAACTCTATCGCCTGCCGGGTGACGGAGAACTTACGGAAGACGACATATCCCACGGCCGCCAAGAGTATCGCGACACCGGTCAAGACTGATATGAGCATCGGACTCCCTTCGATCTTGGTGAGCTGATTCTTGATGAAGCATAGCGGGCGCGCCGGACGGGAAACTGAGATGATCCCGGGGGAACGATCTGATCCTGGGGAGGAATCTCGCGAGGGTCGACGCAGCGAGGCGCTGAGGCGGACAAGAACAAAAGCGAGTCCCGAGCGAACTCGCTTTGCGCCTTTCAATAGCCCTCACTTCGTCCCCGCTTCACTGTACTCCGCGGTCATTTGCCTCCGCGTTTCCTCTGCGGGTCCCCTTGTAAGCACCTCAGACGCTGCGTCTGAACTCTCGGGACTCTGTAGGCCATTCTAGACTTGTTCTCACGAAAGTCAATCGCTCTCACGACCTTCGCAAGCAGGAAAATGTCGCTCTCTGCGGGTGGTGACAGCGTCCTCCATATTCGCCACCAGCGGCCTCCAGCTGTGATGCCGGCGCTCGCGTAGTGAGAATGCGCGTTTGCGTCCCCCAGGGTTTCTTCGGAGCCTATCGGGCGCATCTCAGCCCGCGACAGACCTATCGCCCGGGGATGGGCTATCACACGAGGACGGTCCGCTGTCTGGGGGAAGGTCTGTCACTGGGCGGCGGCTCCAGTTGAGGGAGACAAGGGACGACAGTCTACTCAAGTGAGGAGTGATAGCTCTGTAGTGAGCGGACCATTCCGGAAGCAGCGCGGCGGGCGGCGATGCCCCCGGCTGCCGCCGTCGCCGCCGTCGTAGTGGTGATGTACGGTACCTTGTAGCGGATGGCGGCCTTGCGGATGTACGAATCGTCGTATTCGCTGGACTTGCCGGCCGGAGTGTTGACAACGAGTTGGATGTCGCCGTTCTTGATGGCGTCTTCGATATTGGGTCTCCCCTCGTGCAGCTTCAGAATCGGCTCCGAGTCGATCCCCCTCTCTGCCAGGAAATCGTGCGTCCCCACGGTCGCTCGGATCTTGAATCCCAGGTCGTAGAAGGCCTGGGCGGCGGGCAAGATCAGCTCTCTGTCCCTCTCCGCCACTGTGATGAGCACAGTTCCTTCAAGCGGGTGCACCTGGCCGGCGGCCTCTTCCGCCTTGGCGAAGGCGAGTTCGAAGGAGTCTCCCATCCCCAGCACTTCTCCGGTAGACCGCATCTCGGGTCCCAGGAGCGGATCCACCTCAGGGAACATATTGAACGGGAACACCGCTTCCTTCACACCGAAATAGGGGATGTTCTTCTGCTCAAGACCGAGGTCGCCGAGCTTCTCGCCGAGCATCAAGCGGGTGGCGAGGGCGGCCATTTGTACATTGCAGACCTTGGATACGAGAGGCACCGTGCGTGAGGCGCGGGGATTCGCCTCCAAGACGTACACCACGTCGTCGAGGATGGCGTACTGCATGTTCATCAGTCCTACAACGCCCAACTCTACGGCGATCCTCTTTGTGTACTCGTTGATGGTCGCGAGGTACTCCTCGGGGATGGAGACGGGGGGAATGACGCACGCCGAATCGCCCGAATGGACACCAGCGTACTCGATGTGCTGCATGACGGCGGGAACGAAGGCATCGGTTCCGTCGGAGAGGGCGTCGGCCTCGCACTCCAGGGCGTTCTCCAGGAACTTGTCGATGAGGATGGGGCGCTCCGGGGTCACATCTACGGCGGCGGTTACGTAACGGACAAGCATCTCTTCATCGTGGATGATCTCCATGCCTCGACCGCCCAGCACGTAGCTGGGCCGAGCGATCAGGGGGTAACCGATCCGTTCGGCGACCACCCGGGCCTCTTCCACCGATGTGGCCATCCCTGCTTCGGGCATGGGTATTCCCAGCCGCTCCATCATGATGCGAAAACGGTCTCGGTCCTCGGCCAGATCGATGGTCTCGGGCGAGGTGCCGATTATCGGCACTCCCGCCTTCTCGAGTTCGCGGGCGATGTTGAGAGGTGTCTGTCCGCCGAATTGGACGATGGCCCCCTCAGGATGCTCCTTTTCATATATGGCGAGCACATCCTCGACGGTGAGAGGTTCGAAATAGAGTTTGTCGGAGGTATCGTAATCGGTGGACACCGTCTCGGGATTACAGTTCACCATGATGGACTCGAAGCCGGCGTCGCGGAGGGCGAAGGCCGCATGCACGCAGCAGTAGTCGAACTCGATGCCCTGACCGATGCGGTTAGGACCGCCGCCGAGCACCATGATCTTGCGGCGGGTGCTTACTGGGACAACGTCCGGTGCGTTGTAGGTGGAGTAGTAGTAGGCCGCCTCTTCCACGCCGCTCACCGGGACCGCGTGAAAGCCGTGCTTCAGGCCGAGGGCCGCCCGCTGCTCCCTGATCTGAGATTCGGGGATGCCGGTGAGCTTGGTCAGATAGGCGTCGGCGAAACCGTCCTTCTTGGCGCGGGTGAGAAGGTCGCCTGGGAGTGCGGCGCCGACCGGGCCGGCGCCACCCGAGGCAGTGTTGGGAGCACCGTTGGCCCGTGCGCCGCCGGCCGTCTCACTAGTGCTCGCTCGCCGCCAGGCCAGAATCTCCTCCTCCAGTTGCACCAGCTCCCGCATCTGCTCGATGAACCAGGGCTTGATGTGCGTCCGGGCGTAGAGGAGGTCGGTCTCGGCTCCCTTGCGGAGTGCCTCATACATGATGAAGTGGCGCTCGCTGGTGGGCTCCCTCAGCAGGACCAGGAGGTCTTCCAGGCTTCGGCTGTTGAAGTCTTTGGCGAAGCCAAGCCCATACCTACCGATCTCCAGCGAGCGGATGGCCTTCTGCAGAGCCTCCTTGTAGTTCTTGCCGATGGACATGACTTCACCCACGGCCCGCATCTGGGTCCCCAGCTTGTCTTGGGCGTCGCGGAACTTCTCAAACGCCCAGCGGGCGAATTTAACCACCACGTAGTCGCCTGAGGGCGTGTATTTCTCCAACGTGCCGTCTCGCCAGTAGGGGATCTCGTCCAGCGTGAGACCGCCCGCCAGCAAGGAACTCACCATGGCGATGGGGAAGCCGGTGGCCTTGGAGGCCAGGGCCGACGAGCGGGACGTCCGGGGGTTGATCTCGATGACCGTGACCCGGCCGGTCTTGGGATCATGGGCAAATTGGATGTTGGTGCCGCCGATCACCTCGATGGCTTCCACAATTGCATACGAGTATTTCTGCAACTTTTGTTGCAATTCTGGAGAGATGGTGAGCATGGGGGCAGTACAGTAGCTATCACCGGTATGTACTCCCATGGCATCGACGTTCTCGATGAAACACACGGTGATCATCTGATTATCTGCGTCCCGGACAACCTCAAGCTCCAGTTCTTCCCAGCCCACCACCGACTCTTCGACAAGTACCTGCCCCACCAGACTGGCGCGGATACCGCGTTCCACCACTACCTGCAGTTCCTCTCGGTTATAGACGAGGCCGCCACCGGTGCCGCCCATGGTATAGGCAGGCCGTATCACCACCGGATAGCCCAGATCGGCGGCTACCGCCGCCGCTTCGTCCACCGAGTAGCAGATCTCGCTGCGGGGCATCTCGATGCCGAGGCGGTTCATAGTCTCCTTGAAGGCCAGACGATCCTCGCCCCGCTCGATGGCGTCGGGACGCACGCCGATGATCGATACGCAGTATCTGTCAAGCACGCCGGAGCGATAGAGCTCGGAGGAAAGGTTCAGACCGGAC
>Ga0209723_1006091_pt1 | contig 11927 bp, 13 predicted proteins | sample BiotimSIPDNA_2_FD_185750 | JGI IMG/M metagenome (GOLD analysis project Ga0209723, IMG submission 185750) | Anaerobic biogas reactor microbial communites from Washington, USA - Biogas_R2 time_0 SIP DNA (SPAdes) (version 2) | ecosystem: Engineered > Bioreactor > Anaerobic > Unclassified | place... | reverse complement strand
AAGGATAGAAACACTTTCATAGAAAACAAAGAGATAAACACAACAATCACTTATTCGCCTTTTCCTTCAATAACGCCCACAGCATCACCGTCTCCATCCCCAACAATCTATAATGGTCCACATACAGAGCCATTTCCGATGTATCTTTTAACTGTTGCATCAGGTATTATAGCTCTCATTATCATCTCAGTTTTGCTTTATAGAAGGCATCAAAAAACCGCTATATCGAATAAGCAGCTATAAACTGAAATCTAAAAGAAACGCTCGACAAACTTTACTTTATCTTGGTCTTAGAAAACTAATTGTTTGTTTGTCAGTTTTGGCTGATTGACTTCCTTATCATATTTTAGGATTTCAAGTTCTCAAAGGTGTTATTGTTTGATTTGTGTTGAAGTTACTGAGGCAAGGGTTTCTCTGGGCAAAGTTGCCTCTGATATTCCCATACTGGCTAAGACTATTGTGAAGAAAGCTGTTACCCACGCTAAGGAACGGGCTGAGGAGTTGACTCCTGTTCGATCTGGGTTGATGCGTCAAAGCTGGTATGTAACCGAGCAAGATGAGCTAAACAGTTCTTTGAGCAATAGGGCGCCATATTTCCTGTATTTTATTGAGGGCACCAGCCCCCATGAGATCCGGCCACAGTTTGCATCTGCTCTGCGTTTCCAAGTTGGAACTGATGTTGTCTTCACAAAGTTAGTGAATCATTCCGGCACTAAACCAAGTGATTTGCTTGAGCAAGTTAAGAAGGGCACTGAGCAGGAGATTCCGCGTTTCTTTGCACAAGCCTGGAATGAAGTTACTGATATTGAGGGGTATTGATGGCAAACAGTTTCTATACCGCTTACGAAACGGTTTTTCCAACGCTTAAGAAGGTTTTTGGATTATGTGGATAGTTATCTGCTAGCTTATTGAAGCTAACTTTGGCAACGCTACATACCACTACAAGTTCGGTTTTCCATTTAACGCTTCTTCTAACAACGGCTTTAACGCGGGCAAATCAACCTTTGAAGTATCCCAAAGAATGCGGAGATCCACACCAAAATATTCATGGATAACCTTATCACGCATACCGCTCATTCTTTTCCAAGCAATTTCAGGATGCTTCCGCTTAAAGGAAACAGGAACATGCTTTGCCGCTTCACCTATAACGGCAAAATTCCTAACAACCGCATCTATCGTCTTGTTGTCTTTCGAGAACTCTTCAAATGTTATTCCCATTAGGTAATCGTCTATTCTCTGGGTGGCTTCCAAAATGTCCTGAATGTAGACCCGAAAGTCTCCCTTACGCATACACGATCTCCTTCAAAATTCGCTCCTTCAACATTGGCTTCAAAGCATCTTTGGTAACAAGGTCAACCTTTACGCCTATCTTCTGAGATAAAAACTCTTCAAGCTCTAAAAACTTGAAAAAACCAACATGTGCATCCTCCGAAAAAACGACCAAAACATCCACATCACTCTTCTTGGTTTGTTCGCCGCGAGAATAGGAGCCAAAAACACCTATTGTTTCCACTTCAAACTTCTCTTTCAGCAAGGGCTTAAGCATTTCTAGCTGAGCCTTCATCTTGTTCAAAGTCTTCATGGCTACCGATTCTATTACACGCCGATTCTATTTTATTCTTTGCTAACCAGAAATTGAAAATCCACAACTAACAGAAATGACCTTTTCCCACGCTTGGGTGTACCCAACCTGTCTTTAGGTAGTGAAGTAAGCTTGGCAAAATCTGCTTACTGTTGCTTTAGCTTAGTCAAGGAATTTTTACTGTTCTATCTTTTAAATGGGCTACACTCTTCCAGAATCGGGAGAGTGTTTGGTTGGATAGAGATTGGGGAAAGCTCAGAATATGGATAATCAAGAAGAGACTGCAAGGAAAACCAGTCATTGACATCTGCTCCAAAGCCCAAATTGACCGCAAGATGTTTTATCGCTGGTGGAACCGTTATCAAGCTTTGGGATGGAGCGGTTTACAAGAAAAACCCAGAGGTCGTCCAAATGGACCTGAACCAGATGATCTTCTCAAAAATAGAGTCATTAAGCTTCGCAGAAGGTATGAGTGGGGACCCAAAAAGATCGCCGGCTATCTCTCCCGCAAAGGCTACACCGTTGACAACAACCAAGCCTACAGAATCATCTGTGAAGCAGGCCTAAACCACCCAATAACAGCTCCTAGAAAGACCTGGGGAACTAAACGTTTCCAGCGAGAACACAACAACAGCCTTTGGCAGGCCGACTTTAAGCTCTGCGATGATGACTACTGGATGATCAGCTACCAAGATGACCATTCACGCTTCATTACTGGCTCATTAAAGATTTGGAGCCCCACAGGTGAGAGTGCATTGTTGCTGCTTGACAGGGCGGTTAAGAGGTATGGTGCTCCTCGGCAGATTCTAACAGATCAAGGCACGCAGTTCACTCCTGCGAGAGGTGGAACCTCAGCGTTTGATAGGCACTGCTCAAAGTTGGGCATTGAGCATATCTTGGCTAGTGTGCGTAGACCCACTACTTGTGGTAAGATTGAGGCTTTTCATAAAGCCTACCAAACAGAGTCTCACTTGTTTAAGGAGCACTGGAGCTTCATACGTTACTACAACTACACTAGACCCCACGAGGGAATAAACTATTTAACGCCAGCAGAAATATACCTCAAAGAAAAAGTGTAGCCCATTTTCTAGATAGAACACAAGGAATTTTTAACGAAAAGGCTCTTATTTGCTCTATACCCCAATATATGTTATGAATAAAGTTACGCTCTCAGTAGTTGGAGTCATTTTATGCATTGCTATTTTTACTGTTGCTATAATTTCTTTGTCTAACAATAACTCAAATAACAATACCCCAATGCCAACTAGCACTCCTTCTCCAACTCCAAGTCCTACCCCTAATGTTAAGATAACCAATTTTATCTACTTGGGTAATTGGCATGGCACTACACTTGGTGGTATGCTTGATTTGTTTTCTCTGAACTATACTAATCTTGGAATGACTGATGTCGAAAACTTGACTGTTACGCTTAACACCAACAAAACCAATGCAAAAGAAACAGACCCACAACACCCTACTCCTACGCCAATCTCTGGATACAATCCATATTACTATCTCGATGAAACTATTAATGGAGAAACCTACCTATTGGAAAGTCTTAAGGCAGGAGAAACAAAAAACTTCGAGAAGTCATATTTTGACGTAGGATTCCTATTAGTTGAGCCATTTGCACTTACTATTACCTTAAAATTCAATGACACAATTCTAGACCAAGCGACCATAATGATTCCCCTAACCTATTTATCGAATCAATAACCTTTTCCCACTCTTGGGTGTACTCACCTTATGTTATTCAGTAAAGAAACTGTTCTAATAGTTAGTCTTAAGAGGACATCCAGTTTAGTAGGTATTGGTGAGGAAGATGGCAGAGATTAAAGCGAAGAATAGAACCAGATTTTTTAGCTTGATAGCAGTAATCCTTGTTCTCTGCATTAGCCTATACGGTTTCGCTTCCTTTAAACTAAATACTCAAGCGGTAACTTTCACATGCAATTCAGGAAGCAAATACGCATTTACAATAATCGCAAACGTTGACTTAAATGACGGAATGAATCAGGCTGAAGCTACAATGGTGGCAGAAGCAATAATTAATCATGAACTTACATCTGCAGTTCATGAATTCAAATCAGCTAATGTAACTGATGCAGAAATTTGGACTATTAACTTTTCATGGGGTGCAATTTCTCCAAACGGCCATCAAGAAAGTCTCAGTCACTATTTCGATGTAACAATAAATCCCTCAGATAGAACAGTAACATACAGCAGATGCTATTGAAGCAGAAAAACTAACTTGAAGCAATGACCTTTTCCCACTCTTGGGTGTTATCTACATCTTTCAGTTGGTCAAGAAAACGTTGCTATCCAGAAGTTTTAGCTTAGTCAAGAAACCTTGACGAAAAAGCTTTTACATGGTAAAAGTCCCTGAAGATGATAGGAAATATCAATGAGCAAAAGTATTGTTTTACTGCTTGTTCTCGTCTTTCTGACGGGGTTATGTCTAATCTTGTCTGTGCCGGTAAAGGCTGCCTCTAAAACAATTGTTGTTCCAGACGATTTTCCAACTATATCTTCAGCTATAGAAAATGCTTTGGAAGGAGACACCATTTTTGTAAAAAAAGGACTCTACCAAGAACAAATATTAGAAATTAACAAGCCGCTTCTGCTTGTGGGTGAAGATCCAGAAGAAACCATCCTAAAGCTTGATCCTCCCTTGGTTGAGATATGGCTATTTTACTCGAAAATTACAGTTCCAGTTACCGCCATTACGATTAATACTTGTGACTTTAAGCTTTCAGGTTTCGCGGTTAACATGCCAGCTGGAATGTCTGCCAAAGAGGATATTGCTATGCCAGGCGGATTGATTGCTAAAGGGGACAGAATCGAATTAGCCGACAACAAACTAAGCAGCAGCTTAAAATTGAGCGGCGCCTTGCTAAATATCACGAATAATGAAATAGTAGGCAGTTTAATAGTGGATGGTTCTAACCAGACGGTTGCCAACAATTCAATAATAGGAAGCCTCGAGAGCAAAGGCTCTTTTAATCGAATAATTGAGAACGCGATTGATGGAGAGGTCAATCTTAGGGAGTCATCTTTTAATTTGATTGTTGGAAATTCGTTTTCAACTATTTATATGGAGCATTCTGATTCAAATTTTATAAGCTGTAACGCGTTTAGCTGTCTTTGGGTAGGCTTTTATGGGCATACATGTTCAAACAATACTGTTAGCAACAATACTGTTAGCAAAAACAGGGTAACTGGTCCAGGGCTTTGGGGAATCTTGATGGGTGCTGGTTCTTACAACGTATTCCATGATAACTTGATATGCAATTATGCTGGAAGTCATGACGGATACGGTATAGCGATGGGTGGAAATCACCTCGTGGCAGAACATAATACGTTCTACCGCAATATTTTGATGAATAATAGCAGGCATGTCAGTGCTAACTGGGAAATATTAGGAGCAGGTAACTTTTGGGATAACGGTGAAGTAGGCAACTACTGGGACGATTACACGGGCACAGACAGCAATGGAGACGGAATAGGTGACGTCCCGTACATGGTGAAGGGATGTAAATGGGACGATGCTGCTGGTGGGTACGTGAGCTTTGTTTTTGGTCAAGACAATTATCCGCTTATGGCGCCGTTTGACATTGATAGCGTCATCAGTGATTTGCCCGAGGAGGCAACTCCTTCATGGACCCCTTCGCATGCACCTCAACTAGAAAACACTAAACCTTTTCTAACTGCTCTTGTTATAGCTGCTTCTGCCATCGTTGTCTTTGCGGCTACTGGTTTGCTGGTTTACTTCAAGAAACACCCTCTAAAATTGGGAGGTAAAACATGAGAAAGATTATTGCATTAGTTATTGTTCTTGTCCTCTTAACTGCCACGTCAACATTTTTAACAAACACTATTTGTGGAGTCACTTCAACCGAGAACACTTGGATTACAAGAACGCCAATGGAACAAGCAAGGAGCTGTTTGGGTGTTGCAGCGGTGAACGGTAAAATCTATGCAATTGGAGGATCAGCTGCCAGCGGTTGGGCTCCCAGCATACCGCCTTCAGCTGCTTATGGTGATATAAACATTGGAGGAATCGTCGGAACAAACGAAGAATACAATCCACTAACTGACTCTTGGACGTATAGGGCTTCGATACCCACTCCGAGGATGGCGTTTGCAATTGCAGTCTACGATAACAAGATATACTGTATTGGCGGAAGATCTACAGCTGGCGATACCGCGGTCACTGAAGTTTATGACCCCCAAACAAACACTTGGGAAAAGAAAGCGTCACTGCCGGTTGCTGAGGCATGGCTAAAAGCAGTTACCGTAGTAGATACTATTCATGTTTTGACTTATTCAGGTATAAATTATGCATATAACCCAGTATCTGATTCTTGGTCTACTAAGGCATCTGTGCCTTTTCCAGCTTCTGGAGGTTATGTCCTAGTATCAATAGACGGTAAAATACATGTGGTTGCTGGTTATCTTCATGCTATTTATGATTCAGAAAGCGATACGTGGACTACAGCTATGTCTCCTCCATCTAGCAACAGTGGAGGCGCTGCAGAGGCTACAAGCGGAATTATTTCACCTAAACGAATCTACCTTTTTGGACTACCGGCTAACCTGAAACAGGGCGAGGCCCAAGGGTTCGTTAGGGTATATAACCCTGAAACTGATTCTTGGGAATACGGCGCTCACAACGCCATGAATCGTTACAATTTTGGTGTAGCCTCATTGAACGAAACATTCTATGTTATTGGCGGTCACACCTACACTTTTCCTGGGAATTTTACTCCAAGCAAAGGAGTTGATTTGTATATACCAATTGGTCACGGAAATCAACCGCCAGAAGTAAAATTTTTAACATTAGCAAACCAGACTTACAATCAATCGACTGTTTCCATAACATTCACCACTAACAAACCATTCAGCTGGATAGGCTACAGCCTCAACGAAAGAGAAAACATGACTATAACAGGAAACTTTACCATTAACGACCTACCAAATGGAACACACACCCTCACAGTTTATGCAAATGATACATTAGGAAATATGGGGGCTTCAGAAACAATAGTATTCACCGTAATAGACACGTTTCCTTCCACGTTTGCCATAGGCATAATCGCTATTGGCATTATAATTACTGCTGCCTTGTCTTTACTACTTCTCAGCAGGCATCAAAAAACCAGTAGCATAAGTAAGTAGACCTTTTCCCACTCTTTGGGTGTTATCCACATCTTTCAGTTGATCAAGAAAACGTTGCTATCCAGAAGTTTTAACTTAGTCAAGAAATCTTGACGAAAACGCTTAAATTACAAAATCCCGCCTCTTTTTTTGAGGCCAAATTGAAAAAACCAATCCTGATTATTACATTAATTGTACTCATAAATTTGATTCTATCACCCAGCCTTGCGCCAATTACATCAGCCACAACAGAAAGCAGCTGGACAGCGAAAACACCTATGCCAAAAGCAGCAGCGAACTTTAGAGCCGAAGCAGTATACAACAAGATCTATGTTTTTGGTCCCAACATAACTTACATGTTTGACCTTTCTTCTTGGTTTCTAAAACAGCCAATGCCAAGCAACAGAGACCACTTTGCAACAGCGACTTATCAAAATAGAATTTACTGTATCGGCGGAAGAAGCAATGGCCCCTCAGCAGCCAACGAAGTGTACAATCCGATAAGTGATTTGTGGGAAAGCAAACAAGCCATGCCTACCCCCCGGCATGGATTAGACGCAAATGTAGTTAATGGAAAAATCTACCTCATAGGCGGATTAGTCCCCGATAACAGATGGCCCAACGTCAACGTAGACGTCTATTCAACTTATAAATTGACTGATGCCACGGAAGCATATGATCCCGAAACAGATACATGGGAAACTAAAGCACCTATGCCAAAAGCGGCGTCTTACTATTCTTCAGCAGTAATCGATAACAAAATCTACATTTTCTCTGACCACGTTAACCAAAACGATCATACCTATCATTCTCTCACCCAGATCTACAATCCGGACACTGACACTTGGAGCAATGGGAACCCGCCACCTTACGCTGTAGATATGGCAGGTAGCGCTGCAATTTCCAATTCAGATTTTAAACGAATCTACATTATAGGTGGAAGAAGTTCTAGTTTGCAGGAGGCTTACAATCAAATATATGACCCAGTGACTGACTCCTGGAGCATCGGTGCCCCATTACCAACACCCCGTTACGCTTTGGCTGTGTGTAGCTTAAATAACATGATCTATACATTCGGCGGTTTGCAGGGTGCTTTTGTAAGTGTTAGCCTTAGAGCAGAAAATGAACAATATGATCCCTCAAAAGATGTTACAATCCCAGTCATAACTTCACCGACACCTAGCCCAACACAGCTTCCGACGAATAACACCAGTCCAGAACCACCACAAACAGAGCCCCTCCTAACAACCTTAGTCATCGGGTCCGTAATTGTTGTGGCTGTTGTTGGCGTCGGGTTGCTGGTTTACTTCAAGAAACGTTATGGGGGTAAAAGGTAATGCAGAAAACAAAATTAGCACTAGTAGCAATCATGTTACTGCTATCCATAGCTCAGTCGGTAAACTTGGTTTCAAGCAACGTTTTTGCGCCAATACCGCCCATTAACTCTGTTTATATACGAGCTAACGGGAGCATCGAGCCGTCCACTGCACCTATAACAATAGAGAATAACATTTACACTTTAACAGGTGATTTAACCAACACCACTATAAAGATTGAACGAGATGGCATTATTCTTGACGGTGCAGGTTACACAATCACTGGGAATGACATTCATTTTCACGCTGGAGTTGATATATCAGACAGGATCAATGTCACAATCAGAAACATGGATATCAACCACTTCGGTACAGGAATACTATTAAATGAAGCATCTAAAAATACGCTGATAGAAAACAAGATTAACACTTGCCAAGCGTTTAGGTTGGACAGCGCTGCCAATAACGTCATAGCTTATAACAGAGCAGTAAGCTTGGACTACGGAATTGTCGGAAGTGGGTCTTATAACCAAATCACGGATAACAATTTTAGCAGCGCATTAAATGACGGCTACGCACGCATGGGTATCAGTCTACAGTCAAGCAATAACAACACGATAAGCCGCAACAACATCAGCCACGGCATCGGAATTAACTTAGCCGATTCACACTACAACACCATCTCAAACAACACACTAATAGGCGGCAACACAGAACTAAGTAGCACAGGAATACTTCTAACAAGGTCAACCAATAACCAAATTTTCTGCAATACCATAAAAGAAAAAACCAGCAGGGAATCAACGGGCTTATTCCTCTCAGGGGGATCAGCAAATAACTTAGTTTACGAAAACCTATTTGAAAAAAACACGTACGCCATCGCTCTTTGCTATTACAGCGTAGAGGAAGCACGCCCCGAAAACGTTTACAACAACACTTTTTACAGAAATTCCCTCGTTAACAACATCAACAATGTTCGAGTTGCAAGAGGAACACCAATTAATTACTGGGACAATGGACAACAAGGAAACTTTTGGAGCGACTACAAAGGCAAAGATAGCAACGATGACGGAAAAGGTGATACTCCATATATTATTGACGAGAATAACAGGGATAATTACCCGTTGATGAACCCAGTCGTTATTCCAGAATTCCCCGAAAGAGCAGACGAATTAGAGCCTTTCCCAACAGCACTGGTCACGGTCTCCGCTGTCGCAGTGGCTGTGGTTGGTTTGGGTTTGCTGGTTTACTTCAAGACACGTAGAAAGTAATTGTCTTTTGTTTTTGTATGTCTCACAGAATGTAAACAAGAAAGAAACTAAAGTTTAGCCCTAATTTTATTCCAGTCTTATTGCAAGGCAACGAAATTTTTGACCCGTTACTGTTTCACTCATTTCTCAGTAATTTTGCGGCAAAACAAGGTACAATATAAACTGAAATTGGAGGATATAGAAATTTGAGTACACCACCTTGGGTAGCTGCTTGTTTGCTTTCGATGTATTTTTTGGCGTTTTCTCCAAATTTAGAGGCTTTGAAGTATTCTATCCATGCGTATGAATCGATAATATAGTTATATGTCATGAAATTCAGCTTCGTCTTTTTCTGAGAACGAACTTAATTTAGGGTTTGAACCGAACATTGATTGGGCAATCTTTTTTCTTTCAACAATCAAGTTTTTTATGACTTCGTCAATGCTTTTTGCTTTGGTTTCTTTTAGCATCTGGAGAGTGTTTTCGTCTAGTTGAATTCTGGGTGTCACCGTTAACACCTATAGCTATAGTTGTAGTCATTGGGTAATAGACTTTTTCTTGATGTAAATAATTATCCCGGCTAAGCAAAAAACCACTACCCCTACAATAGCTAAAACAAGCATCGTTTGGATATTATTAAGTGACTCATTATTTGGGGATAAATCAAAAACTGCAATAAAAAAATCGCCGCCTAATTCTCCCCCTGCTGCGAAGCCGCCTTGTTTTGTTGAAATTACATGGTTAATCCATGCGTATTGATTTAAACTATAAAAAGTATGATTCCATAGAAAGTTCCCCTGGGCGTCTAAGCCAAACACTGGAGCACGATAACCTGGCGAATTATGCATGTAACCTCCGGCAGCTACAAACCCGCCTTGTGTCTGTATAGTTGAAGAAAAAATCGAGTTAACCGTATTGCCTTGGGCATATGATTTGTTCCATTCCCAGTTTCCTTCAGAGTCCAATTTAACCATAAATGGAGCTAAGAATTGTCCACCGTTAAAGACAGCACCTCCAAATAGAACACATCCCCCATCTGAGGTAGCGCAAACAGACACTTCCTGCAAAGTTGCCGGATACCCCCACTGTTTTCCCAGAACAGGATCGATATTTTGGTCTTGACTTGCATCGTAACTGTAGCTTTTAGTGTATTGGATGCTTCCATCTAAACCTACCTTGTAAATTACTAAGTTGATGAAGTCTTTGCCGATGGCGTCATCAGCGCTTCCATCCCCATAAGCTACAAAGTATCCTTTGTCAACTGCAACTTCAACGTTTGTAATGCATAGACCATATCGAATAGAAGGAAAAGAAAAAAGTGTTGTGTTCCAGAGTAAATTGCCATCTAGATCTGTTTTAAATATAAATCCGCTTCTTTGGTTTGTAGCTGAAAAAATGTAGCCTTCATTTGGGATTTGGGCTGCACCAAAAATGGTTGCGTCATAGTTCCTGTTTGAGTTTATGTTGCCTTCTTCATCAGTTTTTAGTAAGCATTCTCTGGTGATTATTGTATAGCCTAAATCTTGGTTTTGAAAAATTGCTTTTGGCTCTGAAAAATTAACGTCAATCTTTCTGAATTGTAGTTGTCCTGTGGCGTCGGTTTTTTGTAGCATCGCTGAATAGTTGTAGTCTCCTGATGAATGTGTTCCTCTGTAGAGGTAGTTAAGAATATTTCCAACTGCTACAAACCCTGAGTCTTTGGTTTGAAGTATGCGGTAGGCACCGTCTATGTAGGTTATGTTTAGGTTGTCTTGTGTTGTTTGTGGAGGTCTTGGATAGGTTTTTGACCACTGCAAAATAGGTGATAATTCAGATTTGGCTCCCTGAATTAGAATTAGGGATAATAGTAAACATACAAGAAGTAAAATGATGTATTTGTTTGCCATAGATATGGGTTATAGTTTTTTTAATTTATTACTTACGTATAACAAGCTGGTGTCTAGAGTTTTGTTGTTATTATTTTACTGAAAAACGAAAAAATAATAACATTAAATAAAAGAAGAAGCGTTTTCCCGCAAAATATCCACAAAGCCGCAGATACATATTTCCAAAAACATAAAAAAGCTAAGGCAGCAGCCAACAAAAAAAGCAGACCATTTAAGGTTTAACTGTTTCGTCACAAACAAAAATCTGTTTTGGAAACAAGACAGCAAACAGAGATCTAAAATCAGCGATTACAACTAAATTAGAGCGCATTTACCTGGTGCCTCGCAACTTATTTTTTGATGAAAATGGTTTCAACTAAATCTCTGAAGTGTTCGTCTCCAGTGACAACTTTTGCTTTTGCGTTTTTGGCGGTACATAGAATTATGGAGTCTGCCAAGCCCCAGCCTTTTGCTTGTCTGTTTAGATCTAAATTGGTTTTGCCTGCTTCAGCGGCTGTTTCGAAATCTAAGTTAACTATTTGGCTTGTTGCTTTAATGAATTCTAAGCGTTTTAATCGTCCTTCTGATGTTTCGTTTCCAAGATTAATTTCTTTTTGCAGTTTTCTGCTGACTTCAGCAATTACTATTGTTGGGGTAGCTGCTTGTTTGCTTTCGATGTATTTTTTGGCGTTTTCTCCAAATTTAGAGGCTTTGAAGTATTCTATCCATGCGTATGAATCGATAATATAGTTATATG
>Ga0209723_1006089_pt1 | contig 11929 bp, 9 predicted proteins | sample BiotimSIPDNA_2_FD_185750 | JGI IMG/M metagenome (GOLD analysis project Ga0209723, IMG submission 185750) | Anaerobic biogas reactor microbial communites from Washington, USA - Biogas_R2 time_0 SIP DNA (SPAdes) (version 2) | ecosystem: Engineered > Bioreactor > Anaerobic > Unclassified | place... | reverse complement strand
CCATCGCGCGCGTTTTAGATTGCACACGCGTTCCCCGAAACGCTCCCAGGCGCAACTCAATCAACTCGCGCAGCGATGGAAAACGCTGCCACCGATTGATAGTTCGTAGCAACTTATGCGGTATTGCGTTTTTATAGTACTGGCCTCCACCCTGTCCACAACGTCGAGAACCGCCTGACGACGATCAGCGGAGCGACTACGGCCAGCTTAATGTATGATGGGGACGGCAGAGGTACTGTTATTTTGTCAATCGGTACCTTCGATAGCACCATAGCACAAGAATTAGGCAGGGTATTTTTGGAAAACTGACAGGCTGAGTTTTGGCTATTTAGTTGAGAAATGTTGTGGATAACAGCAACGGGGCAGTCTGCCGCGCCAATAACTTGCAAAAGTAAAATGCCTGCACGTTTGTGGGGTAAGCTCACCCCTTATTGACAATGCGATAGCGTTAAGTGCATACACCGTGGATGCCGAAAGTGATAGTGGGGAACTGCAATGGGAAATCACGGTGGTGAGCGATTGGCGTTGTAATAATGTAAGCATCGACTCCCAAAACTATGTGGATATCTATGTCCCGCTCCTCAGCGTGCAGGACGCTTGTGATGTTACCATTCGCGTTACCGATGGCTTGCGTACAGCAGAAGACACCTTCAATATTCAAGTTGTGCCGGTTGTGGCTCAAGTTAACTTGCCGTTGATTGTGCGTGGGCATTAACTTCTCGTCATTGGCAGCGCGGGCTAACATCGCTTCGTGCGACCCGTTTACCCGAAACCGCGTCAAGCGGGGGCTGGGTAGCAAAGAGAAAGACACCGGCAGTCTCGAACTTTGACAACTGTGTGCCCATTCAGGTGCGGGGAGAATCCCCAACTTCTGACCTCTCGGCGGAGGAGTGACCGCATCGCCCTACGTTGTACGCCTGGTAGACGTGCGGCGGAGTGCAAGGGCGAAAAGGGGTTAAGCCACCAACCGCAGGCGGCGACACCCCAAGCGGGCGACTATGGACAGCGTAAGCGAAGGTGTGGTTGAAGCGTCGTGAGTTAGAACCTACGAAAGCAGCTGTCGAACGTAGGCCCAAGCGGGAATTTGTCTCTATGCGGCCACGTATTCAACTGCTAAGTGGTAGCCGCCTGACACGTGTTTTTGATACTCTAAAAGGGGCTCTCCCGCAAATCCCATGAAAGTTGAGCTTACCTTTATTTGCTAGACCGCAAATCGAGTCGAACCCCCCTTGCAATTCAAGGTCTGAATATGGTATAATAGATATACACCTGGATACAGCATCACCTTCCAGGCGCAAAAAGTCCGGGGCTTCGGCTCCAAACCGCAGGAACCTCCAAGCCTGCGGCGCTCTGACCGGGTAACACCGCGATGAGAATAAAAGGGGAGGACACGGGAACTATCCCGCGTCCTCCCCTTTTTCGTTTTCTTGGACAGGATTGACAGGATGCACAGGATGGAGAGAGGTACTATCCGGTGAAGCCTGTCGAAAAACATTCATAGACAGAAGGAGGAAACACAATGCCATATTTGATCTTGACCTTACACACCCTGGCCCTCGTCCTGGCCCCCGGCGCACTGCGCTGGGTTCTGGCCCCGATGTGGGGCGCGGCAGCGGCGCTGGCCTACTTCAAGCCCGACGACCGCGCGGCGACCACGAACTACATCTACTTCTTCCTCGCGGGCAACGCCGGCTTGCTCTTTGCCTACCGTATCGCCGCGTTGCTGGTCAGCGGCACACCAGAGCCGGGCGCAACGACGCTCTACGGCATCTCGGTGTGGCTACTGGGCTTCGCCGTGATGTCGGCCATCGGCTTCTGCGCCTACGTCCTGCGCTTCCTGTTCTGGGACCGCCTCACACCATTCTTCGGTGGGCGGATGACGTCCCGCGAGGTACTGCGGCAGGTGAAAAGGCAGTAGACAGGATACGGTAGACGGTAGACAGGGTTTCCTGTCCCCGTCTACCGTCTACGGTCTACCGTCTACCAAACAAAAGGAGAACCTATGAACAACACAAACACCAACAACACCTTCTCAATGACCCTCACCCCCGATGGCGCAGCACTGCACGCCTATGCCTGGGCCTTGCCCGACGGCTGGCGGGCCTGGTCGCCACACGCGCTGCGCATCCTGCGCAAGCCCTACCGCCACGCACGGACGCACCTGGAACTCACCGACGACGTGGTAAGCAGCCTGTACGATCCGCAAGGCGCGCGCAACACTGCCGCGGCCTTTGGTCTGGCCAATGTGCCGGAACTGGGCCTCGTCCAGGTCTACGGCGGAGTGGCAACGGGTAAATCCCAAGAACAGGCCGTGCAAGCCGCCGCCTTGAATTCGTCCCGCCTGGTCGCAGCGCTGCAAGGGCGCTTCCGACAGTCGCGGTTTACGCTGCTGTCTGCCAACGAAGCCGCGGCGCTGTACGAACATCTGTGGGCCTGTAATCACACCGCGTCCCTCATCGGCCAGATGGTGCCGCGCCTTGCGCCTGGAATGGGATCAAGCCACGGCATCAACCAACTGGTCACCACCGACGCGCAGGAGCAGCTCGAAGTCATCGCCGCTGCACTGGCCGGGGAGCCGTTCGCCGTGTTGACCCTGGCGCACCCTTTGCACGCACTGGACATCCGCCGGATGTTGACCGACACCGCCCAAGCCTTGAGCTACTTTGCCTCCAAAGTGAAGCAGAGCGAATCGGCCAACGTGAGTGCGGTGCTGCCCCTGTTCCTGAACCCGGTGGCAGTCTTCAGCGAGCAGACACATCGCGCCATGCAGGTGACGCGGGCTGACCAACGCCTACGCACCGAGCAGAACGCGCATCGCCTGGCCGCTGGACAGTCCGATGCGGTCAGCGCCTACCGTCGTGAGACCGCGAGCCAGGAAACCCACCAGGGGAAAGAAAACACCGGCTACTACGAGAAGCAGCATATCAGTGAACAGGTCAACGAGCACGAAGAAAGCCGGGTCAGCCTGGAACGTGACTATGCCGACAATTATTCGTTGTCCCGTTCCTACAGCGGCAGCGAAGCCGGCGTGATGCAAACCCAGGGCGTGCACGACGCCACCCAACAAGGCAACCGCCAGCAGCACACCGACGAGTCCGGCCGGTTGCACAGCGTCGAGAGCATCGATGAGCGGATCAACGGTGTGCGTTCCGGGGCCGGGAGTCGTTCCAGCACTGAAGCCTTTAGCGTCGGCGAACGCTACAGCGGCGGCAGCAGCCGCACGTGGGAAGGCGGCTACAACGAACAGACCGAGCGGTCGTTCAGCGGCGCGGGCAACGAGCATACCCAAGGTGACTACCAGCAGGCCGAAATCGGGTTTAGCAACGAGGCCAGCAGCGAGGGCTTTGTGCGCAGCACTGAAAGCGACATACACGGCGATGGCGCGCAGTTGCAGACCTACGCCGAACAAGGTGTCGAAGGCAGCCTTTCTCCACGCCTCTTTGGTATTGGCGGGGGCGAAACGATGCAAGCCGGGGAACGCGGTAATCTGTACGAGTCCCGCGACCACGAACTGGCCGACGTCACCGGCAGCCTGGACACCGACCGCAGTAGCCAGCAGAGCGCGCTCACCGGCGGCATTGAACAAGCCGATTCTTCGTATGACCGCAGTGGCAACCAGCAAGAGGCACTGGGGCAGACCTGGCAGGGCAATGAGACAGTGCAGACCTCGGAATGGCGCAGTGGCGGCGGGGTACGGTCGAGTCAGACCAGCTACGGCTACAGCGAAGCCTACCAGGACGCCAGTCACACCGACCGCGAGGCGCAGCGTGCTTGGGAGAGCGCCGTGGACCAAGACGCGGCCTGGCAGCAGGCCACCCGCGACGGCTATCAAGGCGTCGAGCACTTTGCCCGTACCTTCGGCGGCAGCTATGCCGAGAGCGGGCAGCGCAGCGGACATCTCTCACAGCAGGATATGATTGTCGCCGACCGCGCGCTGCAACGGGAGACTCACCGCTTCATCAACGGCTTCCGCAGCGAGACCTTCGACGGCTATCGCAATTCACAAGAGCAGATCGACGGGGCCGAAGCGCGGCAGGAAGCGATGATCGGCGAGGGACGCGAGTACGTGCAGGCCCAGGCCGCCGAACAAGTCGGGGCAACGGTGGCAAATATGGGTGCAACCCAGGTGACGACGCGGGGTGTGATGGGGCCGTCGGGTGGGTCACTCGTGGCGGGCCTGGCCTTCGCCCGGCAGACCGTGGACGCGCAGCGCGACCTGGTGGCGCAGTTGCTCGACCAGCAGGTACGGCGCTTGAGCGCGGGGCTGGACACGGGATTGTTCCTGACGCAGGTGACGTTGCTGGCCCCTGACGAGGCCAGGCTGGAACGGTTAGCCGCTGCGTCCATTGCGGCGATGCGCGAGGAGAACGTCGTCGTGCCCGTCGCTGCGCGCGCCGGGGACGAGACGCTGTGGCAACGGGCCATTACGCTGGACTTCGACGCCCGTCCGGAAGATGCCGGGCCGTTCGACACGTTGCGCCACGCCCAAACGCTGACAGCCAACGAGTTAGCGGCGCTCGTCCACCCGATTCGCATCTCCGACGGCACGATTTCGGCCTCGCTGGACGCCTGGCCGGACGATTTGTCACACCGCCGCACCCAGGGGGAAATCGCGTTGGGCACGGTGCTGGACATCAACTTACAGCCCGATCCCAACAATGTGCATCGTTTTCGCGCCGATGAACTGATGCACGCGGTTATCGTCGGGGATTCCGGGTCCGGCAAGTCCAACTCCGCGCTGTGGTTCGTCTCCCAGGTGGTCAATGCGCTGCGCCAAGACGAACACGGTATTCCAATCCTTGCACCGACCACAGGACCGGTGACGTCACTGCACCTGGGCGGGACGCCGCGCATCGGGGTGACGGTCTTTGATCCCACGGGTGAATGGCGCAAGTTGGGCAAGCTGGTCTCGGCGCAGGACTTCCAGTTTTACTCATTGACCGACCCGTGGGACTATCCCTTGCAGTTCAACCCGTTGCGCATCCCAAGCCCTTATTTGCATCCGGCGAAGTGGGCGGCAGCATTCGCCAAGCACTGGCTATTGGCGTATCCCGCCGGAGCCACCGGTTTTCACCAACTCAAAGGCGCGCTGCTGGACGCTTACCGCGCGATGGGCGTCATTGGGGAAGACGGCAGTGTGTACCCGGAGCGTTCGGCGAACCTGTGTATGAAGGACTTGCACACCGCCCTGGTCGCCCGTTACACAGCGCTCAGCGAAGAACACAAAGACAACATCACGGGCGGCGTGGTCAAACGCATTATCGACAAGTTGGAAGAGTTCCTGCCCAAGGGGGTCTACTACCGCGCCTTTGGGCAGCCGGGAGGCACAACGGTGGCTGACTGGACAGCCCCGGATAAAGCCACGGTCATCACGGGGAAGTTCGGCGATGACGGGCCGCTGAAGCAGTTCATCATCGGCCTGATGGTGTCCGGCATCTACCAGCACGCCGACGAACGCTACGAGTCCTACTTGCGGCGGCGCAAGGCGATTCCGCAGCATCTCTTGTTCGTCGAGGAAGCCCACGTCGTGATGCGCTCGGACGCCTCGACCCAAACGGAGATCGCCCAGGCTATCGGTGAGGATGCCGGACTCTGGAACAACATCACCGACCGGGGCCGCAAGCTGGGGCTGTACCTGTGGACATCGGCGCAGCATTGGGAGCCGTTGCCATCGGGGGTGGTCACTTCCAGTAGCATTGCCATTATCCAGAAGGTGAGCACGGTGAAGGACGCCGAGATCGCGGTGTCGAAGGCGGGGCGCTTGCCGGGGAAGACCAGCCTTGACGATTACTCCAAGTGGACGCTGAGTGTGCTCAATATGCCGACAGGGGTAGGCTATGTGCGGCGGACACGCAAGACGTTGAACCAGGAAAGTGAAATGGAAATCTTCCCGGTACAGTTCGTGGACATTTCGGGGATCGTGCCGCCGGCGGATGCAGAGTTGGAGAGGATTGTGGGGAGAGGATAAGATAAGGTTGATACCACCTGGCTCTGAGATACTGCAATTCCACGGCGGCATCGAACCACTTGCCAGTATACCCCAACCCCGCCTGCGCTCCGCCGACCTCCTCCCCATATGGCGACCACTCGCGGGCGGCAGTCACCGCGCCGGCGGCGTCGGTTCCTTCGGCTTCGCTCAGGACAAGCTCCTGGCGCACGGATCCCAGCGCGTCCGGTAACACGTAAGTCCAATCCGCGCCGCTCTGCCAGCCGAGGGTGTCGTAGCCGATGAGGTACAGGGACTCGCCGTCGCTCAACAGTTCCGGGACGCCCGTGGCCCAGTCCCAGGTGAAGGTGTCAACGGATTGAACGGATGAAACGGATTGGGCTTGCGCCACACGCAGGCCGTCCGCATTGTAGGTATACACCAACGTGGCGGTGAGGTTCTGCGCCTGCACCATTCGGCCAGCGGCGCTGTACGCGTATGTAAAGGTGCCATCGGCAAGCAGGTTGCCGCGATTGTCCCAAGTATACGCCTGGATGCTGGAATCTGGAAGCTGGATGCTGGTCAAGCGATTCGCCGCGTCGTAAGTGTAGGTGTGAATGCCAATGGCATCCGTCATTACCTCACGGTTGCCCACGGGATCGTATTGGTAGGCGTAGGCTTCGTCTGTGGAGTAATCGGCGGCGGTCAGGCGATAGAGCGAGTCGTAGGTGTAGCTGATCTCGCGCGTGACGCCGCCGGCGGTCTCCGTGACGCGCGTGCGATTGCCGGTGGCGTCCAGCGTGTAGGCGTAGCGGGCGAGGAGGACGCCGTTGTGGGTGTGCGTCAGGGCGGTCAGGCGGCCGGCGGGGTCGTAGGTGTGCGCGGTTTGCACGCCGTTGGGCAACGTGGTCGTGCTCAGGCGGCCGGCAGGGTCGTAGGCGTAGCTCGTTGTGCCGGTGGCCCAGTCGGTGACCTGGATCAGGCGGTTGCCGGCGTCGAAGGCGTAGTACGTGGTGGTGGGTTGGGCGTTGTGGGTGACGGTGAGGGCAGTGCGGTTGCCGGCCAGGTCGTAGCCGTATTCGACGACGCCGGTGAACGGATCGGTGACGCGGATCACGCGGCCTAAGTCATCATACGTGTAGCTAGTCACACCGGAAGTATCCGTCATCGTGGTGCGGCGGCCTAATGCATCGTAAGAATAGTGAATAGTGAATGGTGAATGGTGAGGCGTGGCCGGGTACTGGATTTCGACCAGGCGGTTGAGATTGTCGTAGAGGTAGTGTGTGACCAGGCCGGCGGCGTCGGTGACGACGGTGCGGCGGCCCAGGGTGTCGTAGGCGGTGAAAGTGCGGTTCCCCAGCGCGTCTTCGACGATGACGGGGCGGCCCAAGACGTCATAGGTAGTGAAGGACTGCGTGTAGGCGCACGCGTTGGTGATGACGGTTCGATTGCCCAACACGTCGTATGCATATTCGGTGCGCACGTTGGTATCCTGATTCGCTGACTCGCCGATTCGCTGATTCTCCGACACCGCACTCAGCCGGTTGAGGGCGTCGTATTCATAGGCGGTGACGATGCCGTTGGCGTCGGTGATGGCCGTCTGGTTGCCCAGCGCGTTGTAGGCAAAGCGCGTGGTCTGGCTCAACGGATCGCTCACCGCAATCCGCCGCCCCAACCCATCATACACGTACTCGGTGATCTTGCCTCCTGCATCCTGCGTCCTTTCCACCCGCCCGGCGACGTTGTAGAATTGCCGCGTGATGACGCCTTCCGGCGTGACGGTCTCCACCTGGCGGCCCAGGGCATCGTAGATGAAGGTGGCTGTGTTCCCGCGCGCGTCGGTCTGGCCCACGCGCTGCCCCAGCAGATCGTAGTGGGTGAGGGTGGTCACGGGGAGCGTGTCCAGGTAGCGCGTCGTCGTCACCACGCGGCCCAGCGCGTCGTAGCCGAATTCGGTGCGGTTTCCCAGAGCGTCTACCGTGGCGCTGCGGCGGTCGTAATCGTACTCGGTCACGGTGCAGAGGTTGGCGTCCGGCTGGACGGGCGGGAAGGCGCAGCCTGTATTGGTGTCGCCTGGCTCAAGGCTGCTCGTAATATCTGGCGATGTCCTTCACTTTCGCTTCGAGCAGGATATGCCCGTTGACGTCAATGACCGGCAGGAGAAAGTAACTGGTATCCAGGCCGGCCGCGCGCATCCGGGGGTAGATTTCATCGCCCACACCGGGATCATCTATCGACTTGAATTGATAGGGGATGCCTGCCTCGAATAAATCCTCAGCCATTGCGCGGGTGAGACCGCAATCTACGCGCCCGTAAATGATGACATACGGTTCGGTGTACAGGGGTGCTACTTCGGGTTGGCGAGCAGTGGATACAGCGAACCCGACCGCCACAACCAGGATAAATATCAAAGCAAGGATCGACAGTCCACCAACACGCAAGGGCTTGCGCACATGCTGGGATGGGGGTGTTGTGGTAGGTGACGGTACGGATGGCAGAGCTAAATCCGATACGGAGGACATCGGGTTTAGCTCTTGCCCTTTTTGCGTTTCCGCTTGTGCGGTCAGGCGCGCTAACGCGCGTTGCGCTACGGCATGGTGCGGATCCAGAGCCAATACCCGTTCCAGGCAAGTACGACGTTGCGCCGTTGTATCCACCGCTGCAGCCAGATATAACCACGCCTGCGCATTTTCAGGATCTTGCTGGATCACCTGCGCGAGCAATCCACGGGCCTCAGTTTTATGCCCGGCTTTGAGAGCAATAACGGCGTGCTCCAATGTATTGTTGGTATTCATAGAATCACTCAGGTCTGACTTTCTGGGTAGTTAGCATGCAAATAACTATCCCATAGCAAGCTAGGCAACATCAAGGTTACTCCTCGCAACTTGCAGCGTCACAATTTTCTTACAGCAAAGCCTGCCATTTTCATCAGTTCCGAGAATTCACTTGACGTACCTAACCTGAAATCCCCTTGCGACCACGAAACAGGCATTTGCATATAAGAGACCGCGTGGAAAACTATGTACAAATAGTCCGCAGGTTTATCTGCGATATACGCCCGTACAACTAACATCGAATGACCATGCTGATAATACCAAGGACTGTATGTATACCCCCGCAGGTTAATAACTTCAGTGATTTCTTGACCTAACATACATGCCAACCTTCATCGTTTATGGGTTAATCGGTGATGTATGAGTTTGCCCTTCGTTTATTAGACAAATTTAAGCTTAAAAAGCTTTCATGTAACCCTCCAACACAACGTCCAGTAGGATCTCCATCAAAATCGGTTTCGATCAATTCCCAACCGGGGGAATCCTCATCAGCATCATCAACATGACCCTCATCGATTACATTCAATACCTCAAACATTGCTTCGTAAGCTACCCATTGGGCAATTTGCCCTATATCCTCATATGTTCCCCCACTGCTTAGTAACCGCTTAAGCGCCAACCCCGCACCACTAAAATAATCAGTAGTGTTTTCCTCAGCCTCGGTTATCATTCTGGGTATGTAACCAGCACTATCTTCAACCCAACGATTGAGGCTTTGCCATAAATGTCGCAGAATGAGAAACCGAGCCATCTGAGGTATATCTTCCTGGATTTCGGAATATACCCACATCGGCGCGTCTGTAGCACCCAATTTTCTTAACGTTTCTATAAGGTTTTCTGCTCTCAAGCGGGTTTTTGCATCTAATGAGTCAAGCCAATCTGGCAGCATAAGCACCTCCTCAAAAAACAGCGCATTATCTTGGAAATGTCCCTGCTAGTAATTCACGGGCAATTTGAGCGAGAACTTGTCTTACTTGTCCCGGTTTAGCATTGCTCAACCGTCTATCAACTTCTCGATAATATCGCCCAGTATGTTAACTATAATGTGAGTTCACATCCAGAAAAACGCCATTAATCGCATCATTAATACCAATACCCTCCTTGGCCAAAATTGCACGTGCAGATGCAGCAGAGGGATCACTATGAGCTACTATATGATGAGTAGCCGTATTAGGTGGACGATTGATCCCATTCTTTTCCATGTTCCGAGCTAATGTGCGAGAAGGATTGCACGAATTATGCACCAACCACAGCCCATCACCGACGAAATAGGTATGGGCGCCGGCTACAGTGACATTGTACATCACTTGGGGCCGGTGCTCAAATGTCACTGCCTCCACAGCGCCAAAGCTGCCGTCTGCCTGACGTACCCGGTCGCCGACCTGCAAGTCACCGGCAGCGATCCACGCGCCTTTGTCCGTGTAGAAAGGATGCTCCGGCGTCGTCTCGATGGTTTCGCCCGCGATGGTTAGGTGGACGACAATTTCGTCTTCGTGGACCCACAGTGCGGTGACGGGATAGTAACCTACTTCACCGGTCGCTTCATTGTAGGCCAGAACGTAGTCACCTGCGGCTATCCACGCATCTTCATCTGTGCAGAAAAGGTGCTCCGGAGCGGTTCTTAATGCCTAAAAGGCCATATGGGGGGATACTCTGTATTCCAACTGATAGTTCTGCCGCCAAAGGGAGCATCAATCCAAACTGGCGTTCGGCATTGCGCAATAGTTTCAGGTACACCACCCACTAGACCAGATACTTCTTTTAGTGTTGTCCAGTCACTTGTAGAAAAAAATGCCAAATCGTTCACGATTTGCGCCGCTTCTACAAAACGTGGCCAGAGATTAAGATATGGTCTACCCAACACAACAGCCTGTCCAAGTGTACGCGGAATCCCCTTCCACCAAATCCCATTCACTGGATGGAATTCTGTCTCAGTATCAAAGGTGTATGTCGCCCCCGTCCGGATACCCCCCCTGAGCGTCCTGACATCACCGTAGAAGGGTTGAATCGTTTGTGAAGCAGCTTGCCACAGTCTGGCTAGTCCAGTATTCCATCCTGGTTGTTCCAATACGCGAGCTTCGATTTCGACCTCTACGTGATTTGCACGAAAGCCTTGCGGCGTAGCACCCCATTTGGGTCCACAATGTAGGTAGACACCAACAACTGGTCTGTGTGGATACCACACCACAATCTTGTCTAGATGTTTTTGAAGGAATGCTAAAAAATGCTCTCTTCCAGTTTCTGTGTAAAGATACTGCGGTGGTTCGTAGAGTCCGTAACGTCTAGGGATTGCTTCTGGAAGCATATCTTCCATCAGCTCAATGAATTTGTGAAGTCCTAGATTTGTCAGAAGCGGACCGTCAGTAAACCACCAAGAAAACTTTAGGATAGAGAATCTCTCTTCCCGTTGTTGAGGCCGATATCTTTGGACACCTGTTGGTGTGACTAATGTATCTGTTTGGCGATCAAGAACTACTCCATGTGCATCTTTAGCAAGACACCGTGAAACTTTGATCAACAGGTTTTGTGCACTCTTTGGCACGACAAGGGGCTCAAGGGTTAGTTCTGTTAGATAGCAAATTCCTGGCAGCAACCCAACGACGTCCTCGGGTATATCTTCAAGAGACACTTTAAGTGAAGGAGTGACTGTAATCTGCCAGCTCTTGGCAGTGTGTTGCCATACCTCGCCTTCAGGATGCCATTTCTGCCTATCAGGAAGAGCCGCTGGTAACACGACAGGGCGAACTGACCAAATCTGAATATCGTAGCTCATTATCTTGCTCCTATAGACGTTTGCCTAAAATTGTAGCACACCTCCGAATCTATATATCCTCTAATGTCTGACAATTAGTATACCCGCTTGCATAAGTGCTTGTTCCAGAGGTCTACTTGGTCCCCTTTCACCCGTAATAGGACTGGTGAAAAAGTGCCAGACAGCGGAATCAATTTCCCCGGTTACTATTAGTTCAACATCTTTTGCTATCTGCTTTTGCACCTCTTGTGTTAAGGATGTATAACCAACTTTCGACTCGTGAGCAACCCGGATGATCCGCGTACCGCTCGGCGAGTTTGCCGTTGATGATGCGCACCTTCTCGCGGTAGACCGGCGAGGTAAGGCAATGGTTATGCCGCCCGCCGAAGAGATTGCGCTGACGGTCGGCGCGAACGC
>Ga0209723_1006083_pt1 | contig 11938 bp, 19 predicted proteins | sample BiotimSIPDNA_2_FD_185750 | JGI IMG/M metagenome (GOLD analysis project Ga0209723, IMG submission 185750) | Anaerobic biogas reactor microbial communites from Washington, USA - Biogas_R2 time_0 SIP DNA (SPAdes) (version 2) | ecosystem: Engineered > Bioreactor > Anaerobic > Unclassified | place... | reverse complement strand
CTTTTTTCGCGACATAACAAATTCACCGACTTTTATCTGTTCAATCGGTTTCCATGTTCCGTCAGCCATCAATACCGGCGTACCAGCGACCATACACCGCCTTCCCATTCTTAAAACGGTTCTTTTGCTTGGGTCTCTTAAAATTTGTTCCTGGTACCATCTTGGAATCTCACCAGTTGTATATTTAAGCCATTCTACCGGATCTTCAAGTATACGTATAAATTCTAGCTCTTCTTGTGTAAGTTGGTGCAAATATATCTCTCCTAGTTGTATATACTTTGCCAGGGTCTATGCATCAGTTTAGCTTCTCCGCCAATAGCACTTCTTGCGTTTAACTTAGAACCAGCTATGGCTTGTACCGCTGCCTGTCTCATTGTATAAGCTCTTTGACTGTCCTGAAATTTATTTTGAAAAGGCTGATTTAGTCTACTATATAATTGTCTATTTTCATGATATTTTTGCTCTGCACCTCCAATTATTGAAGAGGCCAGACCATACCCCATTTGTCCAACCACTAATCCAGTCATAATGCCCGGGGCCACCGCCCACAGAGCGGAGTCTACTATACCTTTACCAAGAGCAGAAGGAAGACTTTCTTTTGCGGTAAGCATTTCTATACCGGTAAATAAAACCGTGCCTCCAGCAAAGTTTCTAACCATTGGACCAGTTAGTCCAATTTCTCTTCCAACTTCCCCTGCTTTCCCTACGCCAGGTAAAGACATAAATTTACTTACAAGTCCCATTATTTATGCTCCTCTCTAGCCATGTCTACGGTTGTGCAAAGCAAATACCATGTTTCCATTAGCTCCCAAATCATAATTTGGCGCTGTATCGTAATTCATATGCGGAGGAGGGCCGGCATCAACCATGCGTCCGTTTACCATCATGTTATATTTTTTACCGAAGCCCCAGTCCTGCATCTTTTTGTTTTCTAAATATCCAGCTCCTACTCCAGCAGCTGTTCCTGCAGCAGCTATTCCTATTCCAAGACCCCATTGGGCTCCTTTTGTAAATCGATATCCTGTTCCAAGGTTTAATAAATTTTTATCTGCTCTTTCTATAACTCTTGCCTCGTTTAATCTGTTTACAAAAGCATGTCTTAAAGGGTGCTGTTCTGGCGATCCAAGCATATCGCTTTCAATTTTTCTACCTACTCTTTCTATGAGCCGCCCTTGAACTTCGCTTTCTACTCCAGATGTAGTCGTCGTACTTGCTTTTTGTCTAAAAGTGGCACCGGCTTTTCTCTTAAATCTATATTTCTCTTCTCTTTTGGGAAGTCTAAATGGCTTGAATTCATCCATTCTTCTGGTATATTCCCATAATTTTTTCTTTGATTTACTATTTAATTCAAGACCAGATAACAGATCATTAAATTGGTCACGTGTTAGTGATCCAGCACCTTTTCTTCCTGGTCCGACATAATTTAAAAGCCTGTCAATTCCAGCATTAAACAGTTTTGTCTTTGCTTTCATGCTACACCCCTACTTTGTGTTCATTACGTCTTCAGCAAATTTAGCCGTTGCTTCATTCTGTTTAACCTTAAGCAGTTGATTACTTATTTTTAATTGAGATCCTTGAACCATACCAAATCTTGCAGCTTGTTTACGAATATCATTATATCTTCCTAGTGCGCTAAACATACTTGGCGCTTCTCCTCCTGTAGCAAGCTGACTGTATTTCTTGGCACCATAAGGCATCATTTTTACGCCTTTCCATGCAGCACCTTTAAAAACTCCACCAAAAGCTCCTGATTTAAATCCTTCCCAGGCACTTCCACCATGGGACCATTCATTTACGCCGCCGTATACACCCCATCCAAGAGCACCCCTAAGAGCACTACCCCCAAGTTGAGTAAGACCTTCCTCTGTAGTAAGTGTCTCTACAAAGTTTTGCTTAAAGCCAGCAAAACCAACATCTTGTTCAATAGCTGCTGCTCTACTGAATCTATCACCCATGCCAGCAACTTCATCTTTAATTTCTTTAGAAAGGTCAAAGAGTTCATTTGGCGCTCCAGGAATATCTACTATATTTTTGGAAAACTTGGCTGCCGCCTCATCAGATTCTTTTAATACTTTTTTAGCAGCTTTTACAGTATCTTTACCACCATGCGCCAAGTATTTTAAATTTAAAAGCATATATTCATCTCCTTGAATTAAAATCTGGTATGACCTATTCGGTTATTCCACATGTCTAAAACTATTTTGCCTATATCATTACCCGGGAGACCGGGGAGGATGTTATAAGCATCTCCTACTAATAAGTCCCGGGTCATTTTGTCTTCATGCTTTTTGCGTCGTTCCATTTCTCTTTCTGCTTCATTTATCATGCGTATAGACTCAAGCTTCTGCTGCTGATTGTGTTTTATATCTAAAATTTGTGATATACCTATTACACCAAGCAATCCTATGCCAGTATGTTTTCCTATTTTGCCTGCCTTAGCCCATCCATCATGTTCCTTCCAATCCATCACAGCGCTCCTATATCTCTTATACGGAACTGCTCGATCAAAGATCTCGCAAGTTCCTTCCAATCCATCACAATGCTCCTATATCTCTTATACGGAACTGCTCAGCTAAAAGCCTCGCAAGTTCCTTCCAATCCATAACAGCGCTCCTATATCTCTTATACGGAACTGCTCAGCTAAAAGCCTCGCAAGTTGCTTCCAATCAATTTGTTATAAAAATTGGGGCGGGAAGGGGGCCCGCCCCATGAGTTAGGGAGAGGAGGGAGTAACATCAACGAACGCTCCTTCGGCCTCAAGCTGGCGTTTTCGCTCCAAAAGCTCGGCTGCGTAAGTAGAAGCGTCGACGTTGATATTAATTTTGCTCGCTGCTTTGTCCTTCCTTGTTGCGTTTAACAAACTCAGCATTTTTGCATGTTCAGATATAAGCTTTAATTTAAATTCAGCGGCTTTGCTAATTTCTGGCTTACTGTAGGGTACACCTTGATTTGATATAGCGGTTATAACCTCATCTATAAAATCACCTGAAGTAGCTAATTTACTGTCCGCCCTTAAAATTTGTATTTCTAAATCAACCAGATTTTTAACTAAACTAAGGTCTACCAAATTTTCTGGATCTATTTTTAAGCTATTCATATAACCATTAAATCTTTGAAGTATGGCCGCAACTTCTACAGGACATCTTTCTTCCATTGGTCTTTCTTCTTCATCTAATGGACACACTTCCACATAAGGACACCGCTCAGCTCTGCACACTATTGGTATGTTAGCCATCAACCCATGTTTAAGCGGCATATTTACCATTTTTCTTATGGCTGTCTCTGATCTGTTTGTATTGCTCCAGGATACTGGAAGGTCTATGAAGTCCATAAACTGTCTCCTTATATTTTTCTATCTATAATATTAAAACGTGTAAAAAGGGCAAAAATGCACCGAACAGCTGAAATTTATACTAGAATACTGTGATACTGGAAGAATTTTCCTTATATATATGAATTCTAGTTTAAAAATTTTAAAAATTGTAATTAGAAAAAACGAACTTGAAGTAATTTCTAATGGTAAAAATTTCCTTATACTAGTACTTTCTGGGTAATATAATTATCTCATTTCACTTCTCGTAACGGTGGGCTTTTGTGAGTGTAGTAAGTAAAACTGAACGAAGTGAAACTAGGTTAGTATTCTAATGGTAAAAATTTCCTTATACTAGTACTTTCTGGGTAATATAATCGGTGGGAACTTTGACGAGCTGTAGGCGAGGAAAATCGAGCGCAGCGAAGCCAGGGTAATATTAATTGGTAAAAATTTCCTTATACTAGTGATTTGGGAGTAATATAATCGGTGGGATATAGGGTAGTATAGGGTGGTTCTAGGAAATTCCTAACGAACCCACCCCCTAAAATATGGTGGCTACTTCCAATAAAGTGGCAGCTCCCATTGATGTTATGGGAGAGAAAGGAGAGTAAAAATGAAAAAAATCTTGGTTTTGGTTCTCTTGGTTGTTGTAACAGCTTTCATCGCCTCATCTACGATGAAAGTTAGCTCTGACAACGATTTTGTCAGAGCTAATGCATCGTTGTTGGTTGAGGGCGATGTTGGCGATGTGGAAGTCCTGTTAATGGACTACAGAAATGGAGAAGAAGAGGCCCTGAGTAAGATGTTCAGGGCATTTCATTCTTCTATGGGTCCCGCAGCATACGAACATCATGTTCGTATGCTTTGGGCAACCCAATGCCCAGAAAGGTGCTCAGAATGCGAGGATTTCCTCGAATTCTGTAGCGAGTTTGATATTAGATAACCATTGTAGTAGAGGAAGAAAGCTTCCTGAATCAAAACGAAAGGAGAATTGCTCGGGTACTCCTAGTAAGAAGGAGTGTGTTCAAATGAAGAAAAACTGGACAAATACGTATGAACTGATAGTTCAGTGCGAAAACTGCGGACGTAGCTACGTAGAGGGCTACTATACAGAAGAAGAAGCCCTCGAAGAATATTCTAGAACATTTCTAGAGAATAAGAAAGTTGGAGTGAAACACGACAAGAAGTCAAGAAAGAGAAGATATCTACTTAAGGACACTATGCCCCGTTGTTGTCACTTCTCTTGCTATCAGTAGATAGCAATCCTACTCTAGTCCCGAGCTATGAGTAGGTTCTGATACAGGCAGTAGATAGTGATGTACACTAGCTGCCTGTATCTCTTTTCTTTGTACCTATTAGGAGTAGTAGGTAGAAAGAAAGGAGGAATGGCTAGTGAAGAAAGTTGTTTCACTAGAAAGTCTTCGTCAAGATAAAAAGAATGAACTCTTGGCGAAGAACTTTGTTCAGGCATGCAAGAAGAGTGTGCCTGAATGCAGACCATCTTCCTTCGACAATCTCCTTAAGGAGGAGGTGAAGAAGGAATGATGGAATTTATAATCGACTATTGCATAGGGATTATTCCCTATGCAGTAGCCATCTTCGGTTCATTGGCGTTTATCGCCTGGACCGAAAGATGATCCTCAGGTAAAAATTTAAACGTTTATTAAAGAAAGGAGTATGTATTGGTGTGTTACAATTAGCGCCAGGTAGGGGCGCTATATAAATACCTGCCTCTGGTAGCGGTAGCTATACCACCTGACGAGACCCTTAAGTAAGGCCGAAACCAGTAAGAGAAACAAATTGGTGACCACGACCAGTAACGGTGGTTACTCCCTTGACTATAGGGAGGAGGAGGAAAAAAATGATCAATTTAAAAAACCTTAACACTCAAATGACAACCAAGGGCGCAGCGAACCAGAAGGCTGTGCTAGAATCGATAAAAGAATCCGCCCAATGTAATTACGAACATTTACTTTTAAGAGAAATGTTCGAGTCCTGGAAAAGGCTTGATAGCAAATCAATATATTCACGGTATCACAAAGAACTGGCGAAAATGGGGCTAACCCCATGGAGTAGCGACAACATAGTAGACTTTATAAGAAACAAGCCAGATTTTGTTGCTGGAAATATATACCTTATAAACAAGTGGGGTGTAACAATAGCCCAATTAAAATATGCAAGAGAAAATTTTGTTAAAGTTTCGCACCTAGTCTCGGCGGCAAAAATATGGAATGAGGCTATATCCCAAAATGAGGATATACCCTTTGATAGTCTTAAGTTCCACGAATTGTCGATAAAAGAAGCGTGGAATCCTGACACTTTCTCTGTTTTGAAATTAAGAGGTGTGTGTAAATCTGACACACAATTTGGTAAAGTCCTAAGAATAATACTTAGGGCAACGAACAGACCAAGCGTAATGAAGAGACAAGACACTTATATTTGTGGCACCCATTATGCGGAGTTGTTCTGCCATATAATCCCAACAAAAAAGATTTTAAGTAAGGGTATTCCATCTGTTAAGAGATGGATAGCATTTATATTAAATACAGGTATGAAGGGACGGAGAGTAAATGGTCAAGATGCTATAAGAGCTTCCCATCTGTCCCCAATATGGCAGAGGACAGCAGTATCGTATCTTAGAAATAAGAAAATTGATTGGGAAATGCTGTCTGAATGGATGAAGAACGGCGTCCCAAATGATATAAAATCAATTAAGGAAGCTGACGAATCCTGTTTGCTTCCTGCAGATATAAAAATGTTCTTGTGGAAGAAGCATTACAATAGGGCCCCTAAAAATAGAGCCCTATTTAGAATAGATACTGATTTAGTAGTTATGTTAAAGCCAAACTTCAAGTTCCTTATGAGATTAATAAAGAACGTTGACATAGATTTACACACAGCAACAGCAGCGGCTAAACTAGCTATTGTTTTTGGAAAAGATGCAAAAACAATAGTAGACGCTGTTGGCAACTTACATGATGCAGGTATAAATCTTACGCCCCCTTATTCAAAGGAAATCGTAAAATTCTTGTTTAAGAACAGGGATAGGTTTATTTCTGCGGTAAAGCTAGCAAATAACATGCTTGGAATAATCCACGCAGGAGGAAACTTTGAAACAATGAGTTTCAAAGAATTGGAAAAAATATCTAGGTCAATTAAATATGACAACGTAAGGATTCCTGACTTAGCGATTGAATGTGCAGCACACTCTATCTCGCAAGACTGGTTTGAAAAAACCCAGGAGGTGTGTCTAGAAAAAGAACTGCCTGTATACGAGACAGTCCCATCCGTATATACAACAGACGGTGCCTATAGAATGTATAGGCTTGATAAGAGCGACTATAGAGCTCTGTTTATGGGGTTCTATACAGATTGCTGCCAACATGTAGCAAGAGGCGCTGGGGCAAGTTGTGCATGGCATAGCATGTATGATGAAAATGGGGCTGTATACGTTGTAGAGTACAACGGACGCATAATTGCGCAGTCTTGGACGTGGAGGTATGGAGATACCATCGTATTCGACAATGTTGAGGTGTTGGGAAGTTCGTACAGTATGGAGACAATAAAGTCTCTATATAAAGAAGTATCCGAAAAAATGTTGGACTCCCTGTGCGTCAATAGAGTACATGTCGGTACAGGCTATGACGACGTTGGACTCGAAGAGTTCAAGAGAACAGAAGCGGTATCGACGCCGTCTGGGTGTTATTCAGACGCCTATAATCAAAAATTAATAATAGCTAAGGAGGTGGTATAAAAGTGATTCATAAAATTAAAGGTATAGAAGCTGCTGCATATCCACATCATATGCAGCAAATGCAGCATATCCAAAACAAAAAAGACCTGGCTGATTACTGTGAATGCAGTGTCAATCAGGTCTTTTGTCTTTGCGGGGAAAATTGGTACTTCCTCGCAGCCAATAAAAAGAGGTACGTAGAAGTAGTGGATATTGCATCCACAAATGGTATTACGAAGGATGATTTTTTATTCATTCTTAAAGAGTGCATAAAAGTCTTTAAGAAGAAAAAAGTCATCTGCGACGCCAGAGAAACGACCTCTTTGAGGTTACTAAAGAGACTTGAAACAAAGGGAGTTATAAAAATAGCCAAAGATAAAATTTGGCATTGGGAAGGAGAGGTTATGCATGAAATTACATTTAGAATTATCTAAATATCATCCAGGTGAACCAGGCAAGTATACTAGATAATTAGTATATTTGTATGGCTTGCCTAGAGCCAATATTTTTCTAGAAAAAAAATTTTAATCTAGGCAAAAAATTTTTTACTCCAGGTTAAAGTTTTAAGACCTGGGTTTACAAGGAGGTGAAAATATAGATCAGTATATCGTTGTTGGGCTTTTGCCTAAGAATAATATATATACCGATGAAGTTGTCATTGGTATATATCTTAGCAAGGATGAGGTAGAAAGCCTCGTTCTTACCAAGGGAGGAGATTATGAAGCAACAATAGTTGCCAAAATAATCTCCTAACTCCGATGTCCTGAGCATGACTATAAACTGCTCATTTGCTATTGGTATATTGTGACAGGGTTATATTGAAAGGAGGCATATTATGCCTTATAAAGAAAAAATAAGACAAACAATTTTGGAGATAAGCTCCCTGAAAAGAACCTTAGCTTATTCCAAAATAGTCTTCAAAAACATGGGCTACAAAGCCCTACTTATGGACATTAAGGATTTGGAAGACGTCCTTAATGAAGAAAGGGAAGAGCTCTGGGAAAAACTCACAGCTCTTTCCGAAGAAAGACCCATGAAATATCCCACTGTAGAGGGGCCCTCTATGGTGGAAAAAGCCAATGCTTTATTTCAGCAGGAGTTTAAAGACCTGCTGGAATTGAAAGAATGGTGGAAAAGCCAGGGAGGAAGTATCCATTCCCTGGCAAAATTCCTTAAGAAAGTCCCCAATAGTATTGTTGGGAACTAAACGGTGTTCTGAATTATATCGAAAGGAGGTGAAAAATTTGAAGTGCAAAAAGGGATTTGAACGGGTGGTCCCCTCCGAAAAGAGGATGAATCCGTTTAAATTCACCTCTTTTGACGTCAGATAATTATTTTTTAGAGAGTGGTTGTGGCTACAGTGAAGATGGTAGGGTGAGAGGCCTATACTAGATTTTACCTCATTAAACAAAAGAGGGCGAATTACTTTAATTAGCGGAAAGGAGTGGAAAGGAATGACTGAAAGCATGAAGTTTTTCCTCGAAATGATGAAGGAAAACGGCATCGAGGACATTGCGGAAAAGGTGCGGAAAATTATAGCAAAGCACCCGGAATCAAACGGTGAGATTGATATTGCGGAAAAGCCAGAAGGTTTACAGGTTCTTTCCGGCGCAAAATCAGGAAAATATGCCTGGTTGCCGGTTGGGGTTATCACCTTTAATGACGGCGTGGGCTTCACACCTGACACCAGCTTCTTCGCAACGGCGAACGGAGTAGACACCAGGAATTGGTAAAAGAAAAGCCCTGCGGTAACAGGGCTAATCCGAGAAACAAAACGCAAGGGGTAAACCTCACAGCTAGATTTTACCTCTGCAAAAGAACTGTTTTCTAAGTACCCACCGAGTAGGTTCGATGCAGTTGAGGTTGACTGCATCTCGAGCCTTGGGGTAATGAATATGTACACATCTGAAACACCTTAGCCAAAACAGATACAGGGAAGACTAGCAGGGTGAGAGGCCTACTAGTGGGGCTATACCATATAACCCACTATAATACCGAGTAAGCCTGGTTTAGTGGCTTATGCTTAACTTCGTTAGTTGAAAGGAGGTGATTGATTTGTTTATTTTAACCTACAGGCTCACCGAAAATGGCGAAGTGTTGAAGAAATGGTTTCCGGATGATGTCTATTTGGAGGCTTTTCTTCGACAGTCAGAAATAATTGTTGAAAAAATAGAACGTAAGGAGGAATTCTAGATGTCGATAACGGTTGGCAACCTAAGGGATTTAAAATTAAAGCCTGGACAGATGATGATTAAGATCGACAGGACAACTCCTGTCGGTAATCCCTTTGTCATGAAAACAGAAGCAGACCGGGATAAAGTCTGTAATCAGTACAGAGCAAACTTTGACCAGTTTATGCAAAAGAAAGAGTTTAAGGATTATATCAACCATATCTTCCAGGAATCAAAAAGACATGACATCGTATTGGGTTGCTGGTGCGCCCCGAAAAGATGTCACGGAGAAACCATAAAGGAATATGTCCTGGAAATGTATGATAATCAACCGGTATATAGCGATAGCGATGCCTGGATGAGCTGTCCTCATGATGGCAGGCGCTGCAACAATGTGGATAACTCATGCCAATGGTGTGAGGTTAATCCCAATATTGACGATGATCTTATATTTTAGGAGGGTGATGAATAATATGAAATGTAAAAAAGGTTATGAGTTTGAAGTAATGAGTACACCGGCTGGATACTATGTAGGCACTGTATGCGAAGACGATGGATATCCTGAACCCTATTGCCGTGCATCTGGATACTACAATACTAGGCAAGATGCAGAAAAGGCCTTGGAAGAAAAGACTTTTGTAAGATATGCTGCCGAAAATGAATTCTGCAATGGTGGAGAAGGCTGTAAATAACCATTATGGGGGCGATATAGTGACAAGAGAAGAAATGATTAACTATATTCACAAAGAAGCCGGATATTCAATGTCATGGCTATGTGAAAAACCAGACAAGCAGCTGTATGCTATTAAATGTGCGGTAGAAAAACGGATAAAAAAGGAGGAAGAGCGTAAGAAGAAACAGAAAAACGAACAAAGCAAATGGCGCAGAGGCTCCCTAAAACAAGGGAGCCTTTTTTAATTATAAGAGGGGATTGAAAGGTGAATTACAGGCCTGTAAATCCAGACAATATGCCGTTTTAATTTTTATATCCGCCAGTTTCCTCTAGCTTATATTGGTGTCAAACCCATTTCCAACAAGATCGAGGCACCCATGGGCTTATGGACTGGCGGATAACCCTATTATATCATATTGTGACGAATAGTATTGGAAAGTGCTATCAATTTAGTTTTTATGTTTTTAAAGATATTGCGTTTACAGAGGAGCTCAAAAAAGTGTGCTGCGATGTTTTCCGTAAACATCGAGATGCTCGAATAAAAGAGTTGTCTAGGCTTTAATGTGCTCTTAAAGAGCGTAAATGGATAAAGAAATCTAGCTTAACACAACATCTTATAGGGTCCTGCTTTATACAGGGCCCTCTTTTTATGCTCTTTTCTGGAGTATAAAGAGAGGGTTTTCCTCTGGTGAGGCTTTACTGTTTAACTCACCTTAATGCCGAGTAAGCCTGGATAGTGGCTGATGAAACAGAATTTGTTATTAGGAGGTGGTTTTATTGCTTGTGGTTACTTTATTTATTGCGGTTTTAAAAAACAAAAATCTAAAGGAGTGAACTACATTGTCAAACGTAAATTTCGATGTATTGGATCAAATTTTAGGAATGCCTGCTCAGGAGAATAAACAGACCGATAGCAAAGAATCGTCCGCCGCAGCACCAGCCACAAAAGGTGCCAAAACCGGTTATTATCCGTTGATTAAAGTTCCGGTTCTTGGCGGAAAGAACCAGGTAATAAACGATGCTGGGTTTACTATTGAAGAAGAGGAAGAATGGATAGATATTGAGACCCCGGGATATCCAACAACCCAGATTCAATTTCGTGCAAACCAATATAATAACTTGGTGCTCGGGTTTTTAAGTGTAAAGATGCCGGCAAACTTTAAGCCGCTTGAAATTAAAGTCTCCGTTGCAATCTATGAGCGCGGCAAAAATTATCCGATTAGTAGAGAAAAGGCCAAATCAATTGGATTATTTGATGGGCCAGTTACCAATAAACTTCCTGAAGGCTATGTTGCCAAGGTGAGGATTTATTCAGATGGCTACAAGAAAGAAAACGGCGAGTTTCAGGAAACCGGCATTCAATTTGCAGATGCAGTTAACAAAAGTATATGCAACTTCTTAGTTAAAGCCCTCTTTTAGGAGGGTTTTATGATAATTGCATTTACTGGTCACAGACCCGATAAGCTGTGGGGCTATAACAACCCTGCAGCTTATTTGCGTTTGGAGAACTTCTTGTTCTCCATATGTGAATACCTGGCCATTCAGTATAGTGCTGTCGCTTTTATAAGCGGCATGGCTATAGGCGTAGATATGTGTGCTGCGAAAGCATGTCTGCGTCTGAGGGAAAAGTACCCTCATATCAAAGTTGTCGCAGCGGTTCCTTTTGCTGGACAGGAGAAAAAATGGTCTAGCGGCGCTCAATCGGAGTATCGTGACGTGTTAAAGAAGGTCGACAAGGTCGTGATAGTCGATCAACAGGTCCCCTATCAGGTTCCAGGTCAAAAAGTGGGGGTATATCACCCTGCAAAGATGGATATGCGGAATCGATTTATGGTCGATTACTGTGATCTTTTGATTGGCATTTACAAAGGAGGTGGTGGCGGCACTAAAAACTGTCTGGACTATGCAGCAAAAGTAAAACGAAAGGTGGTGGTTTATGATCCAGGTAAAATTTAAACGTTGTTTATTGGTAATTTTAAAAAGGAGATGATTAGTTTGCTGCAATTAATTGGTAAAAGGTTTGATATTTGCGAAGTCCATGTGAAAAA
>Ga0209723_1006080_pt1 | contig 11941 bp, 3 predicted proteins | sample BiotimSIPDNA_2_FD_185750 | JGI IMG/M metagenome (GOLD analysis project Ga0209723, IMG submission 185750) | Anaerobic biogas reactor microbial communites from Washington, USA - Biogas_R2 time_0 SIP DNA (SPAdes) (version 2) | ecosystem: Engineered > Bioreactor > Anaerobic > Unclassified | place... | reverse complement strand
TGATTTCATCTAATGTCATCCTGAGCGGCAGCGAAGCTTCCTTAATTGTGTCGCTTGCGACACATTGTAGTCCTCGCAGAGGGTTTCATTAGTGGCGCTTTTGCATGGCATTGTAATCCACGGCAGTGGGGATCTGCCGCAATTATAAGGCTCCCCCCTTGCGGGGACTGCCATTGTTGCCGGCAACACAATAAATGCCGCTCAGCTATCTCTTGAAGCGAAAATTATAAAGTGATGCGGAGTCGTCGCTGAATTATGGCAGGATTTCCCCAAGGTACAAATATATTTCTAAATATTCGCCATAATAACAGGGTTTTCCTCATTGTGGTAGAAATGATCTATATTGATAATTTTACCCATAATATACTTTCTTATGGTAAAGGGGTGTACTGATGTCGCTCCCGCTCTCATTTTCATTATTGATGCTTCTGGCCTATGCCGTCTATATGCTGCTGGGTTTTTATATCATTTCACTTAATACCAGAAAGGCAATTAACCAGCTTTTCTTCGCAGTTTGTATGGCCCTGGGCATATGGGCTTTTGGTTATTCCGCGGCAATGTATGCACCGGATAATGGAATTGCCCTGGCCTTTTATCGATTCTCATCCGTCGGCTGGTGTATGCTCTTTGGTTTGCAGCTTCATTTCAGTGCCGTCCTGGTCGGTAAAGAAACCTTCCTGAAAAAAAACCCCTGGGTTTATGCTCTTTTTTATCTCCCCGGCTTAATAGCAGTATTCCCCTTTGCCATAATGGGTTCACTGTCTCCGAGTATCTATAATCTGGTTCCAACTGCCATCGGCTGGATCAATATGTTTCCACTGGCTGGTTGGAATCTGTTTTTCGTAAGTTATTTCGTTATTTATACTGCGGCATCGGCATTGCTGCTCTTGGGTACTTCTCCCGCTGCCGTCAGCCCGGAAGCCAAAAAGACCAACAGCTGGCTGGGGCTGATCTTTGCAGCGATCCTGGTCTTTGCTCTGTTTGCAGAAGTTCTGTTTCCCGGCCCCGCTTCTTTAATGGCGGCCCACATGGCACCTGTCGGTATGCTCTTGCCAGTTTTATTCGTCTATTTTTCCTATCGGCATTCCGCTTTTATGGTGACTGCCCCCAGTAAAACCCCTGAACCGGGGCGGATACTCAATGAAGCCAGCCTGGTCAAATACTATCAATACAGTTCCATGGCCTTTATCAGCGGCAGTGCACTGGGTTTCGCCAGTCTGTATCATTTTGCCCAGCGCCCTATAGTCCCCTCTTTGCTGTTTTGTTTTTTACTGTTCGCCATGGGGGGCATTATCCAGATCATTTCCCGTATTCCTCCCGAAAATGAATTAAGGGAGAATATCTTTATTCCCCTTTTGGCACTATCCGTACCTGTTTTGACCTATCCTTTCCTGGATATTGCTTCTGTGACTGTCTGGGTCATACCAGCTATTATGATTTTGATGTCGATAATTTACCATAAGCGCAGCAAGCTGCTCGTTCTGGGTGTTGCCATCATACTTACCCAATTATGGGTATGGTACCAGGTGCCTTATCTGCACCCGCAGGTGAGCGGTGCCAGTCATCTGGCCCGTATCGGGATTTTTGGCGTACTCTTATGGCTGGCCGATTTTGTTAACAAAACCTATATACAGCGGCTGGAGGAAAATGAAGCCCAGATCAAATTTCAAATAGTGGTTTCCAAGGTTTCCTCCAGTTTTGTAAATGTAAATGAAAGCAATATAGATGAAAAAATTCAGGAGATGCTGCATTTATGCGGTGAATTTTTTCAATCGGAAAGCGCCTATTTTCTTAGTTTCTTCCGCAATGACCAGGTTAAACTGCATTCCTGGAGTACCGATGATTCCAGGATCACTCTGGACTCTCTTCCTCAGATGAATGCCAGGAACTTCCCCTGGTGGGCAGAAAATATGATAAAAGCCAATGAAGTCAGAATAATAAATTCTGCGGAGCTGCCTGCTGACGCCGCAGCAGAAAAAGATCTGATGCAGCGCTATAATGTGCGTTCATTAAGTTCTGTTGTGGTTACCCATAAAGATAAAACTCTGGGGAATCTGTTTTTTACTGTCCGGGAGGGTTCCAGTTTCTGGCGGGAAGACCATAAAGAACTGCTGTTGATCCTGGTCAATCTGCTGAAGGATGCGATGATCAAGGTGGAAGCCGAAAAAGAAATCGCTTATCTGGCTTTTTATGATGGGCTGACCGGACTCCCCAATCGCACCCTTTTCAGGAACCGTCTGGAACAGGCTATTCATCTGGCCCGGCGCCTGGAAAAACTGATCGGGGTGGTTTTTATCGATCTGGATGCCTTTAAAGCTGTAAATGATTCCGTCGGACATGATGGGGGCGATAAAATTCTGCAGCAAGTTGCGGAACGGCTCACGGAATGTCTGCGCAAACAGGATACTGTAACCAGATTCGGCGGGGATGAGTACTTGATAATGCTTAACCAAATGGAAAGGATCGAAGATATTCAAAAGGTAGCGGAGAATTTGATGAATGCTTTCAGCCAGCCCTTTGCCATTGACCAGCAGGAATTTTTCATCACTGCCAGTGCAGGAATAGCAGTATATCCAGAAGACGGCGAAAATGTGGACACTTTGATCAAGAACGCTGATATAGCTATGTATACTTCCAAGGAAAAGGGCAAGGATCAGTTCACTTTTTGTTCCCCCCATATGAAAGATGACATCCTGTCCAATATGAAACTTACCAACAGTCTTTACCGGGCTCTGGAAAGAAATGAGCTGTCACTTCATTATCAGCCGCAGATCGATGCCAATACTCAGGCCATCGTGGGCATTGAAGCCTTGCTGCGCTGGAATCATCCCGAATTAGGGGCGATCTCCCCGGTCACCTTCATCCCCATAGCCGAACGGACCGGCCTGATAAAACCCATCGGCCAGTGGGTAATGAGGGCGGCCTGCAGTCAGGGCAAGGCCTGGCAGGATTCAGGTCTGCCCCCGATACGTATTGCTGTCAACCTTTCCACTGAGCAGTTCCATAATGCAGATCTGGTGGGGATGGTTTCTGAAATACTGGCGGAAACGGGCCTGGAGGCCAAATATCTGGAACTGGAGATAACAGAGACGGCGGCTATCAATGAATCCCTTAATATGATAGAAGTACTTCACGACCTCAAAGAACTGGGGGTAACCATTGCCATAGACGATTTTGGCATCAATCATTCCTCATTGAACCGCTTGAAGAGCTTACCTGTTGACCGTCTGAAAATCGATCGGCAATTTGTTTACGGGATCGAAGAAGGCAGTAAAGACGAAGCAATTGCCAAAACCATAATCCAGCTGGCCAAAAATTTGCAGCTTAAAGTCATTGCTGAAGGCGTGGAAACTGAAACTCAGTATATTTTCTTCCATGAACATCTCTGTGATGATATTCAGGGATTTTACTTTTTTAAACCCATGCCCCCTGACGAAATCGAGCCTATTTTAGGCGATAAAACCAGGTAGCAAGGGTTCCTTCCTCCTTATTACCAGAGCAATATACCCCGGCACCAGTGCTGGACCAAATGTACCCCCCGGCATATTAAAAACCTTTCCTTTATAAATCCTGTCACAACAGGGTGTATCTTATCTGTCTCCGGTGATTACCCCGCCAGAAGCATTTCGGAAAATCCCTTTCAGTGTTTCCTTGTCAAAACCAGCAAAGTTTTTTGCAGAAATTGCAGGAGATTTGCCACAACTCACAGAATAATCAAACAATAGCAAATATTATCAATATTCGTCCATCCAGTGCTTTCAATATTCGCTTTTTTACTCGTAACAGCATCCCCGAAATGACAATTTACCCAATTTATCAATGGTTTACTGAACCGACAGCGGATTCCTGTCACTAAATGTAAAGCCCGGCAGGGATGACGACAAGTTTTTATCAAGGAGGTGTGGTAACCGTCAATTATTATCCCCAACGAACTAAAGGAGAGGATGTTTTTTGAAAAAACTGCGCTATAATCTTATTCCTCTTATGGTATTGATGCTGGCTTTCGTATTCATTATGGCCCCGGGGGGCAATGCCGCTGTCCAATTCACCGATATCAAGGGACATTGGGCTGAAGCCGCTATTCAAAAAATGGCGGATAAAGGCGTTGCCACCGGTTTTCCAGATGGATCCTTCCGGCCGGATATCAATATCACCAGAGCCGAATTTTGTACATTATTAGTCAAAGCCTTTAAGCTGGAAAGTAAAGCAGGAAAAACCTTTAATGATACCGGCCAGCACTGGGGGAAAGATTTTATATCCACTGCCAGCGCCTATGGCATTGTCAGCGGATACGAAAACGGTTCCTTCCGGCCGGATAATAATATAACCCGGGAAGAGATGGCTCTGATGGTGGTAAAAGCGGCTCAGCTGCCAATTACACCCGGCGCTTTAAAATGTACCGACAGTGACCAGGTCTCCTCCTGGGCGAAGGATGCAGTTGCGACAGCATACGACAATAACATTATTACCGGAATGCCGGATGGCAGTTTCCGCCCTTTGAACAATGCCACCCGGGCGGAAGCTATTATTGTTCTGGACAGAGGGGTGGAAAAATACGAAGCCGCTGGTGATGGTGCCGGTATCGACCCGGTTCCTGTTGATCCGCCGGCAGTTTCAAACATAAGCAGCATCGCTGTTAAAACTATGCCGGGAAAAGTCAATTATATTGAAGGAGAAAAATTAAATCTCGACGGTTTAGTTGTTTCCCTGACCAGAACAGATGGCAGCACAGAAGAAATAGCTGCCGCAGATTTCGCTTCCCGGGGAATAACCGCAGCACCGGCTGCTGGGGCTGAACTGGCTGCCAGTAATACATCTGTAGTTATTACTGCCGGAGGCCAAACAGCCGATTTTAAAATCACCGTTACACCAGCACCGGCTGGCGGCGGCGGTGGCGGCGGTGGTGGCGGCGGCGGCGAGGGGACAACCGTTGCTGTAACCGGCGTCACTTTGGACCGGGATAACCTTGAACTGACGGCAGATGGAGTTACCGGCACTTTGACGGCCACTATTGCTCCTGCCAAAGCAACTAATAAAAAATTAACCTGGTCATCAAATAACGAAAGTGTGGCCACGGTCAATACTAATGGAGTTATCACTCCGGTCGCGGCAGGCAATGCGGTTATCACGGTCACAACAGTGGACGGGGGTTTTACTGACACCTGTATTGTTACTGTACTGCCCGCCCCTGTTTCTGTAACCGGTGTGACTATTAAAACTCCTCCAGCTAATGTTGATTATAATGAGGGCAATGCTCTGGACCTCACCGGTCTGGTTGTCACTCTGACCAAATCGGATGGCAGTTCCGAGGATGTGGCCCTGGCTGATTTTGCTGATTACAGCATAAATGTTTCACCGGCTGATGGTACCATACTTGACACCAGTAACACAGAAGTGATTGTCACTGTAAATGGTGAAGAGGCCATCCAGCCCATAACCGTTAATCCACTAACGATAACTGGAATAGAGATCAAAACCATGCCGGGCAAACTCACTTACACTGAAGGCGAAAGCCTTGATCTCACCGGGCTGGTTGTCACTTTGACCAAATCAGACGGCAGCACTGAAGATGTATCCCCGGTTGGTTTTGCTGCCGGGGGGATAACTACTGACCCTGTATCCGGGGCGGCCCTGGAAACCAGTGATACGGAAGTGGTGGTTACTGTCGACGGGTATACCGCCACTATACCTATTACTGTCAATCCAGGGGTACCGGTAACAGTAACCGATATCACCATTAAAACTCCGCCGGATAAAACTGCTTATACTGAAGGAGAAGCACTGGACCTCGCCGGGCTGGTGGTTACATTGACCAAATCAGACGGCAGTACTGAAGAGGTTTCCTCAGCTGATTTCGCCGCTAAAGGCATCACAACAAATCCTGATGTAAGCGATGCGCTCAGCATCAGCGATACGGAAGTGGTGATTACTGTAAACGGCAAGGAGGCAATTCAGCCCATAACTGTTGAGCCGCTTCCTCCGGTAACAGTAACCGGTATAACTATCAAAACTCCTCCGGCTAATGTTGACTATGATGAGGGGGATGCACTGGACCTCTCCGGTCTGGTTGTCACTCTGAGTAAATCGGATGGCAGTACTGAAGATGTATCACTGGCGGATTTTGCCGATCACGACATAAATGTTTCACCGGCTGATGGTACAATACTTGACACCAGCAACACGGAAGTGATTATAACTGTAAACGGTGAGGAGGCCAGCCAGCCCATAACCGTTGAGCCGCTTACCCCGGTAACAGTAACCGGTGTAACTATTAAAACTCCTCCGGCTAATGTTGACTATGATGAGGGGGATGCACTGGACCTCTCCGGTCTGGTTGTCACTCTGGACAAATCAGATGGCAGTACTGAAGATGTATCCCTGGCAGATTTTGCCGATCACGGCATAAATGTTTCACCGGCTGATGGTACTATACTTGACACCAGCAACACGGAAGTGATTATAACTGTAAACGGTGAGGAGGCCATCCAGCCCATAACCGTCAATGCAGCCGGAATAGTCACCGTTGAAAATGTCTCCGCTGAAAACCGGGCGCCTTTGACCAATTGGTACCGTTTCGATGTCATCGGCGATTATGAGGAGATACTGATCCAAACTGAAGATGGTACTGATTTAGGACCGGTGTTGAGCAAAGCTGATTTCGAAGCTGACGGTCACTATCAGGGCGGCGTTTCACCTGACGGCATCATCGTCATCTATATTGACGGGGTGGAGAAATACAAAGGCACACCGGACGATTATACCGGACCGGTGGTCACCGTTGAAAATGTCTCCGCTGAAAACCGGGCGCCTTTGACCAATTGGTACCGTTTCGATGTCATCGGTGATTATGAGGAGATACTGATCCAAACCGAAGATGGTACTGATTTAGGACCGGTATTGAGCAAAGCTGATTTCGAAGCTGACGGTCACTATCAGGGCGGCGTTTCACCTGACGGCATCATCGTCATCTATATTGACGGGGTGGAAAAATACAAAGGCACACCGGACGATTATACCGGACCGGTGGTCACCGTCACCGATATATCCATTAAGACCCCTCCGGCTAAACTTACCTATACCGAAGGGGATACACTGGACCTCACCGGTTTGGTGGTCACATTGACCAGATCGGACGGGGCCAGTGAAGATGTGGCCCTGGATGATTTTGACGCCAATTGCATCACTACTGCACCAGTTAATGGAGCAACACTGGGCCTTAGTGATACAGAATTGGCCATAACCGTAAACGGCCAAACTGCAATCCAAACCCTTACTATTGAGTCCGTGCCTCCGGTTAATGTCACTGCTGTAGCTGTAAAGACAGCCCCGGCTAAAACTACCTATACCGAAGGTGAGGCACTGGATCTCACTGGTCTGGTGGTCACATTGACCAAATCAGACGGTACCAGTGAAGATGTGGAACTGGCTGATTTCGCTGCTAATGGCATCACAACTGAACCCGCTGCTGGTGCAATACTGGCCGCCAGTGATACGGAAGTAGCCATAACTGTAAATGATAAAACAGCGCTCCAGGCTATTACGGTTGAACCGGCTCCGGTAATTGTCACCGGGATATCTGTAAAATCTCCTCCGACTAAAGTTGACTATGACGAAGGAGATACTCTTGATCTCACCGGATTGGTGGTCACATTGATCAAGTCCGATGGAACAGAGGAAGATGTGGCTCTGGCTGATTTCGCTGCTAATGGCATCACAACTGAACCCGCTGCTGGTGCAATACTGGCCGCAGATGTTACGGAAGTGGTCATCACTGTGAACGGCCAGGGAACTACTCAGGCTATTACGGTTGAACCTTTGCCACCGGTAATTGTCACCGGGATATCTATAAAATCCCCTCCGACTAAAGTTGACTATGACGAAGGGGAGGCTATGGATCTCACCGGGCTGGTGGTCACATTGACCAAATCAGACGGTACCAGCGAAGATGTGCCCCTGGCTGATTTTGCTGCCCATGGCATCACAACAGAACCAGCTGATGGTGCTACACTGGGTACCGGTGATACAGAAGTAATCATTACCGCTAACGGCCAAGCAACTACACAGGTTATAACGGTTGAGACTGCACCTCCGACGACTGTCACCGGTGTAACAATAAAGACACCGCCAGCTAAAACCAACTATATTGAAGGCGAACAACTGGACCTTACCGGTATGGTGGTTACACTGACCAAATCAGTGGGAACTACTCAGGATGTGGTTTTCGCAGACTTTGCCGCCCATAGCATCATAACTTCGCCGGAAAACGGCATTGTGCTGAGCACGGCTAATACAGCCGTTGTCGTCATCATAAACGGCAAAACTGCGACACAGGAAATTATTGTCGAACCGGCCCCGCCGGTAACCATAACCGGGATCACGGTCAAAACCCAACCGACTAAAACTATCTATAATGATGGCGAACAACTGGATCTGACCGGATTAGCAGTAACCCTGGCCAAATCGGATGGCAGCACGGAAGATGTTGCCCTGACTGATTTTGCTGCCCATGGTATAAATACTACGCCGGTAAATGGAACCAAACTAAGCACCTCCAATTTTGCAGTTATTATCACTGTGGAGGGCAAGACCACTGCCATATCCATTACGGTCAAACCCATAACGGTGACCGCTGTTGCCATAAAGACCCCTCCAGCTAAACTTGTCTATAATGATTTTGAACAGCTGGAACTGGACGGCATGACAGTCACATTGACCAAATCGGACGGCAGTTCCAAGGATGTTGCTCTGGCTGATTTCGGTGCCAATGGCATCACAACTGATCCGATCAATGGCACGGTCCTCCGTACCACCGTTTCCTCGATAGTGGTCAGTGTCAATGGCAAAACTACCAGCCAGCCCATAACTGTAATTCCCATCGTCACCGGTGTTACCATCAAAACTCCACCTGGCAAGGTGGTCTATGATGATGGCGAAAACCTTAACCTAACCGGCATGGTAGTCACACTGGCCAAATCCGACGGCAGTTTCCTGGATGTTGCCCTGAATAATTTTGCGGCCCATGGGATAACGGCTGAACCGGTTAATGGCACCGGGCTTGATACCACTAATAAAACAGTGGTTATTGCTGTGGACGGTTATACTGCCACCCAGAACATTACAGTCAATGCCGTGGTGACCCATATCATTATCCAGAACATGCCGGACAAAACTGAATACTATGATGGTGAATTGTTGGATTTAAGCGGATTATCAGTAACTCTGGTCAAATCAGACGACACCGTCGAACATGTCCTGCTGGCAGATTTTGCTGCCAGAGGGATAACAACTGAACCGGTTAATGGTGCCAGACTCAGTACCAGCAATACTTCTGTGGTTATCAAGGCTGGCGTCCAAACGGCCCCACTGACCATCACCGTACACCCGGTGAAAGTGGATAATGTGAGGAGTAATAAATCCGGTTCGTATTATAACTATTACTTCGATGTATATGGTGATTATAACGAAATTCGTATAACCGACAGTGTTGGTGTTGAAAAAGGAAAATGTACCAAAGCGGAATTCGAAGCTCAGGGATATATTGCGACCAGCAAGCTGACCAATACCTCTATTCGGATTTATATTGACGGGGTACAAAAATACAGCGGTACACCACCGGCGCTATAAACAATGTAACAGCAAGGGATCATTTTAAGGAGGTGATAGTCAGATGGGGTTCCAGGAATACCAAAAATCCAGAAAAAAATATTATTTGAAGAAATATATCAGCCTTCCCCTGGTGACTCTGTTTGCTTGGTCCATTATATTGTTCCCGGGTGGGAATCTGCCCGCTTTTCCCCAGCAGCTCAGTGATGTAGAAGGTCACTGGGCAGAGGCGGCCATCAGCCAGATGGCAGTGCAGGGCTTTGTTAAAGGATTTCCTGACGGGACCTTCAGACCTGATAACAATATCAGCCGGGCTGAATTCGCTGCTTTGACTGTCCAGGCATTTGCAATTAAAGATGCCGGCAGCAAGGTATTCAGTGATACAGCCCAGCACTGGGCCGAAGAATATATCGCCTCTGCCTGTGCCGGCGGTATCGTCAAGGGATACAGTGATGATGTGTTCGGCCCCGATGATTTAATAACCCGTGAACAAATGGCTTTGATGGTCAGTCAGGCTGCCGGACTGCAGCCTGACACCACCAGCCTTGACTGCAGTGATGGTGATCAGGTGGCCGACTGGGCCAAAGGGGCGGTGGCTGTTGCTTATAAAAGGGGGATCATATCCGGGATGCCCGATGGCAGTTTCCGGCCCCAGGAGCATGCCACCAGAGCTCAGGCGGTAATAGTTCTGAGTAAGTCCCTTGATGGGAAAAACAATTGGCTGCCTGAGAACCAGAATCTGTCGGCGGAAAACATAAGCATTAACAGCATTTCTATTAAAACCGCGCCGAACAAAACTGCTTATACCGCCGGCGATAAATTGGATCTGACCGGGCTGGTGATAACCCTGGTGAAATCAAACGGGGATGCTGAAGATGTATCACTGACAGCATTCCCGGCCAGGGGCATAACAGCGGAACCCGCCCATGGTGCTGGTTTATCCGCTCAGGATCAGATGGTTAGTATTTTCATAGAAGATAAAACCGTTACTCAGAAGATTTCCGTTTCCCCAGCTGTTACTGCCGGGGGCGGCGGGGGCGGAGGAGGCGGAGGGAGCAACGGCGGGACTGCTGTAAACCCCATCGCCGACCAGATCACCTGGGCGGAGAGCGCTATAATCGGTTATGTTTTTGAGGTAAAATTCAACCCCGGTTTCAAAGTAAATGATGCTTTAATCACTTATACCAGTTCATCTGATCCTGCCAGAAGGAGCTTTTTTGCCAGTACAGCAGAAGGAGGTAATGTGTATAGGTATCTGGCCGATGATGTTAAAGCAGGGGACAGCATTGGCTTCTATGTTGGCGGCAAATTAGAACAGACAATCAATATTGCCGTACCTTAATTATATTAAGAAAGGTGGAGTTTTATTAATGAGAAGAAAGGTAATTGCCTCAATTTTATGCCTGGTATTTCTGTTTACTGTATCAGGAATGGCTCTGGGCGCACCCCAGAACGGACTCTATGTTAATGGACACCGTTATGATCTGACACTGAGCAAGAATGATGCGGCCTATCTGAAGTTTCTGGGCGATTTGAAAGCTATCGCCTGGGATTGGAGCAAAATCATAATCGTCAATAACAATCAATTTGCCGATTATCAGGATGCTGTTGATGAAGGCAGCATTGACGATGTTTTGCAGGATGATGCCCAGTCACAGGTGGGAGGATTGCTGCCTACTTCGGTCATACCAATAGCAAATAATGGCACAGAGAGCCCCAGTGAACCGGTTGGTGATACTGGTGTCGAAGATACTGTTTATGCATCCACCAATGCACTGGCAAATACTGCCGTATCAGTCCCTAATGGTACTGCTGAAGCTGATGCCCTGGCATTACTGGATGCAACTGTTGGCGTTGTCGGCACCAATGGCGAAACCGGATCTGCTTCCATCGCCTGGGCCATTGCCGGTTATGATGGCAGCACTGCTGGTGAATACGACGCAACTGGCGTACTGACTCTTCCAGCTGGATGGACAGGTTCAGCTCTTGATGTCACAGCAACTGTGACTGTTCAAGATGTGATCCCTCCTGCTTATGCATCCACAAATGCACTGGCAAATACTGCCGTATCCGTCCCTAATGGTACTGCTGAAGCTGATGCCCTGGCATTACTGGATACAACTGTTGGCGTTGTGGGCACCAATGGCGAAACCGGATCTGCTTCCATCGCCTGGACCATTGCTGGTTATGATGGCAGCACCGCTGGTGAATACGACGCAACTGGCGTACTGACTCTTCCAGCTGGATGGACAGGTTCAGCTCTTGATGTCACAGCAACTGTGACTGTTCAAGATGTGATCCCCCCTGCTTATGCATCAACAAATGCACTGGCAAATAC
>Ga0209723_1006076_pt1 | contig 11942 bp, 12 predicted proteins | sample BiotimSIPDNA_2_FD_185750 | JGI IMG/M metagenome (GOLD analysis project Ga0209723, IMG submission 185750) | Anaerobic biogas reactor microbial communites from Washington, USA - Biogas_R2 time_0 SIP DNA (SPAdes) (version 2) | ecosystem: Engineered > Bioreactor > Anaerobic > Unclassified | place... | reverse complement strand
GTATCCTGATATGGATATAGCTCCTAAAAGTCTGTTTGCTGCTGCGTGGGCTGCAGATGTAATACTTCAAAAAAATGTTACAGCAAAATCTTTATACGAGCGAATTTGTGAAAACTATCCTGAATCTCAATATTGTACCCAGGAAGCACGTCCAAGGCTTAAAATAGTCATGGATACTCTTGGTGCATTGGAAAAAAATCGGGAGAAGAAAAAAAACGTCAAAAAAACAGAGAAAAAGAGTATTGAAAAGCAGATAAATCCAGAAGATACTGCGGGTGTTGAGAATGGTGAAATTAAACAAGAATCTCTACAGGCTGAAGAAATTGATGATGATAGTTTGATACCTGAATCTGACTATTAAATTAACGCTTTACCCAAAGGTTTCAGTGCAAAAAGAATCAACTGTGAAAAGCCCCCGCAAGTATTTTATGCCTGTTTTCAGATCAACAGGTGCGCTGGTTTTGTACCTGATTGTACTATGTTTAAAATTACTTGAGCTTTTTTCCTGACATGATGCGTCTATAGGCATAGAATATGAAAAAAATAACCCAAGAATCTCAGCAGGAGATCCGTTCTCTTTACGAACGTTATGCATCAATGGTTCATATACGGTGCAGATCGTTTCTTAAATCGGAAGATGATGCCTGGGATGCGACTCAGGAGATATTTATGAAGCTACTGTATGCATTACCTGATATTCAAAAAAAGGAATCTATTTACTCCTGGCTGATCAGTACTGCAACTAACCATTGTATATCTGTTCTCAGGAAAAAGAAGCATTTGTTGTTTAATGAAGAATATCATGGTGTTAAGGAGGGTTCGTTTCCTCAGGAAAAGAATATGGTATTACATGAAATTTTTAAACATTTTCTTAATCCCTGGGACAGAAAAATTCGGGAAGTTGTGATCTATACTTATTTTGACGGTTATAAGCAGGAAGAGATTGCAAAGATTACAGGAATTGGAGAATCTACAATACGACGGTACCTTACGCGATTCAGGCGAAAATGCTCGCAAATGGGCATTCAGATGGGAGACCTGATATGAAACATACTGAACCCCAACGTTTTTCTATTGATCGTTATCTTGCTGGAGAGCTAAATGAAAAAGAAGCAAGATTAATAAAAGAACATATGGAAGATTGTGAGATATGTAGTCAGTATTATCAGAATTTAAAGAAATTGGATGAAGAGTTTCTTGGACGATATCCTTTTTCTTTATTTAAAAATGCCAATTTAGACACCAATGATTCTTTTGTGAATAGAAATAATTTTTTCAGCCAATCTTTAAGCAGACCGCTTATGGTGCCCGCTTTTGTTTTTCTGTTAATGATTGTAGTAATTACCCCACTTATGGTTATAAAGCAGGGAAATGTTGATGATCATGTGACTTTTAAAGGAAAACATGTGCTCTCTTTTTTATGTAAACGGGATGGGGGTATCAGAAAGGGTGATCTGTCTGAAACATATTATTGTAACGATCAGATTCAGATAATTTATAACTCTTCGAAAGAACAGTATCTAACGCTTTTTAGCATAGACAGCAAAGGAACCGTATCGTTTTATCACTCCGACAGGAGTTCTGATGACTGCAGCATCGTAACTGGTGTTGGTTCCGGTTTGACATATCCGGGCAGTATTGTACTGGATTCAGTTTCAGGATATGAGTTGATTGCTGCTGTGTTTTCAAAGAATCCGCTTAAAATATCTCAGATTGAAAACTGGGTTAAAGACCTGAAAAAAAATAATGCCGACATGCATGAATTACAGCAGATGTTGGAAAATGCATCATTCGGTCGTTCAACATCGGTAGCAACATTACTTTTGAAGAAGAAATAACAGAATGAGACTGGTAATTTTCATTGTGGTTTTTCTGTTTTGTATTGTTCAGAGAGCAAATGCTTTCAGGTATGCCTTGTTGGCAGGACAAAATGATGGCGGTAAAGGGTTAACGCGTTTAAAATATGCTCATAAGGATGTAGAACGGTTCTCTGAATTGCTTGTTGAAATCGGTGGATTTGATAAATCAAATGTGATTACAATTTCTGGTGCAGACAGCTCTGATCTTGAAGCCGGATTTGACAAAATAAAAAAGCTGATTCAAAGAGATAATAACCTGCAGAACAGTTTGTTTCTTTTTTATTACTCCGGGCATGCAGATGAAAAAAGCTTGTTACTTGGAAAAACCACATTATCACTAGAAAAAATTGAAAACAGACTGCAAACAGTTTCTTCTGCAATAAAGATAGGGATTTTTGATGCCTGTCAGAGTGGTGTTGTTACAGCGTTTAAGGGAGGGGGGCGTGCCGAACCTTTCTATTTCAAAGAACAACAGAAAGTAAAAGGAAAAGCAATTATCGCTTCATCGTCCGCAAATGAGCGGGCACAGGAATCCGAAGCACTGAAGGGATCTGTGTTTTCTTTTCATTGGATGAACGGACTCAGAGGAAGTGCAGATCTGTCTTACGACAGGAAGGTTACTCTTAATGAGGCATACCAATATGCTTATCGTAAAACTGTAGAGACAAGTGCTTTGACAAGTGGTATGGTGCAGCACCCTGTGTATCGTTTCAATATAAAAGGTCAGGGTGACATAATACTCACAAATCTTCAGGACAAATCCGGAGGAATATTACTGGATAGTTTCAGTAATGGCAAGTTCCTGATTTTAAGTGAAAACTATATGGATGTATATGCAGATTTTTACAAAGCTAAAGGGAAAGCTCATTTTATCTCTTTGCCATCGGGAACATATACTTTGATTAATGCCAAAGGAAAAGATATTGGAACGTGTGTGTTTTCGGTTGAAAAAAACAGAACATGTAACTTTTTTGAATCCATGTTGATCCCGAACACAAGGATTGAGAGCACTATCAAGGGAAAAATAGCAGAGAATAAAGCTGAATCTGAAATTCAAGCTTTACCGTTATCACGTTTCAGGCTGGGGTTTGGTTGTGGAGTGCATGCAGTAATTAATCAGGCCAAAAATGATCATTCAAAAGACCTTTCAATAGAAGTCGCCGGATCTTATCATATAAGTGAAAAAATCGATTTTTTTTCCGATTTATACTGTTTGTTTTTTGAAAAACGAAGCGGGATAGATTTTGGATTTGATTATATCAGAAAAATTGAAGACCATAGATTAAGAATCGGGTTGGGTACAGGGGTTGAATATTTATTTGGTAAAGGTTTAACCGGTGATGCTCTGGAGCCTTTTTTTCTACTGAAACCCGGGTTTGAATTCAAACTTAACGAGCGGATAAAAGCAGGATTGGGTTTACCATATAAAATTATATTTGGTCCTTCTGTTTCGCACAGGGCAGGTCTGGAATTACAGATTATGTTGAGTGGAAAATATTCTGATGTCAAAGTTATAAAGTAACTGTTGGTGTTAAGTGTGCTTTAAAAATGGATTTTATCCGGATAAACTGATCCATTCGAATCTATAGAACGAACTATGGTTCTTGTTTTAAAAATTGTTTTGGATAAAGTGTAACAGGATATTTACTGGGAAAATGCCAAATTTGTAATAGCCAATACTGATTCTGATTGTATCTGATTTGAAATTGTATTAATATTGTATTTAACATTGTTTGTGAGCGGATTTTCTAAACAAACTCGTCTATAATTCAGAATGTTGAAAATCAAATGATAATAAAGGAGAGGTGAATCATGAAAAAGTTGATAGTGACATCGATGGTGCTTATCTGTACGAATCTGGTTTTTTCTGCAGATTCTTCTGAAAAGGGTGTCCCGACATCTCCGCTTACCAAGTACAGTGGTGGTATAGGTGTAGGCGCGATGATGTCACGAAATAATGAACTTCAGGAGTTATCGAATAAGTTTTTCAGGTTAACATTCATGAATTCTGTTTATCTTAGAGAACATTTCGGGCTCTTTTTCGATGTCGACTGGTTTGCACCAGGACCGAATTTTGGTGCATATCTGGGTTTTGATTATAATTTTACTACTACTGATTTTCGTCCTTTCCTCGGTCTTGGAGGAGGAGCAAATTATTTCGATAAAACCAGTGAATTCGGGAAAAATATCGGGCCTTCATTTACAGCTCATGCAGGTTTTAATCTGGATTTGAATGAAACTATTCAAGTTCGTGCAAGAGTCCCCTATATAGTAACTGTAAATGAAAATGTTGATCAGGCAGTGGGATTGGAAATAGGAATAATGTTTTCTGACAGATTCAGAAGAGTGAAAAAACTTGATTATAACAAATAAAGTAAAAGTAATTGATTTATCACGACTATCATGGAGAAAATATTATGAAAAGATTAATTAATACAACGGTTCTGATGTCAGTTGTTGTATTTGGGCTTTATGCTCAGGATAGCAGTATAAAAGAAGAGAAGGATATAACTATAATTCACGGACAGTCTGTTGCTGACGGGAAATCGGAGGTCAGTGAACGGATTCTTGAAGAGTGTATTGTTTCTTTGCCAAAGGCAGACCAGTTGGAACCGGAAATTAACTCATCATCGGTTTTTCTAAAAGAGATAAATGGAGACCCGTCCAAAAATGATTTTGTAAAAACATACTCAGCCACACTGGAAATTAATTATATGCTGTATCAGAAAGTTTTGATAGTAGTGGCAACAAGTTCTGTAAAAGGACAGGAACCGGTAATGAAAGTTATGGAGAAAAACCTCAAGCAGTCTAAAAGATTCACATCCGATTCTTCAAGTGGAGATCTTTATGCTGGTCGTTCAAAACGTCAGTACCATTTTTCCACTCCGGAAGGTGCAGCGAAGGATGTCAGGCAGCGTGCATCAGCATGGTTAAAACAGCAGGCTGCTGTTGTGTGTACAAAATAAGAAGTTATGGTAAAAGCGAGTAAATTAGTGTATTTTATAGATTCAGAATTGAAAATTCTAATTATGGAATAAAAGGAGGCTTTGATGTTTTTATCGAAAAAGAGAATAATCTGCTGGTTATTGCCGCTTCTGGTAGTCGGTTGTACTACAAAAGTATCAAGGGTTCAAAGTGATTCTACCATGGATCTTACAGGCAGGTGGAATGATACTGACTCGCGGCTTGTTGCCGAAGAAATGATTAACGATTGTCTGTCACAGCGCTGGTTGTACAAATGGGAAGAAGAGAACAAACGGCCAACTGTGATTGTAGGGAATGTTGTTAATAAAAGTCATGAACATATTAGTGTCGAAACATTTGTAAAAAATATGGAACGTGCACTGCTCAACTCTGGTAAAGTTGATTTTGTAGCTACAAAATCGGAGCGGGAGCAGCTTCGTGACGAAAAAGCGGATATGGCTGAAAATGCGTCCGTTTATACTGCAAAATCAATGGGTGAAGAGACTGGTGCGGATCTTATGCTTATTGGAACAATAAATACTATTGTTGATCAGGAAGGTAATAAAGCTGTTGTGTTTTACCAGACTAATCTGGAGCTTGTCGAAATAGAGAGTAATCGGAAAGTCTGGATAGGTGAGAAAAAAATCAAAAAATATGTAGAACGGGCAAAAACCAAATTCTGATCAAACTATCCCTGATTAATTATTCAGTATGAAAAAAATTATTCTGTTTTTAACAGCAATAGGGTGTATTCTGTTTTTTTCCTGTGCGTCGCGCAGCGCATTGCGTAAGGAAAAACTGGCTGACTCTACCCGTAAAAATGAGTTTCTTCCTGCTGTTGATTTTATAAAAAAAAATCCTAAACTTTACGGGAGAAATAATGAGCTGTTATACAATTTGGATATTGGTATATTGTACCATTATGAGGGTATGCATGATTCAAGTAACTCATATCTTCTGAATGCAATCAATGTATATCACGATCTGTTTGCGCGCTCTGTTACCAATGAGGTTGCATCAATGCTGGTTAATGATAATGTCCGGCCATACAGGAGCCGGCCATATGAGTTAACATTTCTTCATCAGGTTGTTGCCTTTAATTTTCTTGCCTTTGATAAGGTTCATGAAGCGCTGGTGGAAACACGACGGATGCAGCTTCTGTTCGATGAATGGGAGCGTAAAAACAGAACAGATGAAAAATATACATCCGATGGGATGTTTCATTTTTTGTCATCTATCGTGTATGATGCTGCCGGAGAATCTGATAATGCAATGATTTCCCTGTTTAAATCTGTTAAAGCCTATAAAAATGGTCCTGTGAAACTTCCTTCATACATTCAAAATTACGCATATAACATGTTCAAACTCAACGATCGGGAATCGGATAATGAACTGTTGAAACTCGAACCTCCAAAAGTTCAGGTGCCTGGGGTTGATAATAATATTTCAGAAATAGTTTTTATCGGATATTCCGGAAAGGGGCCATCAATAGAAGAAGCTGTCTGGAGTGGTACTTATGTTAAAGATGGGCTTCTGGTGGTTCATCACAAGCGTCCGGACGGTAAAAGGGAAACCATGTCGTTACCGGCACCGCCCATACCCGAAAGTGAACTAAAAAAAGCTGAAAAAGGGAAAAAAACAAAATCCGGAACTACTTTTCATATTAAGTTTGCTCTTCCTGTGCTTAAAACACATTCTTCTAAAACTAAAGCGTTTAAAGTACATTGTGACGGATATTCTGAACCATTTACAACTACTGTCATTAATGACTTTGATCTTCAGGTAGCAAAAAACCTTGAAGATACAAAGGCTGCTACTTTGGCCAGGACTGTAGCAAGAGTGGTTATTAGAACCATAACTACACAGCAGACCAAGGGACAGCTTACTACAAATAATCCTTTAGCAAATATACTGATTAATGTAGGAACTGATGTATTGGCAGATCAGTTGGAAAAAGCGGATACAAGAAGTTGTTTCCTTTTACCTAAAACGGTTCAGATTGCAAGAATCCCTGTTAAGCCTGGGGTATATACCATAGATGTTGCTGCAATGGGAGGGGCTGGAGAAGTTCTTCGAACCAAAAAATTCAGTAATATTAAAGTTGGTACGAATCAGAAAAAGTTTGTTTTTTATTCATCTTTTGAGTGAAAGAATTTAATATTATTATTGTTGATTGAAAGTGTTGTGCATTGTATACTATTGCTTTGTTTTTATAAACGTGAATGTTTTTATTTACTTAACAGGAGGATTTTTTTATGAAAATCGGATTGAGAACAATCGTTTGCGCTTTTGCACTTGGAATCGGATTCACGGGGTGTGGGTTGCTGGATCCTGATGAGAGTTCTGCACCTGAAGTTACTTTGAGTGTTCCTTCAATTCTTGATGCCGGTACTACAACACCCATAACCGGTGAAGTCAAAGCTTCAGAAGAAATATCATCTGTAATATTCACTGTTGTTACTGCACAAAATGAATCGGTTTCAGAGTCCCGGATACAAGTAGAAGGACCTACAGTTAAAGGAGTTAAATCCTTCAAATTTAAAGATAATAATTTAAAAATCAAAATTTCTTCAAATACTCCATCAGGTGACTACAAAATCAAGGTTACAGTTAAAGCTGATGTAGAAAATGACACCTATTTCCCTTTTACTGTTGAGGGTGGAAGTACAGAGCCGGAAGGTACACCTGTTCAAACAGCTACTATTACTGCAGGTGCAAATAGCAATCCTGATCATGGAAGTTCGATAGATCTTGATCAGGGTGTTGCATGGTTGAGTGCTGATGCTAGAAATAACATTTCAAAAATTGATTTATGCTATGCTTATTCCGGTGTGAATAAGGTAGAAAAAATTGGAACACCTGCCTGGGCAAAGGCAAGTGCGTTTGATTATGCTAAAAACTGGACAAATCCGCCGCAAACAAAGTTTTACAAAATAACAATGACAGCTGCAGAGTTTGATGCTGTTACGACAAAAGAAGAAATTCCGGAGTTTAGTGAAAGTAAAGCAACTGAAGTGTCCAGTAATGTTGCAAATGGGGATGTATTTATTGTAAAAACAACTGAAAGTGCTATTGCATTGATTTGTATAACTGAAAAGGTTCCGGGGAGTACTGGTTCAATAAAAATCAAATTGGCAAAATAAAAAATATCAGAAAAATATCAGTTTAAGGGGGATTGGTTGTCCCCCTTTTTTTTTTGAAACTTTTTGGTCGATTTATGTAAATGAAAAAATAGTATTATCTTCTCTGTCTGCTCAGCCAGTACAACCCTGCATTATAGATAATATTATGATTTCCGCTGAATATTTTCAGTATTACGTTAGCAGATTTTTTATTGTACAGACATTCAAGACCTGCGTCGGTAAAAAGGCTGTCCGAAAAGGAGCTTTCAAGATGTGCCGGGAGTTTATTGTTTGTATTTATATAATCGATATCAGTTTCTGAAAAGAGATCGTTTTCAAAGGCAAGGTCGTTGAATGCGCGAATCGCCTGACCGGGTGGAACGAATTTGTCAGCAACAGCTGCTGCTATGTACACCTGAACATTTTTATTTTTCGCGTTTTTGAGATACATGCTTACACTTCTTTTCCTGCACTCTTTTTCTGCTTCAGTACCGGGGAGAGGCGGGCCGCCACAGGAATTTATGATATGTTTTGAATAGTTGTGTCTGGCATTCTTTATACTCTCATACCATTGTACAAGATCGTATACCGGAACCCAGGCAGCGGCACCTGCCCATATATCCGGATATCGACCTGCCATCATCAGAGTTGCCATACCGCCGCCCGAAAAACCGGTTATGTACACTCTTGATTCATCAATTTTGGCATTTTTTTTTGCATACTCAACAGCATCAAGAATATCCTGTATTGCGTATTGCGAAAGGGTGGAGCCCGGGTTTGTGAAAGGACCCCGGTAATCGGGGAGGATAAGAACCCAGTCATTTTGAACAGCCCAGATTCCGTAAGGAATGCTGTAGTGTTGTTGATAATCTTCACTCCAACTGTGAAGTGCGCACAGAAGTGGCTTTTTATGACTGGATTTGGAGTCATAAAAAAGTGCCGGTTGTTCTGTACTGTCTGCACTGGATCGGATAAGAACTGTTTTTACTTCAGGTACATTTTCTTTCCACGCCTGATCTTTTGGTAACAGAAGTATTTCGGAGCGGGCCAGCCTTTCAAACGATTTATAAATTTGCCCTGTTATTAAACGGATCGTTTCCTTTTGCGGATCGGGATACTTCTTTTGTGCAAAAATGGTAACTGATAATACAAAGCATATTATGACTGAATTCCATGTTGTTTTCATGTCCTACACCCCTCTTATGGGACAATATGTTTTACTCCAGGAATAGTTTTTATAATAGTTGTAAGAATCAGTGAAATGAGAAAAACTGTTGTGGCAAATACTGGGATACCGGCAGATGGACTGATTGTCAGTTCATCAAAGGAAAACCCGAGGAATCCTCTTTTAAATACAGCAATAACAATAGCGTGCAGAAAATAGATCCCAGGAACGCACCTTGCTACTTTTCCGACAAAAGAATGCCGGTTTTCAAAACTGATTATCCATTGAGGAAGACGGGAACATTTTACGATTAAAAAGATTGAAATAGCCATAAGTGAAACATTGAAACTGAAATATTCATAAAAAAACTGATCAAAATCACCATCGTTTTTGTAAACAGTTAAATACCAGGTACCTGAAGCTGTTATAAGAAAAGCAGATATGAATACCAGAACAAGACTTTTTTTGACAAATCGTTCTATGGAGATCTCCCGGATAAAATACCCGAGTATGAAATAACCTGAATAAACAAATAACTGACTTGGCATACTTGATTGAAAGTATGTTTGGGTATTATAGAAGTGGTTAAGAGTCGGAAAAACGGAAATTATGGAAAACCATAAAAACAGAAAATAAAACTGATTGTTGCGATTCGAACTTCTGATATAGGAACTTATGACAGGTGCAAAAAGATAAAGCTCCATTAAAACATAAATAAACCATAAATGATAATAAACCGGCTCTTTGATAAGCAATGGAAAAAACAAGGCTATATTCAGATTTTCGTTATTTACATAGATACGCCATAAAAAATAGATACCGCTCCAGATTACAAATGGTATGAAGATGCGTTTTAATCGTTTCAGGTAAAATCGAAAAGGAGTTTCTGTACCTGCTTTTTGAATCAGAAACGTTCCGCTTAACATAAAAAAAACCGGTATACACCATCGGGAAATTGAATTGTAGAGATTGCCAATCCACCAGGCATAAATTGTGATCTCTTCATAACGGGTAAGCAAAGGAGCTGCACTGTGTATAAGAATCACACAAAAAATAGCTAGTATTCTTAATATATCGGCCCAGAGCTGGCGACTTTTTTCCATAACAGGTGATGATTTTAAAGAATGTGATAGTTATCGGAATCTGATATACTATCACATACTGTGCCTATATTCTGGGGACTGGAGCGTTTTTCTTCAGATATTCCTTATGTTCTGTTTCGAAATTGGAGTTCTCGGGGTTGGAATCGATTCTGTATTCTCTGTTTCCTGATTCGATACGATTCCGAATTCCCAAATCAGAATGAAAAGCTGCTAACTGCTTTTATATCACCTTTACAGCCATAAAACCGATTCTGTGAAAGTGTCGTTTTCGCAGCTGATTGTAAATTATTTGGTTCCATTCAGGGCCAACTTGAAAGATTCAGGAATAAAAAATATTTTATTGTTTTGCACTATTGATATTTATTATTGGTTGAGAAATTCATGAAAAAATTCAAAATTGCCCTTTGTCAGATTGTGCCTTGTTATGAAAAAGCCAGAAATGTATATCACGCATTGGAAATGGTTAAGGAAGCAATCGGCACGGGTGCATCACTGATAGCATTGCCGGAGATGTTCTATTATCCGTTTGAGTTACAGTCATTAAAAAATATTACAGATAATGAAGATGATATTCTTTTGGAGTTCAAAGAACTTGCTGCCCAAAACAGTGTTTATATCTGTACTGGTTCAATGGCTGTAAAACAGGGAAGCTGCATTTATAACAGGTCGTATCTTTTGGGGCCTGATGGTAATGAGATATACTTCTACGATAAGAGAATGCTTTTTGATGTGGATTTTAAACAACTTAGAGTTTGTGAATCAGCCATCTTTTCATCAGGTAGAAGCAGCGCTTTTAAAATGACTGAGTTAGGATGTATCGCAACTGTGATCTGTTATGATATCCGTTTTCCAGAAATAGTAAGTAGTACAGTTTCACAAGAAGCTGAGCTGCTTCTTGTACCTGCAGTATTTAATCAGGTAACCGGACCGGCTCACTGGGAAATCGTAATGCGTGCAAGGGCAATAGAGAATCAAATTTTTCTGGCAGCAATTTCGCAGGGAAAAAATCCTCAATCGTCATATAAAGCTTATGGGCATTCTATGGTGGTTTCACCTTGGGGTGATATTCTGGCAGAAGCAGGTGAAGATGAGCAGATAATTTATGCAGATATTGATCCTGATATAATTGTTGAAACCAGGAACCGTTTACCGCTTCTCAAAAAAAGAAAAAAGATATATAATAATTGAGTTTGAATGTGTAATTAAAAAATATTGAATAAAAATTTAAAAAAATTAACCAGGAGGCTGAATGAAACTTTACAGAGTTAATGAAGACAAAAAAATTGCAGGTATATGTGCCGGTATTGCTGATATTTATAACTATGATGTAACTTTGGTTCGGTTAATATTTATCTTTGCTACTGTTCTTACAGGTATTTGGCCCGGGGTAATTACTTATCTTGCTGGATGGTATCTTGTTCCCGAAAAAGATTCTTTGGATTCTGAAAAAAATAGAGAATGAAGTAAGATAATAATGGTTCACTGTTAAACAATGGGTATCAGTGTTTTAAATCATGGGTATCAGTGTTTTAAATCATGGGTATCAGTGTTTTAAATCATGGGTATCAGTGTTTTAAATCATGGGTATCAGTGTTTTAAATCATGGGTATCAGTGTTTTAAATCATGGGTATCAGTGTTTTAAATCATGGGTATCAGTGTTTTAAATCATGGGTATCAGTGTTTTAAATCATGGGTATCAGTGTTTTAAATCATGGGTATCAGTGTTTT
>Ga0209723_1006072_pt1 | contig 11948 bp, 13 predicted proteins | sample BiotimSIPDNA_2_FD_185750 | JGI IMG/M metagenome (GOLD analysis project Ga0209723, IMG submission 185750) | Anaerobic biogas reactor microbial communites from Washington, USA - Biogas_R2 time_0 SIP DNA (SPAdes) (version 2) | ecosystem: Engineered > Bioreactor > Anaerobic > Unclassified | place... | reverse complement strand
GCAGTTTAAGCGCATAGAGGTTAGTGCGTTTCTTGCAGGCACCCCAAGCGCGCGACTCCATAGCCTCAGCAAGTTCAAGGCTCCTGCGAATCGCACTGACAATCAATGGGATGAGTACTGGGATGTAGTTGCGGATGCGCTTCATGAGGTTGCCCTTCTCCAGTTCCAATCCTCGGGCTTTCTGTGCATCCATAATGGTCTGTGCCTCCTCGGCGAGGACGGGAACGAAGCGGACTGCAGTTGTGAATGCGAAAGCAAATTCGAACGGCACCTTGGACTGCTCAAGGGCAAGACCCAGATGATCAGGCGAAGTGGTTAAGAAGAAAACAGAGAATGATTCAACAAGTACAATGAAGCGTAGAGTCATAGCTGTAGCTTCCTCTATGTCGAAAGCTGTAAACACGTAGCCTGCAGAGAAAAATCTTGTAACTATGTTAATGATAAATATAAAAGCCGCAAGGAACGCTGCCCCACGCATCGAGCGAAGCCACTGCTTCTGCACTTTTGCAACAAACACAAACGGCAGCTGCATAACAAATAACGCGGCAAGCGGAATGATGCTTTTGAACATGATGGCAGCCACGAAGATGCAGATAACATAGACGAATTTGATGCGTGGATCCAAATTATGGATAGGGGAAGAGACTTTGCGGAATTTCAAGCCGTCGAAGACACTCATCGCCCAAGCCTCGCCTTAGTTTTAAGCAGCAGCGCCTTAGCCTCATAGAGGTCGATGACGTCTTTGGGTAAACCAAGCGATGAGAGCTTCGTGAATACCTGAGCAACCTGCGGAAGCACAATAGATGACAACTCAAGCATAGCGGGGTCCGTTAGAATTTCTCTGCCTACGCCATCCGCAACGATTTTGCCGTCCTTCATCAAGACAACGCGGGGGTTGCATTCCGCCACGAACTCGACGTCGTGGGTAACGGCAACTATGGTTTTCTTCTGTGACTGCAACTGCATGATGAATTGCCGCAGCCGCTCCTTCTGCTCATGGTCTTGACCGATAGTGGGCTCGTCAAGTATCAACGTTTTCGGATCCCAAGCAAGCACTGAGGCCAACGCAACACGTTTGCGTTCTCCGCCGCTCAGCAGAAAAGGCGAAGTTTTACGGTACTGCGCAATCGAGAGCAACTCAAGAGCCCAAGTGACCCGTTCCTCCACGACTTTGGAGTCGAAACCGAAGTTTTTAAGCGCAAAACCGATCTCTTCCTCGACTGTTTCGCTGAAAAGCTGATGATCAGGATTCTGGAAGACAAAGCCCACATTGCGCGCTAAAGCTGCAACGCTTGACTGGGTAGTTGCTACGCCGTCGATTTTCATTGTACCCACCGTCGGCTTAAGCAATCCATTGAAGTGCTTAACGAAGGTGGATTTGCCCGCACCGTTCTGCCCCATGATCGCGACGAATTCGCCGTCTTTGACCGTGAGCGAGACGCCTTTTAGGGCTTCTACCTTGCTGGGGTAACTGTAGTGAACGTTTTCGGCTTCAATCAACGCTGCCCATATGCCTCCAACAGTTGATCAGCCAATTCGTCCGAAGAAAGCGGGGTTTTGTCGCCCAAGTTGAAGCCTTCCTTTTTTAGCATCTGATAGAGCAGCGTGGCTTTGGGTATGCCGACGCCGATCAGGCGGGTTTCCTCGTTGCTAAGGATGTCTCGCGGGTCACCCTCCAAGCGTATAGCGCCCTTGTCCATAACTATAAGGTGGTCAGTGTATTTGGCTGTTAAGTCAAGTCTGTGCTCAACCAAGATTACGGTTATGCCCTGCTCCTTGTTGAGGCGATAGATGACTTCAAAGATTTTCTCAGCACTGAGTGGATCCAGAAATGACGTTGGCTCATCCAGAACTATGATGTCGGGTTCCATAGCGAGCACAGAAGCGATGGCTACCCGCTGCTGCTGGCCGCCGCTGATTTCATGCGGCGAACGCTCACGAATATCGTAGATACCCGTCTGCTTCAATGTCCAATCTACTTTTTTGCGCATCTCCTCTCGTGAAGCACCGAGGTTTTCAAGGCCAAACGCAACATCCTTCTCGATTGAGAGCGCGAATAGCTGGTTTTCGGGGTTCTGGAATACCAAGCCGACGTGCTTTGCCATGTCGTAGGTGTGCTTCTCGAGCACGTTGATGCCTGAGACGGTTACTTCGCCCTTGATTTCGCCCTGATAGAAGTGAGGCACTAACCCGTTGAAGCATCGGCACAAAGTAGTCTTTCCACATCCGCTTGGGCCAGTGATTAAGACGAATTCTCCCTTCTCTATCTTAAGGGACACATCGTGGATTGAGGGGTTGGATGCGCCGGGATAGGTGTAGGAGAGGTTTTTTATCTCGATTAGCGCCAAGTTTTTGTGCCTACTTTATCTTAAGCGTGAGACTGTTAGCATTTAAGCGTAGCTACTCAGTTTTAGTTATTTTCCTGTTCCAGACCTTTTGGGGTAATTAAGAATTTCCTTTGAACAGTATAAACAGGTTATAAATCTCTAAACGGTTTTTTCAGCTGGCGATTCTGGTTTGGCTAGTTTCTGCTCCATAAGCTTTAGGCACTGCTTTAGAGCAGCTCCGATTTCGCCTTTGCCGCTGACTCCGGCAGCCATAGCGTGTCCGCCGCCGACGCCTCCGAGGAATTCACCCAATGGCGCCGCTATGTCGGTGCCTAGGTGCACGCCGCCCTGTTGATTAAAGTCTCGTGTACTGCGCAAACTGATTTCTATTTTACTGTTTTTCTTGCCCGCGACTGCAGAAACGTGGGCACCTAAATCCACCAGTGACTTCGCAGCGGAAGCCTGAAATGCGCTAACATGACTAAGCGCCACTATCCAGTCGCCGACTTTAACGATTTTAGCCCGCTTGCACGCCTTGAGCTTAGCCATACGCTCTGAAGGGTCAATAGGCAACGCAAAAGTAGCCAAAGTATCCTGCACGTCGAATCCCGCAACAACCAGCTTAGCAACAATCTGGAAAGTACTGGAGCTACCCAGCGCAAAATGGCGTGTATCGAACGCTATACCAACAAACAACGCTTTAGCCTCGTTAAGTGTTGGCTTCACGTCGGCTTCTTTGTAGAGGCGGTAGATGAGTTCACAGTTGGCTGCGGCTTTGTCGTCGATGAAGCAGAGTTTACAGAGCTGCATAGTCTCGGGGTTTGGCGCATGGTGATCGATGATAATTTTGGGCGCGGTGGACTTTTTAATTACATCTGCGGCTTCGTCAAGCTGATCAGCCGTGTTCATGTCCAAAAGTACGATGATTTCCGCTGATTCAAAGTTTGGTTTAAGGTTAACAGTAATGGGCAGATTTTCAAGCAGCGTCTTAGAGGGCTTGTTTACGCCGGCTGGGCAACCGATCTCCACAACAGTATTTGGGTAAAACCGTTTGATTAGTCCCTGTAGGCCGTAAGCTGAGCAGATTGCGTCTGCGTCGGCGTTGCGATGGCAAAGCAGCAGAACAAAGCCTGCCTGCGTCTCCTCGATGATTGCGATTAGCTCTTTGAAGGTCATTTTAGTTTACTCAGGAAAATTTCAGTAGCATTATGCGCCTGCGCGATTGCCTCTTTAACAAGTGCCTCAGCATCCATCCGCTGAGTCTTTGCCAGAAGCAGGTTAACTTCGACTGTGACGTTAACCGGTTTAGTGCCCTCGACTTCGACGCTGATATCTAGGCGCTCAACGTCTTTAGCCGAGACTTTAGCATAAATGGTTTTGCGAGCCGCATCTTCTGCGGCTTGGCATAAAAGTTCTGTCTGCTCGGTGGATAGCTCTGGAAAGCCGAGCTCACCCATCAAGCATCAATTCTCCGCTTAAGAGAGTGGTTGACCTTGACCGGATACTGGGCTGAGGTCTTCTTGAAGTTTTGTTTGGGCTTCTTTAACTTGGGCTTTTATGCGTTCTTCTTGTCTGTTGATGACTGTGCTGCGTGTGTCAAGCAGTGATTTACGGTCAGTGAGGCTCTCTACGACTTTTGCTTTCTCGGTTTTGACAAGTAATGAGCCGATGTTGTTGTAGATTACTGCATCATCTGCGGTTTTTGCGAGTTCAGCGAGTGTTTGTTCAACCTCGCTTTTTTCCATGTCTACTTGCTGTTTCTGTGCCATGATTGATTGGAGTGTCTGCTGTAACTGTTGGAGGCGCAGGAGTCTTTCCTGTACGTTAGGCGGTAACTTGGATAGTTCGTCACTCAATGTTGATTCCTTCAGCACAAAAATGTAAGGCGCTATTAATTAAGGATTTCCAACTCTTTTTTTCTTTAGTTATGTCGGCTTAGAAACCCTTGTCTCAGCAGAAAGGGAGGGAGGGTGAAGCAATTAATAGACTGACAGCTATGCTTTCCGGTTTAGCGATAATTTCGATAACTGATCAGTTACATGTCCTACAGCCAAGTTTGCCCTATATTACGTTGAAGAGAAACCTCAGAACAAGAATCAGAACTATAATTAACACAACCACAATAATGGCATACAGGAGAAATCCGGCTATACCGCCTCTTTTGTCATGCAAGATATCCATTCGTTTGTTTACTGCTTGTATAACTGACTGGCAATGCACGTATGACAATAATGCTAAGATAGCATACCAAAAGCAACCTGATAAACTACCGTTAATAATTTGCCTAAAATTCATCTGTTTTATTCACCACTTGAATAACTTACTGATAGTGACTTGACTATTTGTGATTGTAAAACTACAATTACTAACAAAGGCTGATGAAGAGGAACAGTGATTGACTTCCTGATAGTATGTAGGCTGCTTTCTCTTTTTATCCCTGTAGCGACATTACAGTTGTATGCCTCACAAGCAATTAGACAGCGAAGAATGGTGCTGCCAGTACTGCCACAGCTACAAAGACACGGATTATGACAAAGTAGTTTATCATGAGTTAACACAGCATCATGCAGGATGCCCAAAAAACCAGAAATAGCTTAATGCTTAAGCTGCTGTTTGCATTTCGCGCATACCTCTGCATCCTCAGCAACCAGGGCACCGCAGAAGGGACAAACGACGGCCTGTGAATAGCTGTTTTTCTTAATAGGAATAAAGATAGGGTAGGATTTCAGGATCATAAGTACCCCAAATACGCTGCAGCCAACGATAGCCAGCGGAAGCGTATTGGTAATTTTACCAGACGGCAATGCTACGTCAAATAAATAATATGCGCCATATACGCCAATGGCTAAAAACACAATGCCTATGCAAAAGACAATGATGTATTCGGCTTTTACGCCATGTATCGATGGACCAGACATACGCCACTTTTTAGTGGCATTCCTTAAATAAATTCGCCAAAAAAAGGGTTTGAGCCCTTAAAATCTGAAATGACTGCTTGTTAGCTTCTCTTGGTAGCCATCACTGAAATAAGGTTCATGTATTTCCCTGCGCCAGCTTCCATAGAGGGCCTATCCCTGACAGCATAAGGATTATCCGTAGCTAACCAGTCAGCCCAGCATTCACCATGGCAACTCAATTCCCCAACTTTGTCCAAGCGGATTTTCTTTGACTTCGAGAACAGGTTGCTCCACCACTCGCAGCTATGGAACGTTTCCAAATCCTCAGCAGTCCACGACAGCAGAAATTCAGGTGGCAGATTCGCATGAATATCCTTCTTAAACCCCGGAAACGCTAACGCAATAATGCCATTAGGCTTAATCAGTGGAGCAAGTTTTTCATCCATGAAGGTTTCGTTTTTGCCAAAATAGTAGTAGGCGTCGATGCTGATGACTGCGTCGAAGTATTCGTCGGCATAAGGTAAAGCAGTAGCGTCTGCATGTATGGGAATAATCCGGCTGTCTAAACCGACTTGTTTAAAGCGGCTATAGTTCTCCGTAGCGGTTATCCAGAGGTCAGTAGCGAAAACCTGAACGCCGAACTCTTTTGCCAAAAAAATCGACGTTAAACCTTTTCCGCAGCCTAAGTCAAGCACTCTCATGCCGGGATGCAGGTCAAGATTTGCGGTGAGTTCCTCTACCATTTTGAGCGCATTTGGCCCCATCAGGTTATCGCTTACAAACTGCTTATCGTACTTCGCTGTTTTTGGGTGTTGCATGGTATCGCCTGTTTTACAAGTTTTCAATAAATGTAGCAAGGGTAAGAAATATTTATCCTAAAAAAAGGATGCTTAGCGTTAATCAGGTATGGTTTGGTTCCAGTAGTAAATATGCTTATAATGCGCAGCAGCAACTGGAAAAGCTGGGTCCTCGTACACTATGTCCAGTTTAGTATCGTATTTCATAAGCAGCTTATACATGGTAGTAGCGATCTGGTCTGTCTTATCATCCGTATGCCAAAAGCCCCAGATGGTATCGTTCGGGTTACGCATACCCCAACCGTAATTGTGTGGCAGCACTAACGCAGCCTCCGCTCCACTGTTGTCAAGGTACTCTTTAGAGTGGATATCCTGCCAGAACTGGTACAGCGCCATATAGTGCTCATCAACCATAGCTTCCGCTGTGTTCGTACCGTTCTTTTCTATTGCAAGATTAAAGATCATTATGTATTTAGCGCCAGCTTGGTAAGAAGCCAGCATCTGGTCATAGATCGATTTAGCACTATCCAAGAAGGGCACATCATTATACTTCCATGTAATCATTGCACCCCAATCCTTATCCTGCAAACGAGCGGCGCCTTTAACCTGCGCTATCTGCTGAGCAACGCTAGCGTTCCACCCCAACTCAGCAAGCATGACATCATAACCGCCGAGGTAATCCCACCAGTATAAACCATAATCAGACATGAATGATGTAACGTTGTTTTTGTTTAACTCTGCTAAGCCAGGGTAGTAATTTACGACCAGATTGACAAAGAAATCAGCTTCCATATCGTAATTATCTGGTACCGTATTAGTATCCCTATAGAACTCAAGCTTAGTTTGTATTTCCTCCAAAGCTCTAATGGCGGGGATGCGAGAATTTGCCAGCCTATCTCCAGCCGCATAGAAAAAACCAGCCCATGCACCATCCAACTGGACACCGCCGATTTCGTCGTTGTAGTATATGCCAAGGAATTTGTCGCCCCAACGCTGTGTCCAGTTCGCTTTCATGTCCGTCAGGTTAGCGTTCCAGAACCAAGTCGTAACATTGGCCTCATAGGGGCCATTAATGCCTAAATTAACTATTAGGTTCAAACCGCTGGAAGTAGCATAGTCACAGATTTCATATACAGCTGATTCGTTACTGCTTAACTCGTTTCTGCCAGTGTCCAGTACGAATAGGTTGGTATAGTTTTTTGTTCGGTCAATCAGCGCTATGGCTTCAGCTGTTGTGTTACCGCAGAAAGCTACGCCGACGTAGGGTTCAGACTTTACCATGGCTTGGCCTCCGCCGTTCCGAAGGTAAATAAACGCGGCAAAAGTTGAAACGGCGAGGATAGCGATAAGGAAAACGGCGAGCAGGAGCTTCCTGACTGGTTGAAAGCTGCTTATTGCTTTTGCCTCCTATTGAGGCTTGTATTTACTTATGCTTATAGTTTTGCCATAATCGCCTGATAATACAGAACCAGTCGAAACGAGGAGAAGTGTTCCAGCAGGAGAACATCATGTTCCTTGAGTAGAACTAAATCCCATCTCAGGCGAATGTTAGGCGATGGTGAAATAGGTAGATGCACAAAACAGCGTGCGTAATCATAATCGCTTCCATGTTGGCAGCTTCCTTTCTTGTATTCCAGCCTGTCTCTGCAGAGGGAAACACGTTAACTGTTCCCACCGATTTTCCCACTATCAATGATGCTCTCCAAAACGCCACAGACGGCGACACTATATATATCAAACAAGGAGTCTACAACGAAACTATAGTAATCGATAAAGCCATCACACTACGAGGCGAAGACACAAACGGAACCATAATCAACGGCAACACCACAGGAACAGTAATTCTAATCCGACATAACGGCGTCACAGTTACAGGCCTAACCATTACCTATTCACTGACCCACAACACACCCAGAAGATACTACCAGCACAACTGGCCCGCAGACTGGCTGGGTCAAGGCGGCTGGTCGGGTCTGGGTTACCCAATGGACAGCGGCATCTTTGTCAGGAGAACCGAGTTTAGGCTGGCGGGAATTCACATCCAAGAAGCCAAGAACTGTAACATTTCAGGCAACAGGATATCTGATTGCGGTGTAGGCGTCTGGCTTTACCTCTCTTCCCAGAACACTATTTTAGGGAATATTTTGGTCCGCAACGATTACGGGTTACAGGTAGATTCCTCAAAAAGCAATAGCATCGTTGGCAACACTTTTCTGGATAATGGCGGCGGCATATGGCTTCCACAACCAAACTGGGTGAGCGGATGGGGCTACAACGGAAAAACAGTCAACAACACATTCTCCCAGAACAACTTTATCGGCAACCAGAAAGCAATCGAGCCGCAGTGTCTAACAAACACCACAAACTACTGGGACAATGGTTCAGTCGGCAACTACTGGGACCTCTATAACGGCACTGGTAGCTACCGCATTATGGGTGAATACTACACGGGCGGATGGCACCAAAACGGGGTCTGGAAAGAGCAAGTATACGGCGTAGACAGCTACCCGCTTACGGAGCCCTTTAACACTACCTGCATGTTTGCCATCCACGAAGAAGACCCCCTCGACAAGCAACCATCAGATAAGCCATCCCTAACTGACTATACCCAAATAGAGGTAGCAGCCTCAATCGCAGGCATATTAGTCATCATGGGGCTTATTGTTTACTTCAAGAAGAGAAAAAATGCGTTCTAACCACCAAATGAACATAGCGTATCTGGTCGCTTTATATAATAATAGACCAAAAAAGGCCTGTTTTGTCTGCTCTTGCTTGTAGAAAGCCCACAACCAGCCTGCAGCCCAAACCAGGCGCTGAACCAAAAACGGCTGTTTCTGCTAAGACTTTTAGAAGATGAAGTAGCAGGGCGGCATTCTCCTCTTCTTCTAATTTAAAAGTCAAACCGACCCAAAATTTTACTCTACTGACAAGGAAACGGAGGTAGAGCTGCTCAGAGGCAACGCTAGCACTGGCCAAATTAAATGCGTCGTTTATGTATGAATTCTTTTTAAGGCTCCGTCTGCAAATACCCAGTCAGAGAGGGAAAGTTTAGGTGGAACGGAAGGACTTCGACCGAGCCAACGTCATAAAAGAGGAACTCCAAGAGCAGGAAACACGCTTCCTAGCCGTATACGTGGAAGCAAAAAACAGCATCATGGTTATGCTAAGCGAAAAAGAAGACCGCTTGGGCACAATGGCTATCGCCGTTCCAAAACCCAGCGGATTAGGCGGCTCCGTAACCTCCTCGGTACTTGTCGGCGACAGACACATCATCTCCGCAAGAATGTTCGCCGAGTACATTGCATCCAGAAAAAACAAAATCGCAATGGTCTCCGTCTACCTTGACCGATTCACTGAACTGCAAGCCCAAGACTTTTTCACTCGCCTAATTGACAGGGTACTAAAAGCGGATAACAGAAAAGAACCAACATCAGCCTAATGCAGCCCGTGCATAAGGAATGATCCGCAAGCTCACAGACGCCGACTTCCAAACCATCTATGCGATAGTTAACGACGCCGCAGTAGCTTATAAGGGAAAGATCCCATCTGACCGCTACCATGAACCCTACATGCCCAAAGAGGAACTTAGAGGGGAAATCGAGGCAGGCGTACAATTCTACGGCGTAACTGTAAACAGCGAGTTAGCCGCCGTCATGGGCATCCAACGAGTAAAAGACACCACCTTAATCCGACATGCTTACACGCTGACCAAGCACCAGCGGATGGGCTTAGGCGAGCAGATACTAAACTACTTAATGAACCTAGCAGAAACCGACTGTGTACTAATCGGCACCTGGCAGGATGCACCCTGGGCAATCCATTTCTACCAGAAACACGGATTCAAACTGCTTTCCAAAACGGAAACACATAAGCTATTCAAAAAGTACTGGAACATACCAGACCGGCAGGTTGAAACCTCAGTGGTGCTGGAAAGAAGGCGCAGTCAATGAATACTCTCGTGCTAAAAGTCGATCCCGACAAGCCCGATGCAGCCAAAATAGAGGTTGCAGCGCAGATCATCAAGCGGGGCGGCTTAGTGGCTTTCCCCACAGAAACAGTCTACGGCTTAGGAGCAGACGCGCTTAACGGCGAAGCGGTTCTCAGATTGTTTGAGGCTAAGAAGCGTCCGCTTGATAATCCGCCGATTCTGCATGTAGCTGAAGTCAGGGATGTTTATCCGCTTGTGGCAGAGGTATCCCAAAAGGCTGAGCAGTTGATGAAGCAGTTTTGGCCTGGACCATTAACAGTCGTCTTTAAGCATTCAGCTATTGTGCCTAAGGAGTCAACAGCGGGCTTAGATACAGTAGCGATTCGCATGCCCAAGCATCCAGTCGCGGCGGCGCTGATTCGACAGAGCAAACGCCCAATCGCGGCGCCCAGCGCAAACCTCTCAGGAAAACCCAGCCCAACCACAGCACAGCACGTATATGAAGACCTCAACGGACGCATAGACGCCATAATCGACGGAGGAGCAGCCGACATAGGCGTGGAGTCCACGGTGGTCGATTTAAGCTGTGACCCCCCACTTCTTCTACGCCCCGGCGGAACACCCTTTGAAGCGCTGAAGGCGGTGCTGGGTGATTTGCAGCTGCACCCGTTTGTGCAGGCAGAAAGCGAGATACCAGTGGAGAAGGCACGCTCGCCGGGTATGATGCATAAGCATTATGCGCCGAAGGCACAGGTTATGATAGTCGAGGGCAACGTTGAAGCGGTTATCGGCAAGATCAAGCAGCTCGCCGCTGAATACAAAGAGAAAAACGCTAAAGTCGCAGTTTTAGCTACGGACGAAACACAGGCCGCCTACAGGGCCTACGTTGTCAGGTCAATGGGCAGCCGCCACAACCTCTCAACGGTCGCATCCAGCCTTTTTAGACTGCTTCGCGAGGTTGACGCTGAAGGCGTGGATGTAATCTTAGCTGAGTCAGTGCCTCAGGAGGGTATAGGCTTGGCAGTTATGAATCGCCTGCGTAAAGCCTCAGGCTACCACATCATAAAAGCATAAGGCTACTTTCGCAGCGAAGCAAGCAGCTTTTCAAGTGACAGTTTTGCAACTCCGATTACGCTGTCGGCTGCGCCATAGTAGAGGTAAAGCTCTTCGTCGATTACCACGTTGCCGCAGCTGAAGACAACGTTGGGAACTTTACCGAAGCGTTCATAGTCCCGTTTGGGTGAGAGAATCGGTTTTCGGGATCGGTAAAGCACACGTTCAGGGTTGTCGGGATCTAGTAGGATTATGCCCAGCGAGTAAACGCGTTCCACGCTTACGCCGTGATAGATCACCATCCAGTAATCTTTCATCCTAATCGGGGTGCCTCCGACGCCGAGTCGCCAGTTATCCCAGCCTCGGGCACGCGGAGCCATCATCGACTTCAAGTCACACCAATGAACAAGATCATCCGAGTAGGCGATGCATAAGTCAGGTTCAATGCGGTGAATCATGGCGTATTTACCGCCGATTTTTTCGGGGAAAAGCGCTGCGTCCTTATTGCGGATACCGGGAAAAGGCAGCTTGCGGGGTGTCCAACGCCACCGACGGGCCAAGAAATCCTCGCGTTGTATAGTGGTTAACGCTATCTGGAAAACCTGCAAGTGACTATACTCGCGTAGCGCAGTGTAAGCCATGACTAATTCTCCGCCGATGTCAGTTAAGCGTGGATCTTCACAGCCGTCTTTCTCACACGCGGCTTTAGGCTCATACACTGGCTCAGGTAACCGCTCATCTATGTGGATGCCGTCGGTTGAGGTTGCATAGCCGATTCTGGATATGTTATCGTTGCCCATAGCGCGGTAAAGCAGGTGTACTTTGCCGTTGAGATAAATCGCCGCTGGGTTAAAAACCAACCTTGATTCCCAGTCATGCGCCTCGATGGGCCGAAGAATTGGGTTACCGACATAACGTTCCATACTGATTTCACTTAGATGGCGCT
>Ga0209723_1006069_pt1 | contig 11956 bp, 10 predicted proteins | sample BiotimSIPDNA_2_FD_185750 | JGI IMG/M metagenome (GOLD analysis project Ga0209723, IMG submission 185750) | Anaerobic biogas reactor microbial communites from Washington, USA - Biogas_R2 time_0 SIP DNA (SPAdes) (version 2) | ecosystem: Engineered > Bioreactor > Anaerobic > Unclassified | place... | reverse complement strand
AACGACCTGGGCAGCGGGGCCACGGTCGTTCGCCTCGACAAGGAGCGGAACAATCCCCAGGGCGACACTGCGTACTACTTTATGCCTTCAGGGGACGCAGCCAGGGAGCGGGGGGTCACAGAGCCCTTCAAGCCTGCGAACTTCGATCTCATTCCCGCTGAGCTCAAGGAGCCGGAAGGAAACTGGTTCTGCATCCACAAGGCAACGGTGGTGTTCGTCATCAACAAGAACCTGGTGAAGGAAACCCCCAGGGGATGGCAGGAACTCCTCTCTCCCAAATACAGCAAGTCCGTTGTCTATCTCGATCCCCGGACTGCGGGGATCGGGTACGCCATTGTCATCGCCACCACCTACGCCCACGGGGGCGACCTCGACCACCTGGACAAGGGGATCGACTACCTGGCTGCACTCCAGAAATCGGGGAACGTGCGTATGATCGAGAAAACCACCGAGTTCGACAAGTTCGTCAAGGGCGAGATCCCCATCTGGATAACCTACGACATGAACGCCTACCGGGCCAGATACATAGCAGGGCTCGGCGACGCCATCGACATCGTCATCCCCGGGGAAGGGACCATCACCGCGCCATATGCCATCAGCCTCGTGAAGGGCGGGCCCAATCCCAACGCCGGCAAGCTCTGGCTGAACTACATCCTCTCTTCCGAAGGACAGGGACTCTTTGCCAAGGGATTCGTGCGTCCCATCCTTCCCGGGTTTGAGATGCCGGCGGACGTTGCGGACAAGTTCCTCCCGGCATCAGACTACGCCCGGGCAAAGGACGTGGACTGGGTGAAGGCCCAGAAGGTGCAGAAAGAGGCTGCCGCTCTCTGGGGCAGCAAAGTCCTGGGGGAGAACTAGAGACCATGGAGCGCCGGAGCGGAACATGGCTTTTGCTGCTGCCTCTTGCGGCGGTGCTGGGGCTGTTTCTGCTCTGGCCTCTTGCCCTCGTATTGTGGGAGAGCCTCTTCATCGAGGGGAGGTTCTCCCTTGAAAACTACCTCAGCCTTTTCGTCAGGAAGCTGTACCGTGAATCCCTGACCACCAGCCTCGTTCTCTCGGCGAGCACCGCTGTCCTCGGGACTGCCATAGGCCTGCCACTCTCCTATTTCGTCCATAAAACAGGCGGCAGGGCAAAAAACATTCTCCTTGCCCTCACCGCTGTTCCCCTGACGCTGAGCGGCCTTGTTGTCGGTTTTGCTTTTATCGTACTGCTGGGTACAAGCGGTTTCATCACCATCATCCTCAGGGAACTGATCGGGATCAATCCTCTCGAATTCTCCGCGTTTCTCTTCACCTGGAGGGGGCTCGTCATCGCCTACCTCTATTTCCTCATTCCCAGGATGATCCTCACCATGACGGCGGCATGGAGCAACGCCAACTGGAGCCTGGTTGAGGCAGCAGTATCCCTTGGCGCCGGGCCTGTCACGGTCCTGCGGAAAGTCCTCTTTCCCATGCTTGCCCCCGCCATTCTCGCCGGATCATCGCTGCTCTTCGCGGTGAGCATGGGGGCCTTCGGCACAGCCTTCGCCCTCACGGGTACGGCAGTGAAAATCCTTCCCCTCGTCATTTATACCCACGTTTCGGAACTCTCGGCGGACATAGCGAAAGCCGACGCACTGGCCATCGTCCTGACGCTTGTGACCACGTGCGTTATTCTCGCCTACGAAAAATTTTTCACAACCCCGTCGTCAGTCCGGTAAAATCAAAACAGCAGTCGGAGAGCCGCTACGAATGCGAGCCCCAGGACGATCTGGTTGAAACGTTCCTGGGAGATCCTGTTAACTATCCAGTACCCCAGGAGCGCCCCCAGCGCGATGGACGGGACCGTGAGCAGATTCACCCGGAGGCTCTGGCCGCTGATCAGCCCGAGATTGAGGAAAAGCGGGACCTTCAGCAGGTTCATGATGAAGAAAAACCAGGCGGTGGTGGCTATGAACGGAAGCTTGGGAAGACCGACGATAAGAAAATACAGGCTCATGATCGGCCCTGATGAGTTCGCCATTCCTGTCCCGAGTCCGGAGGCAAAACCGAAAAGGACCGTCAGCAGGGGATTTGTCCGCGCAGAAGCGGGGTCACCTCTTTCCGTGCTTCGTTTCTTCAATACCCGGGAGACCTGGTGGACTCCCAGCATGAAAAGAACGACCGCGCCGATGATAGGCTTGAGCTGTTCGTTGGTCACATAGCGCAGGATCATGTACCCTGCTCCCAGGCCCAGGAAGGCAAAGGGCAGCAGGGTGAACAACTGCCGCCTGTCCGTATGCCTCCAGAACTTCCCTACGGCGAACACGTCCCCGAACAGGAGCATTGGGAGAAGAACCCCCACGGACATGCGGGAGGGCAGGGCCATGGCCATGAGCACCACCACCAGGATGCCGCTGCCCGGAACAGCTGTCTTGGCTATTCCTATGCCCGCGCCTGCAGTGAGCACGATAAGCCACCCCCACAAAGGGAGATCGAGCCCGGTAAACGAAGAAAGAAAATCCATGAGTCAGCGTCCTCTCAGTAATATTGCATGCAAGTTTTGATGATTATATCCCATGTCAGTCCAGGTGACCAAACTGTTTTTCTCCCATTCTCCCGGAATCTCTTTCCCGATTGGTTATTACACGCTGCCAGGCTAATCAACAGAAAAGGTCCCTCCCCCTGTCGGAGGAAAGGACCTTTTAAGTATTTACAGGCAATGCGGCTGTTCTTTTTCAGCGGTAAGAAATATTCAGTTTCTCCATCGACCTCCCGGTGCGCTTTCCCGGTTTCTGCCGCTTCCCTGAACGGAACCGGAATTCATGATGGAATCAGCTTCCTCCTGGCTCATGTGCCTTGCCTCGTAGCGGACGTTCTCCCTGGACAGTTGCCTTCCGAAAGCACCAAGGTGATTCATTGACCCTCTCTCGAGATTGCTGAAAACCATGCGAAGATCCTCGTTCTTCGTTTCTTCTATCGCCTTGCGGAGATCCATGATGTCCAACTCCTCCACGAGTGCGCCTGCCTTGAGTGCGTCTATCCTGGATCTGCTTCCCTGTTCCAGCAGTTCATCGTACAGTTTCTGCAGCTCGGGACTGGAAAATTTCCCCGCCTTTTTTCCCTCTGAGGGGTCCGGCAGCCCGTAGCGGTCTATGAGCAGTTTAACAGAACCTGTATGCTGCTGTTCACTTTCGGCGATCCGGGTAAAGGTACGAATTCCCCATTTCGCTCCAAGCTCCCGGTACAGGTCCATGGCGAGTTTTTCCTCCTCGCGCATGAGCAGAAGACCCTGAACATCGTTCTCCGTCAGTTCCCCCTTCGGGATCGCCGCAAGGGCTTCTCCCTGGGGTCTCTTTCCGGGAGCGGCAAAGGCGGCAGCCGAGAAAATACCTCCCGCGAGAAATACTGCAAGCATCAGAAGTGCTGTGGCTTTTTTCATTTTTTATCTCCTCCTTGAGTAAAGTACGCCCGAAGTATAGAGCAGTTGTACATGTACCATAATGTAAGGACCTCCACCTTTGGGATAGGTAAATATGCGGGTCGGTGAGCGGGTCCTTCAAAGGCTTTCGGGAAGATTGTGCTAAAATGAAGCCCGGCAGCATTGCGAAAGGAGGCCGGCATTAAATTGAAGAAGCATTCACCAGCCGCAGATTTTCTTATCTTCCCGTTTCTTTCTCCACCCGGTCTCCCGAGACAGATATTATGGAGCCCATGTTCGGGAGAAGAAATAAAAACTGGGAGGATATCTGACGGACGGTTTCAGTCATGACAGGGCCTCTCCTTGTAAGCCTGAGAGTTCTGGCTCTCTCGCTCCCGGTTATCGTCATCCTTGGAGGATGGATAGGCTGGATCCTCGCACGAAAGGCCTTTCCGGGAAAGATGCTGCTCTCTTTGCTGGTACAGCTTCCCCTCATCCTTCCTCCATCCGTGACCGGTTTTTATCTTCTCCTCCTGTTCGGGAAAACTCCGTTTCTCAGGCACCTGGGGGTCCTCTTCTCCTTCCCGGCCCTCGTCATTGCCGCATCGGTGCCGGCAGTTCCCATCATGGTCCAGGCGGCCAGGGCAGGATTCTCTTCGGTGAACAGTGAGTACGAGGACGCTGCCAGGACCCTCGGAAAGGGAGAGGGGCACGTGTTTTTCACCATAACCCTTCCTCTTGCCAGGCGTTCTCTTCTTGCCGGGCTGGCCCTCTCATCCGCCCGTGCCCTGGGAGAGTTCGGTGTCTCCCTGATGATCGCGGGGAATATCCCGGGGTTGACCCAGACCCTGCCGCTATACATCTTCAGCCGGGTAGAAACTCTTAATTTCGCCCAGGCTCATGGTGCGGCACTTCTCCTTGCACTGGCAGGTTTCTCAAGCCTGTACGCGGTGCGGATGCTCGAGGAAGGGAGGAGACGCTGAGATGCTTCATGCTGAGTTCACCTGTTCAATAGGAGATTTTTTTCTCGAGACATCATTCAACCTCGGTGCGGAAACAGGGGTGCTTTTCGGCCCCAGCGGAGCGGGAAAGAGCATGACACTCAGGGTGCTATCGGGACTGAAAACCCCGTCAGATGGAGAGATCGTCCTGGGAGAACGTATTCTCTTTTCGAAAGCGAAAAAAATTAACCTTCCCCCGAGGGACAGGCGAATCGGGCTTCTCTTCCAGGGACTGGCTCTCTTTCCGCACATGACCGCCCTTCAAAACGTGGCTTACCCCCTTCCTTCCGGAAGAGAAAAAAGGAAAAAAGCGGAAGAATGGCTTAAACGGATGAAGCTGGAAGGACTTGAGGACCGCCTTCCTTCTCAACTTTCAGGCGGGCAGCGCCAGAGAGTCGCTCTCGCAAGGGCACTGGCCGCGGAGCCTGAACTGTTGCTGCTCGATGAACCTTTCAGCGCACTGGACGGCCCTCTCCGGAGAAGCCTCCGGAGGGAACTTCGCAGGCTGCAGCACGAAACAGGCATCCCAATGATCTGCGTGACCCACCAGGCAGAGGATCTTTGCTCCCTGGGAAGCAAGGTGATCGTTCTGAAAAACGGGAGGACTCTGGACACCTTTCCCATCGAACGGCTCTGGGAAAAGGGATCCCGCGGCGAAGCCTGGAACGCCCTTGGCTGGGGGAACCTTTTCAGGGGAACCATCGCCCGGTGCGGAGACGGGGCCGGGTTCTGCTTCACCGGCAGGAACGTCAGGCTGGCTCTTGGGAACTGCACAAACATGCCGGGCGAGGGGGTCGTTTTTATCTCTCCCGACACGATACGCCTTTTGTATCCGTCGCTGCCCATCGATCCCGAGCTTCAGCCCAACATTTTTTCCGGTGCCGTTCAGGAAACCGTCCTTTCGGGAAACACCGTCCGAATTTACCTGGAAACAGACGACGGTATCGTCTGGCAGTCTGAGCATCCCGCGGAATCGTACAGGGAACTCCGCCTCGAGCCCGGATCACGAGTCCGCTTCTCCGTCCCCCCTTCGGGGATCGAATGCTGGATCAGGGGAGAGGCACGGGAGGGATACAGTCCTCCAAATTTTGCATGACGCTGATATACTGGAACAAAACTTTCTGACCGGAGGGAAACTGAATGCTTTTTATCCTATGTACAGCCCTGCTGATCGCCGTGGTCCTTGCGGCGAAACCCTGCGAGGCAAAAACCCATTCCTTTTTTATCGAAAAGGAACAGGCCTACAACGGCATGCTTCGTGCGGACATTCCCCCTGCCCTCGTCATCGAGGACGGGGATTCTGTTGTGTTCAATACGGTGATGCTCATGGGGGGGGAACTCTCCCCTGAAATGACCTTTGACGAAATGCTTATCCTTCGGGGTGAGATGAAAGAAAAGGGAATCGGCGTCTACGCCTTTACAGGACCGTTTCTCATCAACGGCGCCGAACCCGGTGACACGCTCGAGGTACGGGTGAAAAGAATCGTTCCCGGGAAATACGCGGTCACCCATATATACCCTGACCCAATGGGCATCGGCGGACTTCCCGAGGGTTTTGAAAAGGGGTTCCTCAAGCCCCTCTTCCTGTCGGAGGACAAAAAGACCATCGAATATGCCCCCGGAGTGACGCTTCAGGTGAGGCCGTTCCTGGGCACAATGGCAGTCGCACCGCGCCCGGGCGAGATCCTGCCGCCCGCGGTCCCCGGATACTTCGCCGGAAACATCGACAACAGGGAACTCGTGGTGGGATCCACCCTCTATATTCCCGTCAACGTACCGGGAGCACTCTTCATGGCCGCCGACGCCCATGCGCTGCAGGGGGACGGTGAGGTGAGCATCGCTGCCGCGGAGACCTACTTTGAGGAGGTCGAACTGCAGTTCGTCGTGAGGAAGGACATGAAACTCCACTACCCGCTCGCCGAAACATCGACCCACTGGATCGTCATGGGCTTCCACCAGGACCTCGATGAGGCGATGAAAATGGCCATCCGGGAGGCCGTCTTCTTCCTCATGAGGGAAAAGTCGCTTTCACGGGAAGAGGCCTATTCTCTCTGCAGCCTGGCTGTCGACTTCCACGTCACCCAGGTGGTGGACGGGGACAAGGGCATCCACGGAATGATCCCGAAGTCGATCTTCAGTTAGCTTTCCGCTCATCCGCGGGGAAAATTCCCCGCGGAAGACCGGGCACTTCTTCGAGCAGCATTTCAAAATACGTTCCGTCCACGGGAGGGGCATCCTCCTCCCCGGACGGGACGTGAAGTACCTTCCACCCCTCATCGGTGCGATTGAGAAGAGCCATGAGCCCCTCGTACCTTTGGGTTCCGTCATGGGACTGGGGGATAGTCTCCGTCCAGGCCCACCCGTCGGCCACCTTCAGATATCGGACCACGAAGACGACCCTGACCTGGTGGTTCTCAAGGACCCACTCGCGCAGCCCGTCCAGAACGGCTTTCCTTACAGGATTTCCGGGCTGGGGGGTATATGGCTTTTCAGCCGCGGAAACGATCCCTCCGAATACAAGGGAAAACGCAAGAAGCGCTGCCACACACAGAACAGCTGTTTTTCTCCTGGTGGTCATGGTATCCATCTCCTTTCCCTATCATGGTTCTGGTTCCTGGCAAGGCATGGTCCGTTTGAACCCCGTATCTTTTACTGTAGTATAGAAACTCAAAAAAGAAAAGTGAAAAAATGCCCCTCCTTTGCGGGAGGGGCACAGGAACATGTCAGTGCTGCGGTTCTTCCGGAACTGCCGCTGCCTTCTTTTTCGCGGCCCTTCGCTCCCGGATCCCCCAGTAGAGCTCATATACCGCAGGGATCACCAGGAGAGCGATGATTCCACCGGCAATAAGCCCTCCGATGGCCACAAAGGCAATGGGCTGCCTCAGCGCTCCGCCCTGCCCCGTTCCCAGGGCCAGCGGCACCATGGAGATGACCGCTGCCGAAATGGCCATGAAGAGCATCCTCAGACGGGTCGCGCATGCCTTCCATATTGCCTGGGAAGCCGGCATCTCCTCGTCCCTCCTGAGGATCTCCGCGTAGTCGATGACCACGATGGCGTTGTTCACCACCAGGCCTACGAGCATGATGAGCCCAATGAGGGCGAACATGGAGATAGAGATCCCCGACAGGAGCATGGCAGGGATGACGCCCAGGGCTGCCAGGGGCACGGTGAGAATGATGACGAAGGCGAAGAACCACGATTCCAGGATCGCCGCGATGATGATGAACGTCAGCCCGATAGCGATGAAGAGCGCCTGTCCGAGTTCCCCGAAGGTCTCCTCCATGAATTCCGCATCGCCGCCGTAGTCGATGACGTATCCCTGGGGAAGTTCGAGATCGGCTATAGCTCTTCTTGCATTGGCCGTGGCCTCGCCGACGCTTAAATACCGCGCGTCCGCTTCCACGGTGACCGCCTTCTGCCTGTCCTTCCGGACGACCTCCGTGGGCCCGTCCCTCCACTGTACTTCGGCGAACTCCTTTAGGGGCATGAGTCCGTAGCCCGTCATGATGGGAAGATCCTGGACCTTGAAGATATCCTTCGCCTTGTCAGGGCTGATCCGTGCCTTGATGTCGTACTCGAACCCGTCCTGGCGGAACTTGCCCGCATCCATTCCTACGAGATAGCCATAAATCACGTGGGAAAGGGTGGTCATATCGATGCCGAACTGGGAGAGACGCCACCTCACCGGCATGATCTGCAGCTCGGGCTTGCCCATTTCCACATCGATGCCTGCGTCCACTATCCCCGGCACATGGCGGATACGATCCCGTATCTGTTCCGCTATCCGGTAGAGGGTTTCGAGGTCCTCACCCTTGACAACAAGCTGGATCGGTTTTCCGCCTCCCATATTCTTCCTGAATCCGCTGACGGAACCGTCCACGCCGGGCATGGCGTTAACGAAGGGACGGATCTGATCCGCCATTTCCATGGTGGAGGGGCGATCCGGGTCATCTGCAAAATAGGCCTCTATGGTCGCCTTGTGGGTCCCCTGGTTCCGTCCCGAGGCCCCCACCGTTGAAACGATATATTTCAGGGAGGGGAGTGTATTCCTGACATGATCCTCGATTTCCTTCGCCCGCTCCTCCGTCACCCATACCGGTGTGTTGCTCGGCAGGGTGATGTTGATGGTCATGGCGCCGCTGTCGGTACGGGGCATCATCTCCGAGCCGATAAGACCTCCCAGTCTGAAGACGCCGAAGGTGAGCCCCAGGAAGAGAACAATGGTGATGACCGGATGGGCCAAAGCCCGGCGGAGCAGAGAGAGGAAAAGCTCCTCGAAGCCTGAATAGACCCAGTCCCACCATCCGCACAGGATGCGGCCGATCCTGGGAATTCCAGCATCAGGCTTGAACCGTGCCGCCATGGACGGCGTGAGGGTCAGTGAAACCCATAGGGAGAAAAGTGTGGCATAAACTATGGTCATAGCGTACTGCACCAGGAACTGGCCTGCGATCCCTTTCATGATGGCCACCGGCAGGAACACGCCGAGGTTGGTGGCGGTCCCGGCGATAACCGACAGGGAGATCTCCACTGTTCCCTTTTCCGCCGCATCCTCGGGAGAATATCCCATGTCCCGGTAGCGGTAGATATTCTCGATAATGAGTATGGAGTTGTTCACAAGGACACCCATGGAGATCGCAAGCCCCAGGGAGCTCATGATGTTCAGGGAATAGCCGTGCATGGCCATGGGCATGAACGCGGCAAAGAGAGCAACCGGCATGGCTATGGACACGATGAAGGTCGCGGAAAACCTCTTGAGAAACAGGTACAGCACCACTACGGTGAGCAGAATGCCGAATCCCATGTCACGGAGCACGTTTTTTACCGATGATTCTATGAAGAGAGTATCGTCAAACGGAATTTCCGCCGTAAAGTCAGGCATGGTCTTTAAAATCTTGTCGAGTTCCTTCTTCACGAGCTCTCCCGCCCTCACCACGTCCGAGTTGGGGCGTGCACTGATCCGGAGCTGGACAACGGAGTTCCCGTTCACCCTGGCGATGGACCGCACATCCTGTTCCCCGTCCACCACGGTGCCCAGGTCACGTACCCTCACCGGGTTGCCCGAGGATGTAGGGATCATGATGTTCTCCAGGTCTTCCGCCCTGTTGAATTCCCCGATAAGCCGGAGCCATGTCTCGTCCTTCTCCTGGGTGATGTACCCGGAGGGATTGGTGACATTGTTTGCCGCAACCACTGCTGCCAGCGTCTGGATGCTCACGCTGTATTCGCTCAGTGCGACAGGGTCCAGAAGTATCCTGATCTCCCTGTCCCTGCCTCCCGTCACGCTTGTCTGCCCGACACCCTCAACCCTGGAAAGGGCTGGGACAATGGTGTCCTCGATGATCTTCTTTGCCTCTTTTTCCGGAAGGGAACTGTTGAAGGCCACGACCAGGAAGGGCTGGGCGTTGATATCCACCTTTCTAAAAATGGGCTCGTCAACGGAATCAGGAAGCTTGTTCCGTGCAGATTTCACCTTGTTGGATACGTCCACGAGGGCCTGATCGACGTTCACGTCCACTTCCATCTCGAGAATAATGAAGGAGTTGCTCTCGGCAGAATAGCTCGTGATCTTGTCAAGGCCCTCAAGGTCGGCGATGGAGTCCTCGATGGGCTTCGTCACCAGCTGCTCGATCTCGTTCGGGCTGGCACCCGTGTACCTCGTCTGGACCACCACGACCGGAATATCCACCTTTGGAAGGAGCGAAACCGCAAGCTGATTGTAGCTGCTGACCCCGAGAAGAACGAGGATAAGCACCATCGCCCAGGTGAAGACCGGGCGCTTTATGCAGAAACGTACAAGTCCGCCCATTGTTACCTGCCTGCCGTGGTGACGGCGGCCTCCCCGGATGCAGTAACGGGAGCGTTTTCATACAGCAGGTTGTGCCCCCTCACAACAACCAGGTCCCCTTCCGAAAGTCCATCCGCGACAGCGATTGACCCGTTCTGTCCTTCTCCGGGGGTAATCTCCCGAAGCCGGGCTCTCTCCCCGTCGACAACATATACATAAGCCTTGTCGCCCCGTCTCTGGACGATTTCCGAGGGGATAATTATCAGGTCCTTCTTTTTTTCCACGAGGAACCGCGCCTCCACGTGGGTGCCGGGAAGTACCTCAAGCCCGTTCAGGCACACCACCACGGGATACAGGCCGGATCCCTGGGCAGCTTCCGGGCTGATCCTCTTTATTGAACACTTCGTCCTCTGGCTGTCGCTGACTATTTCCACGGGAGTCTCACTGTTCAGGCTCAGGATATCCTTCCGCGAGACCATGATCTCGGCTTCCAGGTCCTTGAGATCAATGATCGTCAACAGGGCTTTTCCGTCGGAAGCCACTTCCCCAGGCTCCACGGAGCGGGTGGCCACGATGCCGTCGATACTGGCCCGGATCTGGGTGCGGGCGAGGGTGGACCTGGAGGACTGGAGTTTTGCCTCCTCGCTCTTCATCCTCGAATACGCCTGCTCGACCTGGGCCTTGGAAACTCCCCCCGACTTGTGGAGCTCGGAAAGCCTCCTGTGGTCCCTGACCGCGTCCTCGTAGCTCGCCCTGTCGGCAGCAGCCGAGGCACGGTAATCCTGGGAGGAGAGAGTCAGCAGCACCTGCCCCTTCTTGACCCTGTCGCCGATCTCCACGTGGACTTCCCTGACAATTTCCTTCACGTAGGACGTGACAGTCTGGCTCTTGCCCGCCTTGGCCTGGCCGTAGTAGCTGCGCCAGATCTCCCAGTCCTGCCGGGAAAGCTTCAGGACATCCACCGGAACGGGTAGTTCCTCCCTCTGCTCCATGGCGGCTGTGTTGGCCGCAGCCTCCTGGAGCTTTGCCTGGACACGGACCACCATAAAGACGCCCCCCGCTGCGATCAGGAGGACCCAAAACAAAACACTCAGCCTTGCAAATATTGATTTAGCCATGCACCCCTGCCCCTTCCGGTGACAAAATTCTCCTGAACATATCCAGTGCAGAGGAAAGAAACTCCTCGACACTTACGTTTCCCGGATCCTTTTCAAGGTTTTCGAAAAACCAGGAATCCATTATATGGCCTACTGCCTGGAGGACATTCCGGAGAAGATCCGGAGGAACGTCCTTACGGATCGCCCCGAGGTCCTGCCCCCGCTTCAAAAGGTTCTCTGTCCAGCGCTCGACCCTTTTGAAGTTTTCGCGCATCTCGGCGCTTCCCTTCATTCCGGAGGAAGGATCCGTCAGGATCCGTACCACCCTGACGATCCCGAGATTTCCGGCGCCGTAGCGTATCGCCTTCTCGTAATACGACCGGCAGGCGGCCCAGAATTCTTCCCTGGCGACAGGCATCTTCAGCTTCCCTACGGAGGCAAGGAACTTTCTTTCCACCTCTTCGAGGACGGTGAGATAGAGGCTCTCCTTGTTCTCGAAGTAGTAATAGACCACGCCCTTGCTCAATCCTGACCGCTCTATGATCCTGTTGTAAGAGGCCCCTTCGATGCCGTTTGCCGCAATTTCCTCCATGGCCGCGGCGAGAAGGGCTTCCCTTTTTTCCTCGTCCAGTTTTCTTGCCCGTAAACTCACGGCGCACCTCCTCATGTCATTACAGACCGATAGGTTAG
>Ga0209723_1006067_pt1 | contig 11957 bp, 12 predicted proteins | sample BiotimSIPDNA_2_FD_185750 | JGI IMG/M metagenome (GOLD analysis project Ga0209723, IMG submission 185750) | Anaerobic biogas reactor microbial communites from Washington, USA - Biogas_R2 time_0 SIP DNA (SPAdes) (version 2) | ecosystem: Engineered > Bioreactor > Anaerobic > Unclassified | place... | reverse complement strand
CTTCGTGCACGGCCGCAAAGTTCAGATCCTCAAGCTGGACGACGAGGAACCCAATCCGGATGATATGCTCACCGTGTTTTGCGACATCATCGGAGTACCACTGGTCAGGGACCCATCCGACCTTCATCTCGGATCCGATACCCAGTTGTTCGTCGATCTGCCCGGACTCGACATGAAGGAAGGCGAACGCATCTTTACCTTTCGCAAGACCCTCAACGACCTCAACATCGATTCCCGCGTGCTCGTCATGAATGCGATGTATGACGACCATTCCCTCAGTTCGGCATTCGAAATTGGGAAGAAGATGGGCACCACTCACCAGACTTTTACCCACCTTGACGAGCTTCCGAAATGGGAAAAGCTATGGAAGTTTGTTCTCAAAGGCAGCCATCCACTCGTTTTCATGAGCATGGGAGACGAATCTGCGCCTTATCCCAATGAAGACTTCCTGCCTCTTCTCATCAACAAAACGTTTCCCAGAACCCTCGTCCGGACATGAGCAAGACATCCAACTGGGTCAAAACCGGCGGTCTGTTCGCCTTCAGTCTAATCTTTGTTTTTGTTCTACTCAAGGATCGTGATATAGTTACTGCCTTGACGGATGCTTCGATCGCGTGTGTGATTGTTGCCTTGGCACTCAAAATTCTCGACAGGTATATTTCCTCCCTCCAGGCCGATTCCTTCCGGCGCCGAATAGCAGAACAGAAAAAGACGGAGAACAAACAGGGGGAAGGAAATGACAAACGGGGAATTCTGGGTAGCCTGATCGACAAGTCTCAGTAAGCCCTTTCCTTTCGCCGTCCGACACCATGTCAGCCGATTCCCACCTCAGCAACCGACAAAAGACAGCCGTTACAAGCTATGCAACCGTTGCAAAAAACAAGGAGAGCGTCGAAGACATCGTCAACCGCCACCTGCCATTGGTGAAGTCCATCGTCGGGAAGATCAAGATGAGACTCCCGGATCACATTGAGTTCAACGATCTATACAGCGTGGGGGTAGCCGGCCTTATCGCGGCGGTTCAAAAATATGACCCGCAACGCAACCAGTCTTTCTCAAGTTTCGCTTTCATCCGCATTCGTGGGGCAATTCTGGATGAGCTTAGAAGGCTCGACTGGATGCCGAGGGGCAATCGTGCACAAGCCAAGATGCTCCAGGACACGATCCTGACGCTCGAAACCCGGCTCAAACGCCCGGTCGAGGAACACGAGATCCGTAAGGAACTCGGTATGTCTCATGAGGAATACGCCAAGCTTCTCAAAAAAGTAAGACCGATATCCGTCGTCTCGCTCGACCAAACCGTTGACGCAAACAGTGAGGACGGAGCCCCCCTCAAAGACGCCATTGCGGACACCGGTCAGGCTGCGGTTCAGGATAAGGTCGAAACCAAAGAAATGATCGGGCTCCTGAAAAAGAGAATAGCAACGCTTCCCGATGCCGCCCGCAAAGTACTGGCGATGTATTATTTTGAGGGAATGCGGCTTTCCGAAATTGCTGCAGTATTTAATCTGACCGAGTCAAGAATCTGTCAAATTCACGCACAAGCTATCGCAAGTCTGCGTGCTTACGTCGAAAAAGTAAGCCAGTAAGCTTCCATCATGTTAGTCATCATCGGATCGATCATTGTTCTGGCTGCCACCCTCGGGGGATTTATGATCGCGGGTGGTCAACCCATGGTTCTGGTCCATGTATCCGAAATCACAGTGGTCGTAGGAATCACGTTGGGGCTGGTCGTGATTGCGAGCCCGAAGGAGGTCATTGCGGCAACGATCCGGGATGTTCTTTGCGCCCTCAAAGGAGGTGGTCCGAAAAAGACCGATTTCATTGATCTCCTCAAGATGCTCTTTGAGCTATTCACTCTGGGACGACGCAACGGGCTCATCGCACTGGACGATCATGTCGAGACTCCCGATGAAAGCCCGATCATGTCAAAATACCCATCTTTCGTGAAAAACGAGGACAGGGTCGAGTTTCTCGTCAACAACCTCCGGCCTCTCATCGACGGGAAGATCAAACCTGACCAGATCGGGTCGCTCATGCACGCAGAGATCCACAACAAGGAACACGAAAGCCATGGGCCGGTCCAGCTGATTCACCTGGCTGCGGATTCCCTGCCCGGCATCGGGATCTGCGCGGCTGTTCTGGGTATCATTATTACAATGGGCGTCATCGACCAGGGCGCAGGGGCCGTGGGGCACAAAGTGGCGGCTGCCCTCACCGGCACATTCATGGGGGTATGGTTGTCCTACGGATTTCTCAACCCGCTTTCGGAACGTCTCGTTTTTCAAGCGGAAAAGGAACTGGTTTACTACAAGGTATTGTCGGAGGCACTCAGCGGGTTTGCAAAAGGCCTTGCTCCAGCCATGGCCATCGAAGTCGCCCGGAGAGCGCTGCCGAAAGACGCACGCCCTGGTTCAGCTGAGCTTGAGGCTATCCTCAAGGAAACCAAATGATCGATATGCCGGACCCTGCAAAGTCCCATTATCCCTCGGACGGGAAGCAGGAGGCCGTAGTGGCGTTGCACTACGGTGGCGCATGGAAAGTCGCCGCTGCCGACTTTTTCACGGCCATGATGGCGCTCTTCATGGTGATGTGGATCCTCGCGCAGGACGACGAGGTCCTTGAAGACGTCGCCCATTACTTCAACAACCCGTATACCGCCTTTCAAGGAGCGCAGACCCGAAAGGACCCGATCGACATCGGAGCCAGCATCGGAATGGTGGGAATCAGTTCGGACCCCCAATACGAGCAGAACAAAACCTTTATTGAACAGATGGCGCAGGAGTTCATCAAGCATCTGGGAATCGATCCGACCGATGAGGATGCGGTGCTCGCGATTCAGACGACCAACGACGGTATGATCCTCCGCATCTTTGACCGCACCAACCAGCCGATTTTCGAACCCTACTCCGCTCAATTCACTGAATGGGGCGATCTGCTGCTGCGCAATATCGCGTGGTTGATCGACCGCTACGATCTCAAAGTCAGAATCGAGGCACACACCCAGTCGGGATTCCAGTCCGAGAACCCGGACTACACCGCATGGGAGTTGACTTCCGACCAGGCCAACGCGGTGCGGCGTTCCCTCGTGTTTCACGCACTGGATCCTGAGAAGCTTGCCCGGGTCACGGCATTCGGAGATTCATCGCCACTCGAAGGGCTCAGTCCGGATTCAGAATCGAATCAACGCATCGAAATCAGCCTCGAACCCCGCTAACCCACGGTTCCCATGGACAATTACCTCAAAGGCCGCCAAACACAAAACCAGCCACAGTCCGAAAAACTTGAGAAACTCAAGGCGCTGAGAAAACCGGTGTCCGGACTACCCGCGAAAGATATTAAACATGTTGAGGTCATATCGGGTCCCGGACAACCTCAGGTGGAATGCGTAACCCAGGATGGCAAGGTTACCCGAATCCTCATCACCTGCCGATGCGGGGAACAAATTGAGCTCCTCTGCCACTACGGAGCTTGAAAGACCCGATTCTTTTGCTGATCTGCCGCTCAGCTGCGGAGAAAAGAGTTGAATTTCCCTAAGACAAAAGGTTTAAATCCTTTTGTGATTTTGCTTTTGAACATCAGCACCCCATCCTGATCTAATCATACAGTTGGCTATTCTATCTCACAGCGAAACCTGAATGAAAACCCGAATCCTTACTCTTTGTTCCGTCTTGCTTGCGTCTTCGGTATGCAACGCGCAGACCTATAATGCTTCAGCGGAATCCCTTTTTCCCGAGCTGAAGAACATCTACTTGCAGGCAGAACAAAATTCATTCCAGTTCTACAACCTCGACAACAACCTGCTGAACGCGCAGATCAGCAAGAAGCTATCGCGCACCAACCAATATCCCTACATGTCAGTCAGCACGGGGGTTGGTGTGGCTGGAGACACATGGGCAGACGAAACCTCATTCGGCGTGAATGCGCTTTCTCTCGGTCTGAGTTACACGCTTTTCCAATGGGGGGCAAAGTCCGCCCGGCACCGGATGGCCGACAACCAATACAAGATCGCTGAGATCGATTATTCCCTGGCTCTCCAAAATACCGCTTCACAGATCCGCACGGCTTTTTTTCAGTTGATCATCCAAAAAATCCGGATGCAGGAAGTTGAGCTCAATGTCGAGATCGCCCAGTCAAGATTGGATCAGGATACCCTGCGTTTCGAAGAAGGAAAACTCTCCAAAGAAAACTACGAGCGTTCGGTGATTTCACGTCGCCGTTTCATGGGAGACCTTGAAAACATCAAACGTCAATACAACAACCAGCTCGAAGACTTCAGAAGACTCACTGGAATCCCCGACTATCAGGAAAGCCGGATTCCGACCTCCATACCTGCTCTGCCGTCCTTCGAAAACCGTGTTGTCGATGAAGCCAGACGCATGGAGACCTCCCAGTTTTCCGATATCCTGAGGGTCAAGAAGACCGAGCTTATCATACAAAACGCGGAAGAAGGAATCGTCTCCACCCGTGCCGGGAACAGGCCGAGCTTGGGCCTTGGAGCTAATATGTCGATGGACATGGAGTCCACCCGCGAAACCAACAAAAACGACCCGGATTACGGGAAATCCGAAAACGTTTGGCGCTACAGCGCTGGTGTTCGATTCAATTGGACAATCGCAGATGGCGGATACACCAGCGGACTGCTCGACTCTGCGTATGCCAATCGTCGCAAACAAATTGAAGAACATCGGGAACTCCTGCTCTCTCTGAAGCTTGAGATGAAAAGGGGAATAGAGGATTTGATCTACAAGTTTGAAAGGCTTCAATTCGCCGAAGATGAATACAAGCTGGCGCTCAACGATTACGAAAAATCAAAGGACGAACACCAGAGGGGGCGCCTATCCAGCCTCGACTTCAAACATGCTGAACTCAACCGCATCAGCCAGGAAATCAACATTTCCAATCAACGAATGGACTACATTCTGACATTCTCTAGATTCCTTACCTGGATGAATCAGGATCCAGTCATGAGTATCCTCACTCCTCCATCGGATAAGGACACCAAACGCCTCGTCAAACTGGCGAAGGAAACAAGTCTTCAGGATTAACAGATCCTTGTTGTTGCGGGGATGAGCGTCTCAAACGGCGCTCATACGTTTTCTCTGATTGACAACCCGGACTCCGGGTCTATCGCACCTTTATTCAATGTCATCGTCATTCTCCAATCAGTCTTCGGCGAACCGCTCGGTAGGAAGCAGACTCAAAGCGCTGCTACTCTCCTTCGCATTCTGGAAATGGATTCTGCTTATCGTCGCCTTTCTCGTGTTCGGCTTCATCCTTTTCTGGATGTCGATTCCCGAGGTCGTGGTCACGCGGGCTAAACGCGGAAGCGCACAGGATATCGTTCTGGGAACAGTGGAGGTAAGTGAGTATCACCTCCTTCAATTGCGCAGCGAAAGAGCCGGAACAGTCATTGACGCACCTGTGGAGATCGGTGACCAGGTGAAGGAAGGCCAAATTCTTCTGCGACTCGACACGGAGGAACAACAACTCCAACTCGAACGCCTCCTGATCGACAAGGACAACCACGAGAGAACACTCGCCATCACACGTCCGTCGACCTACACCCTTCAAAAGGCACTCGAAGACCTTGAAGAGATGGAACGCGATGTCAAACGCGGCATTCGTCCGGATCGGGATCTCGAGCTCACCCAACGCAACCTTCAACAGCTTCGCGAGAACATCCGCCGTCAGGACCTGAATGAAGAACTCGCCGTAAAAATGAAGGATGCCGGGATCAAACAGCTTCGTCTCGACATTGAGAAAATGACCATCCGAAGCCCGGTATCCGGGGTGGTGACCAACATATTCGCACGTGAGGGAGACTTGGTAAGCGCGGGTGCCGTTGCCTTCGAGATCATTGATGATCGCCGGTTGGTCACGGCTGAAATCAGTGAAGAGGACTTCAACAAGGTAAGAGAAGGATTGGACGCGAGCGTGCGTTTCCTTGCCTACCCTGATTCCATATTCAACGCAACGGTCACCCAAATCCTTCCGATGGCGGACCCCATCACTCAACGCTACAAAACCTACCTCGGAGTGGAAATTGAGCCCCGCAAGCTCACGCCCGGACTCACCGGCGAAGTCAGCATCATTGTCGGTGAACGCACCAATTCGTTGCTTATTCCCAGTCCGGCCATCATCGGCAACAACGTTTTGCGGGTGCGCAACTCAAAGGTTGAAATTGTCAGAGTCACCCCGGGATTCCGCGGTCTTAATCAAGTCGAGATCCTCGACGGAATCCGCGAGGGAGATATCATCATCAAGGAAGAACTCACCCGCTTCCGCGACGGAGATCTCGTCCGTGTCGAGTGGAGCGATCCAGTGCAGGCGATGGAACCTTCTTCACCTGCCACAACACCGGACGCGCCCAAGTGAGATCCATCCCTACCGTTGACCATTCATCATGTCTCCCAATTTCAGGATAGCCGTCCGCTTCCTCCTCTCCAAAAAGCGATCCATGCTGATGAGCTTGGCCGGGATTGTTCTCGGCGTGGGGCTCTTCATTGTCGCTCAGGCGAACACAACCGGATTTGAAAAACTGTTCATCAAGACCGTGCTCGGAGCGAATGGAGCCGTCAGGGTTCAGGACAAGTTTCAGGAAACCCTCACCAGCATTCAGATCGAACAGGAGGAGACCGGTCGGCAGTTCGAATTCGGACGCGCAAGTGGACGCAAGTATCGTCCAGGGGTCGAACACGCGGATAAGGTAATCGAATCCCTTTACCAGTTCAGCAACGTCCTTGCTGCCTCCAAGGTACTGCGTGGTGCGATTGACGTTTCCAACAATTTCAAAGCCGAACCTGCCCAGCTTTTCGGCATTGAAAAGGACATGCACATGCTGGTGTCCGACCTTGAGGAACAGATCGTTTTCGGGAGCATGCTCGATTTCCAGCGCAACCCGAGAGGGGTGCTCGTTGGACTAGCGCTTGCTGAGCGAATGATGATCGAGCCGGGAGACTCGATCTTGTTCACTGTAGGCGATGAATCGCACCGGGTTCTTGTTTCAGGAATTTACGAAACCGGATACCGCGACATCGACCGCGAACGCATCTTCATCGACATCAACCAGGCTCGCCGCATTCTCAAACGTCCCCACCAGACCACCTACATTCAGGTTAGTCTGTTTGATGTCGAAAAAGCGGACGATGACCGCTTCCTGATGGAGTCTGTCGTCCAGCATATCGTTGCCCCTTGGCAGGAACGCGAAAAAGTATGGCTTCAGGTATTTCAGGCCATTCGCATCTCGGCCATGATCAGTCTTTCATCCATCATCTTTATTTCCGGGCTCGGAATGTTCAGTACCCTTGCAATTATCGTGATGGAGAAAACCCGGGAAATCGCCATTCTGCGATCCATCGGATACTCTCGAAGAGATGTGACGCATATCTTCATCTGGCAGGGATTCATCGTGACTGTGGTCGGGATCCTCACTGGATGGCTTACCGGAGCAACCCTCACGCTCGTAGCATCCCGATTGCCGATACGCATCCGCGGAATTTTTTCCACCGACAGTTTCGTGGTGGACTGGTCTATCTGGCATTATGTTATCGCAGGATTGATCGCGTTCATCTTTGTCATGACAGCCAGCATCATCCCTTCGAGAAGGGCAGCCAAACTTGAGCCTGGTGATGTCATCCGGGGCACAAGCGGCTAACTCAAACCACGCCCATCCCATCAACATGACTCAACCCGACAACAAACCCGTTCTCGAATGCAAAAAACTTCACCGTTACCTCGGCGATCCCGAGCAGCAAGTGCATGTGCTTAAAGGCGTAGATCTACAGCTTTTCCGGGGCAACACCTATGCCATCGTCGGTCCGTCCGGTTGCGGAAAAAGCACCCTGCTCTATACACTCGGCCTCCTTGACCGTCAGAATGAGGGCACCATTCTCATTGATGGAATCGACGTATCCAAATCCAACGAGGATCAGCGGACCCGCATCCGCAACGAGAAAATTGGCTTTGTGTTCCAGTTTCACTTTCTGCTTCCCGAGTTCACCACCACCGAGAATATCATGATTCCGATGTGGAAACGGGGCAATCGCAAGACACTTACAATGGAGCGGAGAGCCCACATGCTGCTTCAGTCAGTCGGTCTCGGAGACAAGACGGAACGCCTCGCAAACCGCCTCTCCGGAGGGGAACAGCAACGTGTCGCCGTAGCCCGTGCGCTTGCCAATGATCCACCGATCGTGCTCGCGGATGAACCGACCGGAAACCTCGATGTGAAGAACTCAAATATCGTGTTTGAATTACTCTATCAGTTATCCAAGCGCAATAATCAGGCCGTTCTCATTGTCACCCACAATCCGGATATCGCAAGACGCTGTGATTACATCCTCAAAATGAGGGATGGAGTGTTCACCACTTCCGAATCAGCGGGACAGGCTTGAACGATCCGGATTGACACTTATCTATTTCCTGCATCCCATCGGACATGACTGAGGACATAGCCACGATTCTCGTTGACGAGAATGCTATCAAGCAAAGGGTTGCCGAACTGGGACGCCAGATTTCCGAGGATTATCAGGATCGGGAATTGATTCTCGTCGCCATCATCAACGGGGCGTTGCTGTTTACCGCGGACCTCATCCGGCACATCACCGTTCCCGTCAAGCTTGATTGTATCCGTGTTTCCAGCTACATGGGAGGCACCGCTCCCGCAACGGAACCCCGTATCATCGATCCTATCCGGATTGATATCGAGGGAGAAAACGTGCTCCTCATCGACGACATTCTGGACACAGGAAAAACGCTGCGGAAGGTTGTGAGGCAACTCGAGGCTCACAAGCCCCTGAGCATTGCCACATGCGTACTGCTCGACAAGCAGACCAATCGCCACGTATCCGAACCCTGCGACTACGTCGGTTTCAATATAGCCGATCATTTTGTCGTAGGTTATGGGCTCGATTTCGCCGAACTTTATCGCCATCTGCCTTACATCGGAGTGCTTAAACCAGAGCTGCAGAATCCTCCTGAATGGGTATGACGCGAAGGCACATCCTCTGGAGTTTCATTCCACAGGGTATCCTTTTGTCCCTTTTCACTCTGGTTTTCAGCAGTTGCACCGAAAGCCGGACACCGGTAGAAATAGCATCCGCCCAAGGAATGCTGCTGCTGGGCAACGGGTCCGAACCCCACGGACTTGATCCCCATCTCACCACCGGAGTCCCCGAGCACAATATCCTACACGCCATTTTTGAGGGTCTCATTGCGTACCACCCTACCGACGAGAGCGCCCCTGAGCCCGGAGTCGCTGAGAGTTGGGAACACAACAGCGATGCAAGCGTATGGACCTTCCACCTTCGCCATGACGCGCGGTGGAGCAACGGCGATCCCGTATTGGCGTCCGACTTCAGTTACTCCATCCGCCGCATCCTCTCTCCCGCGCTCGGAGCTCAATACGCTGATCAACTGATCGTCCTGAAAGGTGCTGAAGATTTTCTCAAAGGAAACACGACCGACTTCGCAACTGTCGGCGTGGAAGTCGTTGACACACACACCCTTCGACTCCATCTGATTGGACCAACCCCGCATCTGCCGGGCATGCTCAAGCACAACGCATGGTACCCGGTAAACCCCAGAGTGATCGAAGCATTCGGCAGCATTGATAGCCGCGAATCCGACTGGACACGCCCGGAAAACCTGGTCGGAAACGGGGCATTCAGAATCTCGCGTTGGGTGACCAATAGTTATCTCGAGGTGCTCAAGAGTGACACCTATTGGGACGCGGACAGGGTCAGAATCAAGGGCATCCGGTTCTTCCCGATAGAGAAGGCAAGCACCGAAGAGGCCGCATTCCGGGCAGGACAAATTCATTACTGCTCGAATATCCCGATTGACCGGATCGAGTTCTACCGCTCCAAGCACCCCGAGGTCATCCGGTTTGACGACTATCTCGGAACTTACTTCTACCGGTTTAACACGACACGCCCTCCATTGGACCAGCCCTTGGTTCGCCGCGCCCTCTCCCTTGCGATCGACACCGGACTTATCGTCAGGGAAGTGACCCGGGGAGGAGAAACTCCGGCAAGGGGGTTTGTCTACGATGGAGTATCAGGCTACCACACTCCGGGCAACATCGCGTTTGATCCGGAGACTGCCCGAAGGCTACTCGCTGAAGCGGGTTTCCCAGAGGGATCAGGGTTTCCAAAGATGGACATTCTCATCAACACACAGGAGGCTCACAAGATGATTGCGGAGGCCATCCAGCAAATGTGGCGCGATCATTTGGGGATTGATGTGGGTATCGTCAATCAGGAGTGGAAGGTATATCTCGATAACCAGGTCAACCTGAGATACAGCATCTCTCGCTCCGGCTGGATCGGAGATTATGTCGATCCCATCACCTTTCTAATGATCTGGACTTCGGACAGCGGCAACAATCAGACGGGATGGAGCAACCACCGCTTTGACGAACTCTATAAGCAGGTTCTGGTAACCGGCGATCCCGGGCTCCGCAATGCGCTCATGGCGGAAATGGAGAGCATCTTTCTCGATGAACTCCCGGTAGCTCCCATTTACTGGTATACCCGGAAGTATCTGCTCCACCCGGATGTCAAGAACTGGCATCCCAAATTGCTCGACTATCACCCATTCAAGTTCATTCAATTGGAACCCACGGGCTTCCGTCTCTAAGGTCCTTCCAATTCATGTTTCGATTCCTGATCAGTCGACTGCTTCAAACCATTCTGGTGCTCTACTTAATCGCCACAGTGGTATTCGTTATGATGAAGGCCGTCCCAGGTGGCCCATTTAGTCAGGAACGCAATGTATCCGAACACATTCTGCAAAAGCTGGAGGAACAATATGGCCTCCATGATCCCCTGCATGTCCAATACGCGAAATACATGTGGAACATCACGCCAAAGCGGCTCTCGCCACGCGCTTTGCTGGCTTTCGACCTGAAGGAGGGACTGGGAATCGACTTCGGATACTCCTTCCGATACGAAGGTCGCACGGTCAATCAGCTTATCGCCGAATCCCTGCCCGTGTCTGCCGAACTCGGATTCTACGCCTTGATCATAGCTGCCTTGCTCGGAATCTCAACGGGATCCTTAGCAGCCCTCAAACAGAATTCCTCATGGGATCACATCCCCATGGCGATCGTCATGATCGGAATCTGCCTACCTACCTTCGTCCTTGGTCCCATTCTCATCCTGGTTTTCGGATTTTGGGTGCCCGAACCCTTTCGACTACCCGTTCTGTTCTGGGAGCCATCCTACGATGCTCCATGGCTCGAGAGTCTGCGCTACCGTATCCTTCCAGCCATGACACTCGGCTTATACTATGCGGCCGGAATCGCACGTCTGACGAGAGGGAGCATGCTTGAGGTGCTTGGCCAGGATTACATCCGCACCGCCCGAGCCAAGGGAGTCAGCCCCTTCAACGTGGTCGTCAAACACGGACTGCGCACAGGCATGATTCCTGTCATATCCTATCTCGGACCCGTTGCGGCTCACCTGATCACCGGATCATTCGTGATCGAATACATCTTCATGCTGCCAGGACTGGGACGCCATCTGATCAATGCAGCGCTGAACCGCGACTACACCCTCATCATGGGGACTGTTCTCGTTTACGCTGCGATCCTGATCCTGTTCAACTTCATCGTGGACACCTTGCTTGTCTGGCTTAATCCGAGACTCCGCCTCAGATCCAACGCGTGAAATTTCTGCCGATGCCTGAATCCGACCCCATAATCAATCAAGCATTCCCCCTTCCGGTTCGCTCACCGTGGGGAGAAGCCTGGCTGCGACTCATGAAAAACCGGATGGCAATCGCGGGCCTGGTCTGTTTTTCAGCCATCACCCTGCTGTGCCTGCTCGCACCATGGGTAGCCCCCTTTGATCCCAACGCTCAAGACCTCCTCAAAGGCCCCACCCCACCTGGTTCCAGCCACTGGTTTGGCACTGATACACTCGGACGCGACTTGGCCGCCCGCACCCTCTTCG
>Ga0209723_1006064_pt1 | contig 11959 bp, 12 predicted proteins | sample BiotimSIPDNA_2_FD_185750 | JGI IMG/M metagenome (GOLD analysis project Ga0209723, IMG submission 185750) | Anaerobic biogas reactor microbial communites from Washington, USA - Biogas_R2 time_0 SIP DNA (SPAdes) (version 2) | ecosystem: Engineered > Bioreactor > Anaerobic > Unclassified | place... | reverse complement strand
TCAGCCCCAGTTTTCGTTTCCAAGGGACGACGAGCCGAAGCGCAGAGGATTTGTGCCGGTATGCGACACGTTGACAGAGGCTGTTTACTATAGCGCGACGCAGTCACGGCTTTTCAGCCGCGTCGAACCAGCCCCTGCTGAGATTCCTGCAGGCAGCCTAGTGCTGGATTGCCGCCTCTTAGGCACGAAAATGACCTTGTCCAAAATTACTTATGGGATATCCTTCCTGGCCATTGTGCCTTGGTATGTGATGGCCTTGCCCAAAGGCGTGGCTGGCAACAGCCTTGATATAGAATTGGTACTCAGCAATGCCGGCCAGGTGGTCTGGCGGTATCCGTTCAGCAAGTACAGCAGCAAGGTCTTCGGCGGATACTACAACAGAGACAATCTTTTTATCGGTTATCCGGAAGGCATGCAAGAAGGCATGAACGAAGCCTTGGCTGACCTTGCTGCTGCCATGCGCCGGGAACCGGAAAAATTTCGGTAGTCGTAGCTGCCCATGTTGCTTTGCCAGGAGAGCTGTTTTCCCAGGATGCGCCGAGAAGCCAGGCGTCATTCTGGGGTAGTGCCTGCGGCGTTTCATGGCTGGTTCAGTTCGGGTGATATGAAACGATTTTTTATTGCTGTTGCGTAGTTCCATTTGGCGCGGGAGTCGAGCATTTCATGAAAAAGAAGGCGATTTGTCTGGTCTGCGGCGGTCAATCGACTGAGCACCAGGTGTCGTTGTTGTCGGCCATCAATGTCGCGGCTGCGATTCCGCGTGACGAGTATGATGTCCTTGTTGTGGGGATTGATCAGCAGGGAGGATGGCATTGGTATCCAGACGGTGTTTTCCACGTCAACGGCAGTGATGCTGACCGCATTGCGCTGGCGCCTGGCGGCGTTCCGGTTTTTCCAGTGCGGCTGCCAGCCGGGGCGGCGCTGGTTGAACTCGAGAACCCTGGCCAACGGCAGTTTTTCGAGGTTTTGTTTCCGGTTTTGCATGGCGCCAATGGCGAGGACGGGGCGTTCCAGGGGCTGGCGCAGATGCTGAATTGCCCTTGCGTCGGCTGCGGCATTGCCAGCTCCGCTATTTGCATGGACAAGGCGATCACTAAGCGGCTGTTGCATGAAGCTGGAATCAGGACGGCGCGCGGTCTTTGCCTGCGGGCAGGCGCGAGTCAGCCGGGGTGTGACGAGATCGCGGCGCAGCTTGGCCTGCCTGTGTTCGTCAAGCCAGCCGGCGGCGGGTCTTCGGTCGGAGCATCCAAGGCGATGTCGGCCGAAGCCTTGGAGAGCGCCCTAGCCGAAGCCTTCCAATATGACGAAAAAGTCCTGGTGGAGGAGTACGTCGTCGGCCGCGAGATTGAATGCGCCGTACTCGGCAACCACGAGCTTTTTTGCGCTGTGCCTGGCGAAGTCATCCCTAAGGTCGGCTTCTATTCGTATGAAGCCAAATACACGATGGCAGACGGCGCAGAATTGCGTGCGCCAGCTGACTTGACGCCAGCGCAGGTCGCGGAAGTGCAGGCGCTGGCCAAACGGGTCTACGAGGCTCTTGATTGCGCAGGCATGGCCAGGGTGGACTTTTTCTTGCGGCCTGACGGCGCCTGGGTGCTGAACGAAGTCAACACGATTCCTGGCTTCACCAGCATCAGCATGTATCCGCGCCTGCACGGGCTGTCCGGGGTTTCATATCCTGATTTAGTCCGCCGATTGCTGCAATTATGCATTGATAAACACGAAGGGACGTGTAAATTGATACGTCAAGGCCGACCGTCGAGCCGATGAGCTGCTCGTCGGCCGCCTTGGTGAGTTGGCAACACATATCGACAAAGGAGGAAGCAATCATGCGCAAGACATTCTTGGCTCTTGGATGTGCGGCAATTATCGGTCTGTTGAGTGGGTGTGCGACACCGTATCCGGTGGGCACCATCTTCACGGAAGTCAGCCTGCCGGCGGGCGTCACCAGCCAGGCGAGCTACAGCAAGGTCGGCCGGTCGCAATGCGAGTCCATCCTGGGCCTGGTCGCCATCGGCGACGCCTCGATCGAGCAAGCCTGCAAAAATGGCAACATCACGAAAATTCATCACGTCGATTGGAAGGCGCGCAACATCCTTGGCGTCATCGGCAAGTATGAATGCGTCGTCTATGGCGACTGAAGCAGGCTGACACAGCGTGACTGACCTGGGGACAGACCCCAGGTTCTTCGGCCGGAGCAGCTCGGCGCACAAGGCCAAAGCCTTGCAACCGAGACTCCGGCCGCGATTTTTTTGTCGCTAATGAGAGCAGGCGAGATGCACCGTATACTTCGCGAAGGGCCGCCGGGGATGTTGGTGGGCAAACTTTGCCAGCTCATCGTCTACTTACCCACTGTGCTTGAGTACTGGAATTTAATGGAGCCGTCATGACTAATCGTTTGCCAGGCAGCTACATTGCCACTGGGAACATCCCCAACGCCACCACTTCTTACCACGGCGAGGTGCTGTCGCTCCTCTTCGGCTTCTGCGAAGGGGCGATGAAATTCAACAACCGTGTGTTTATTTATGGCGACCGGCTCATTCGCGTCAATTTGAACTGGATACGCGATTACGTCCTGACCATGAAGGGGTTCCGCTACACTGAGAAGGATCTCCGCAGTTTCCCTGACCTCCTGCTGGAAAAGCAGCATGACAAGGGCTTTTTCTACGAAATCATCGCTCCGGTGAGCGACATGCACTCTGGCCGGCCTTGGGTCAGAAATGGCGTGATCACGCAGATGTCCTCGCCTGAATGTTGCTATTATGAAGAGGGCATGGACTTTGGTCTTTGCCGCTTGGAGCTTGAAGCCGACATCGAATACCTGATGGTCGAAGGAGTCTATATGATCTGGCAGGCTACCGGCGATGACCAGTGGCTCGCCCAAGCCATGCCCAAACTCGAAAAAGGCCTCGACTATGTATGCAGCGACCCGCTCCGCTGGGACAGTCACTACCAGCTCGTCAAACGCCCACGCACTCTTGATACCTGGGATTTTCTGGACAATATGCGCTCCAGCTATGACCGCGCCATACACCCCGATGATCCCATGGGTATCTTCCACGGCGACAACACTGGCCTCTACAACGCCAGGCTCATCATGGCCAAGCTCCACCGCTATCTCGGCGATGACGCCGCTGCGCAGCGCCATGAGGAACTGGCCGCTGCACTCCGCGAACGCATCATGACTTTGCTTTGGAATGGCGATTTCTTCCGCCATTTCCTTGCCCTTGAGCCTGTTGACTACGGCGTTGACGAAGAGCGACAAATGAGTCTTTCCAACGCCTACGCCCTTAACCGCAATATCCTCAGTTTCGCCGAAAAAAAGCGCGTCATCGCCGCCTATCGCGCCATGCGTGACAAATACCAAGGCGAATACGACGACTTCCGTAATCTTGAGCCGCCTTACCCGATGTTTCACAGCCGCAAGGCCGGCCAGTATGTCAATGGCGCCATCGCGCCATTCGTCGCTGGACAGCTCGCCCTCGGCGCCTTCGAAACCGGCGAGGAATCCTACGGCGTGGACATTCTCAAGCGCATGGCGCGCAAAATCAGCCGCGACGGCAAGGTTGCCTTCCTCTACGACTGGGAAGGCCAGGACATCGGCGGTGGTCCCCGCTGCTGGTGCGGCGCCGAACTCATGCATGCCCAATGCGCTGGCCTTGCTGGCGTCGTCGACAACGACAAGCTCTTCGCCGACGTCACGCTGTCGCCGCGCTTTGCCGCTGCCCACGAGCCGTGCGCCAGCGTCAGGCTGGAATATGCTTGCAGCGGTAAGGCCGTCGAGTACGACTTTGCCGCAGATTACCAAGCCCGCAGCCTGAGCGTAAAATTGTTCTCCGACCATCACAACGCCAAGTTGCGCCTGTATCTGCCTGACGGCGCTAGCGCCAGCGCCGTGTCGCGCAATGGACAGCCTACTGCCTGGCACGACGAATTAGTCGGACAAAGCCACTACGCCTGCGTTGACTCGCTTGTTGCTGGCGACACTATTGTTGTGCAGTATTGAACAGCCTGCCGTTTCCATGTGTGGCCAATCTTGACAGGTGACGGTGGACATGTAAAGTAACTATAGATTTTTACATAACATTGCGCCTGGCAATGGAGTAACGCCGAGGAGAATGGACTAAGGGAGGACTGCCGGGATGACCTTAGAAAAGAAAATCTATCAGCTATGGAAACAAGCATCTCACTTGGTTTACGCTGATGAACTGCCGGTCAATGGCCACTAGCGCCGCCGATCTGGACAAGGATCATTTCGGCGAGTTCTTTTTGCGTAATCACGGCCAAGGCTTGGATGAAGCCTTGGAGAAAGAAGGCATCACAATCGGTCGGCTGCTGAATAATCTGGGACTCGTACGCGAAGAAAGGCTGAACTTGGCCGGTTTGTTGATGTTTGGACGGAAGCCGCAGCGTTTCCGACCCGAGCTTGTTATCAAAGCCGTCTCTTTTTTCGGCAACGATCCGACCGGCGACCTCTACCGGGATAGTGAGGACATCGACGGCTGTATTCGGAACCTGCACAAGGGCGCCATGTCTTTCCTGAACCGCAATCTGCGCCATGTACAGGGGGACAAGGGATTCAACTCCCTGGGCGACCTTGAGATTTCATTCGCCGCGCTGGAGGAGCTGGTGGTCAATATGTTATTGCATCGCGATTATTTCATTTCCGCGCCATGGCGGATTTTGATCTTCGATGACCGCGTGGAACTCATCAGCCCCGGCATGCTGCCGAATAATCTGACTGTCGAGAATATCCGTAGCGGCGTGTCTATCATTCGCAATCCGATTATCGCCTCCTTTGCCACCAAGGAACTGCCCTATCGCGGCATTGGCACTGGCATCCTCCGCGCCCTGTCCAAGGCGCCCGACCTGGAACTGGAATCAAGCCAAGAACACAACCTGTTCACTGCGCGAATTCCCCGAAAGATTGAATAATGACTAACAGCCATTGTAAAAAACAGATCGAATCGCGCAGTGCCTGAGGACTCTTCCCGACAGCGTTTCATCGAGGCCAAGGGGCGTGTGCGAGGAGCAGATGCGGTCACCGTCACCAAGAACGAGATTCAGGTATACTCAAGAAGTCAGGACATTTCATCCTTGCCATCGTGCGGGTTGACGGCAAACGCATAGACCGGTTGTCTGAGCTGCTGAACAAGGGAGAACCCCCGGGATGACCTTAGGAAAGAAAATCTATCAGCTATGGAAACAAGCATCTCATCGTGGTTATGCCGATGGGCTTCCGGTCAGTGGCACTACCATTGAGGACCTGGACAAGGATCATCTCGGCGAATTCTATTTGCGTAACCGTGGACAAAGCTTGGATGAAGCCTTGAAGAAAGATGGCATCACCATCGGCCAGATGCTGAACAAGTTGGGACTCGCATGCGAAGAAAGGTTGAACTTGGCCGGATTGCTGATGTTTGGACGGAATCCGCAGCGTTTCCGTCCCGCACTTGTTATCAAGGCAGTCTCGTTTTCCGGTAATAATCCGAAAGCCGGCAAGTACCGGGATAGCGAGGACATCGGCGGCTGTATCCGGAATTTGCACAAGGGCGCCATGTCGTTCCTGACCCGCAATCTGCACCAATTGCAGGGGGAAAGGGAATTCAATACCCAGGCCGACACAGAGATTCCGTTCGTCGTGCTGCAAGAACTCGTGATCAATATGCTATTGCACCGCGATTACTTCCTTGCTGAGCCATGGAGGATTATGATTTTCGATGACCGCGTGGAACTCATCAGCCCTGGTGCGTTGCCGAGCAATTTGACTGTCGAGAATATGCGCCGCGGCGTGTCGATTATCCGCAATCCGACTATCACGTCCTTTGCCACCAAAGAATTGCCCTATCGCGGCGTCGGCATCGGTATCCTCCGCGCCCTGTCCAAGGTGCCCGACCTGGAATTGGAATCAAATCAGCAGGCCAACCTGTTTACGGTAAGAATCCCCCGAAGGATTGAGTGATGGGGGGCTTTACGGGTTCAGGGAAAATAAAATTGAAAATTCGTGAATTGCCTTCAGTGGAGATAAAGACGTTGCTGCTTAGTTTCTGCTTGCAGGCATGACCTTTGTCGTAAAACCCGGAAGATGCGAAAATTTTCCAGAACTTACAATCAGTGGCCCAGAACGTGCTGGCAAAGACATTCTGTTAGGCGAGTTGTTTGATGACTATCCTAAGCCTGATAGGCCCGTTGATTTTGTCTTGGCTTACAAAGGAAACCCCGTAGCTATTGGGCTTGCGCGATACGATTCCGACCGTGGCGGAACACAGGAAGATGATCGAACCGGACAGTACAGGGACTGCGCTACAGAAATTCTTAACTATGCCAAGAAACATAGCTTGCCTCTGAAAGTAATTTTTCTCAACGACGGCCCAGGACTTCTCCTCGGCTCCATGTGGCGGGATTATGACAAGATTGAGAATTTGTGCCCTGATTTGATTAGAGTCGTTACTCTCAGGATGATTCCCGAGCGTGTAACGATGAAGTGGCTTCTCTCGAAATGAAATAGAGTGTACAGATGGCGACAAGCGTACCCAGCAAGAATGGAAACGACAGCGGAAGTGCTGTTGAACTCACGTATTCCGGCAAGCTGCCGAGAACCCAGGTGCTTGCCGAACCGGCCAATACGACTTTTCGGACTGTCCAAAAGAGTGACTCGCCAAATCGTTTGTTCTGCGGCGATAATCTTGCTGCATTGAAAGCGTTGGTCGGCGATCCGACAGTCCAAGGCAAAGTATCCCTTGTATACATTGTCCACCGTTTGCAACAAAGGGCGCATTTCTTTCTCGCAAACAAAGAAAAGCCTATGATGATGACCTGTGCGGCGCCGAATACGTGGAAAACCTCAGGCAACGCCTTATCCTACTGAACGAGCTTCTTTCACCGTCAGGGTCGATATATCTGCACCTTGATGAAAATATGGTTTTCCAGATGAAACTTATTATGGACGAAGTTTTTGGATCGGTTAACTATCGCAATATGATCGTTAGAAAAAAATGCAATCCAAAGAATTATACGAAAAAGGCGTATGGCAATGTAGCTGATTTCATTTTGTTTTACACTAAGACAGATAATTACACATGGAATCGCCCTGTTGAGCCGCTTACTGAACAGAGCGCAAAAGAATACCGCTATGTAGAACCTGAAACCGGGCGACGTTTTATGAAGGTTCCCGTCCATGCGCCGGGGAAACGCGATGGGGCTACTGGCGGTCGTTGGCGTGACAAACTCCCGCCGCCGGGAAAACATTGGCAGTATACACCGGAGACCCTTGATGAGATGGATGCGCGGGGCGAGATTTGCTGGTCAAAGAATGGCAATCCGAGACGGAAAGTTTATCTGGACGAACACCCAGGCGTCGGCATCCAGGACATTTGGCTGGAGTTCCGAGATGCCACAACCAGAACATCAAGATAACGGGCTATCCTACAGAGAAGAACCCGGATCTCCTCCGGCGCATCATTCTAGCGTCTTCCAATCCAGGGGATATAGTTCTCGATTGCTATGCGGGTTCAGGAACGACGTTAGCAGTAGCAGATGAACTCCAGCGGCGTTGGATTGGCGTAGACCGAAGCCCTGAGGCCATTTCCACGATCTTCGAGCGTTTTGAGCGTGGGTTGCTTCCTATGGGGGACTATGTTGCAAAACCGTCAAAGGCTGCCAAGGATGATTCCCAGCCACTTTTGTTCGATTCGTTCGAAGACATATCCCATCCGCTGGAGTCGGACGACTCGGAGCATCAACCCATTACTGACTTTTCGATTTACGTTGAAGTCGATATGCCGTCTGAAATGAAGTGCGTAGTTGACAAATGGGTACAATATCATGGCAGCAAGTATTTAGAGCCGACAACGGTCGTTGCAGAAGGCGGCAACCAGGCAGGAGCGTGCTGCAAGTTACGTTGTGCCGCACCTTAATTGTAGCCAATGCGCAAAATCTTGTGATGAATAATTATAATCCTTCCAGGTGGCGTATAGCTCAGGCTTGCATGTTGTCTTTGAGCCACAACTACGTTTGTGTGTCACCCCTCCGGGACTCAAAAAAATAATTCACCTCACCCAGGGCTGCGCGGGCCTGGCGACCCGGCTTACCCTGGGTTTTTATGTGTCGCCCTCCGGGCTTTTGCCGTTCCGTGCGCCTTAACTGAGGGTAGCTGCCACCCAGGCCTGAGGCTCAGAGGCGGCGCTATGAGCAAGCCCTATACGCGGAAATTTATAATCGGGTGCGCATTGATACTCGGGGTTCCGGCAAGCTGCGGAGCAAGGTGCCCCGGATAAGGTGCTTTAGTGGACTGCAGTTTCATAGCGAACTCAAGACTGCCCATGCGGGATGAGCATGAGGGAGTGATGGGTTGTTGACAGCCCCGGCGGGATTACAAGCGGGATTTCCATCCTTCATCCAGCATGGTCAGGTAATTGGCGACAGGCACGTATTTCGGAATGCTGTTGCCTGAGCCGAGCGCATATCCTCCGCATTTGCCTAGTTCATCAAGAAGAGAACGTGTATGCTTCCTCACTTCTTCAGTTGAGGAACGGCATAACTTGTCTAAGTCGTATCCTCCGAGGATGGCTATTCTGTCCTTATATTTTTTTGCGAATTCAAAGACAGGCATAATCGCATCTTCATAGGAATGTTTTGCGTCAATACCAACGAAATCTATGATATCGTCCATGATTGACGTCAAGTTGCCGCAGGAATGCATGATGCAGGGTTTATTATGGTCGTGTATGATATCGGCAAGTTTTTTATGCACCGGCAGGATTAATTCCCTCAAGTCCTGTGGAGATAAGAGTGTCTGCGTTCTATATCCGAGGTCATCGCTGATAATGAGTGCTCCGACAGAATCAAACCCAGCCATGCCTTTGTACATTGCCACGAAGAGCGTCTCTATCCTCTCAAGAATTTCGTGAAGCAGTTTTCTGTCATCCGCAAGAAAAAAACAGATGTTCTCATATCCGCAAAGCTCTTGCAGTAGTTCAAAAACTCCGCTTCTCTGCCCTATTATTTTCATGCCTGCGGGCAGTACGGGTGTGACGGCTTCAAATTCATGGAAAGTTATGGAGGAAACTTCGGGCCACGGGTATTTGTTAAAGGATTCGCGGTCGTTGATAGGATAGCCGGTGCTGCGGTCAATTAGACTTCCTACTGTAAATTTGCATCCGGGCCAGACGGGAAGGTGGTCGTAACCGGCGCGGTAATAAAATTCAATCGTGGAAATCCTGTCGGGCAGAAGTTTGCCGAGGATGGACTCCATAACGGGATTATTTACGTAAAGTTCGTAAAAAGGCACGTAGTCTGGTTGTTTCCTGCGCCACAACACGTCAAGCAGACGGTTGAAATCAGGAGCTGGTTTAATGGAGGTTTGTTCAAGAGAGTTCATTTCCATGTTTTCCCTTTCCTTTTTGACTATTTAAGCATATTCTCGGTCGTTTTCTTCATAGGCGGCTATGTTCTTGGCTGAATAACAGTGCTATGATACAGTAAGCGGAGCCTCGCTATCCAGATGTGTATCCCAAACCCAAGGAAATAGCATGAGTCCGAAAAAGTACTCAAACCCCTGAATCAGTGAAGTGGAAATAGCGACGCGATTTTCACTTCACTGATTCAGGGTATTTCAATTCCATTCCAGATGATGAATTATTGTAATCGGCCAGCCGTTGATACCTAAACTTTTGATAATGTGCGAAATCTTGTGATAGCTGCAAAAGGCGCGACCGGCGTCGCGCCTTTTGCGGTGTGTCCCGGCAATTAGAACCAGTTTTTCCAGTAGACTCCCCGCTCGGCGTACATTTTCACCGCGCTGATGTTCTCCACATGGCCATCCATCATGACATAATTGGCTGATGACCCGCCGTGCCGGGACGTGTTCACCCGCGTGGGGTCGGTCAGGCTCACGATCAGATGTTCGTGGGTGGCGCCGAGAGTGCCTCCCGAACTGCGTTGATTCGGCCCAAAAGAAATGCTTTTGCTCGGCTCAAGGCAGCGATTGATCTTGATCACCTTCGGATCCCAATTGCCCTGTTTGTGAACGCCATAATTGGCGATATAGCTGAGACTGTTGCCGTGGATTCTGTTGTAATCGATACAGGAATACGGCGTGGTGTCCGACGGGCATAGATAGGACTTCCAGTCGCCAATGTAGTCGAAAAGCAAGGGGAAGCAATAGGGCGGAATCCACGGTCGAACTCCCGTAGGAATGCCGTTAGCCACCGGCACGATCATGTCGTCAAAGTCACCAATGTACATGGCGTCGGCCAAGCCAAACTGTCTCAAGTTGTTCACGCAGCTGATGGTTCTAGCCTTCTCACGCGCCTTGCTTAGGGCAGGCAACAGCATTGCCGCCAGGATGGCGATGATTGCGATGACAACCAGTAATTCGATCAGCGTGAATGCGGATAGCTCTTTGTTTGTATGATGCGGCTTCATGGGATGATTCCTTTTTTTACTTGTTTGTTGAAGTGCTTCAATTACGTTCGTCGAGATGATGAATCATTTAGGAAGATCGAAGTTTTCAGTTTTCTCCCCAATGAATCATACTTATATTATTATATCATAGCCTTCATTCATTAGCAAAAGTTTTCAAGACAGAAAATGTATGTTATATTATCAATTACGGTAGACATTCTTGCAAGGAGCAAAGCAGAGATGCCGGAACACATTAGATTCATCGAAGTTCGCAGGGGAAAGTCATGGCTTGGCGGGTACAATTACGGGCCATATCCGCTTCACAAGTTCAGTATAATCAACAAGCCAGACCCTGTTTATCCGCTATGGACGCCGTCATGCGGCCTGGATGAATGGCGCAGGGAGTGTTACCGCGAGAGGAGATTTTCTGATACATTCGCCGTGGAATATGTCCAGCAGGGAGTTTTTATCTTCCAACAGAATAATCTCACCATGCGGGTCAATCCCGGCGAGATTTTCCTGCCGCACTTGGACATGGACAACTCAATCCGATGCGAGACCGCTTTTGCCGTGAAGAAGACGGTTATCATGGAGGGGCCGCTGCTACGGCAGATACTTGAGATGCTTGGCCTCACCCGCGTTGACATGATCTCCGCCGGTGATCATGCTCGGTTAGATGGCATCATTGACCGGCTTTATGAGTTGAACGGAGAGAATACGCAGGAAAGCCGCCGAGAATCAAGTATCCTTTGCTATTCTCTTCTTGTGGAGCTGGCTGAGATGATAACGGTTTGCCGACGTCCGCCGGAACTGCAACGGGCGCTTGAGTACATTTATAATCAGCTTGAATCGACGATGTCCCTCCAGGACCTTGTCCGTCATTCCGGCGCCAGCAGTGCGACGCTTCACCGGCAGTTCCGCCGTTTTATGAATACATCGCCGGTCGCCTATTATCTTGAGCAGAAATTGGAACGCGCCAAGACCTTGCTGGAGAGTCATTCGTACTCTGTCAAGGAGATTGCCGAACTTCTCCATTATTCCTCCCCGCAGTATTTCGCTTCCGAATTCAAGCGGAAATACGGCTTTCCTCCCAAACATTTCAAGTGTCGCCGCAAGCAGGGGAATTGAGAGTGATGACTGTCATGAATGCTATGGTAATAGCAATAACTTCAGAGTGCAGGCGACCGGCAAAGTGCATTTGCGTTGTGCTTTGCTCATTTACTAATCATATTTACATTCTATTGGGATTGCTTTTTGCAGACGTAGTTGACTTTACCACCGAACGGGTATAAATAAAGTCATTTTTCGAATAATAGCGGTTTGATCGATTGGTTTCTCCGACTGAGCAGTCGAACAGGCCGCATGAGGCGGAGAAGTCATTCAGGTCGCCGCATGCTTGACTTGAATGGCCTGAATACCACCCAAGCCTCTGAGATGCGCCACCACGAGTAACCCCTGGTGAAGCGAAGCGGGGCCTGGGGCATGGCATCCCCCGCTATCTGAGCCTCGGAGAAGCGGCACAAAAGATTGAACCATTACGGCAGCACGCCGGAAC
>Ga0209723_1006061_pt1 | contig 11963 bp, 19 predicted proteins | sample BiotimSIPDNA_2_FD_185750 | JGI IMG/M metagenome (GOLD analysis project Ga0209723, IMG submission 185750) | Anaerobic biogas reactor microbial communites from Washington, USA - Biogas_R2 time_0 SIP DNA (SPAdes) (version 2) | ecosystem: Engineered > Bioreactor > Anaerobic > Unclassified | place... | reverse complement strand
TGGCTTCTCATCTTCTGTGGGTTTTTCAGGTTCTTCATCTGGTTCTTCCCTGATCTCCATTGGTATGAGTGAGGCAGGTTGCCAAATCATATCCCCTGCTTCTTTTTCTGGGATATCTGTCCCTAATATTTGATTGCGTTCTCTGATAATGTCATTTTTAGTTAGCCACTTATCAACCCCAGCAGCCCATTCGTCTACTCTATCGGCTATTGTTTCAGGGTTTGGGTCTACATAATCAACTTCTAAATTATTTTCACTAACAAGTGAGAAGTTAATCTGATCTACAAATCTGTCTAATTCTGGTTTAATAACATTCTCCATCCACACTCCTCTCATCTCTTTAGAGTTGGCACGGTTCACATCATCGGTAATACCCATAATCGTATTGGAAGTCCTAAACATAAACATAATATCTTCTCGTGAAATATCCTTAACCTTTTGCAAGTCAATTCCCTCTAAATCCATTCCTAACTTCGCCCAATCAATACCATCAAATCCCTTTAACAAAAGTGTCTTTCCTGCGTTGGCTGTACCCGTGTATTCACTCTTGAACTTTTCTTTTAACTGATCGAACTGCTCGTCATTCATCTTACCTTTTAAATTAAGAATCCCTGACGGTCTACCAGAGTTATAAATAGAGTTTTTAGTCCAAGTGCTTGAATACTCCTCTGTCTGTAAATAAGTCATTCCTGCTTCTACCACTCCCATACCTCGCCACGGGTTCATTGGGTTGGGATACTTATGATGTACTATCTCATTTGGCTCGAAATATTCTTTGCTTCCATCTGCTAAATTAAGAACATATCTTTTAACAGTACCTATTTTGTCATCGTTTATCTCAACATCCATTAAGTCAGGTCTAATTAAATAAATCTCTTTTGGAAGTCCTGTTATCTTTCCTTTTACTAAATACCAGAATGACTCACCTGCCAACTTCATGTAAGTAGCGTGTAACTCTCTAAACTGAAAGCCTGATTGTGTCGGGTTGGGTTTTTCAAGTAATTCAATTAAGTCGTGAGTAGTTTCTTGGGTTTTATCTCCAAGAGTCCTCAACATTTTGTATTTTGTTTTTGCAAAGTCTATTGCGAAGGCTGAAACTATTGTATAGACATATCTGTTGTATTGTTCTAGTTGCTGGCGTTTATTCCACTTCCCTGGTAGAGTCCAAGCCCAAGAAGTAACCGAGTGTCCTAGTCCTAAGAAGTTCTTTTGTATTGTGTTTAGTGTTTTTTGAAATATGTTCATTCATTGTTGTGGAACTCGCAGAGGCTCTCTTAATGTAGTTTGTATATAACTATCTTATCACACGAAAGAAAACTCGACATCACCCTCTTGCATAGTCCGCCAAGCCATCTCAAGTGCGTCAAGACCGTCTAAAAATTCTGTTTCTGGATAATCCTGCATATCTTTCCATAAATCATTATCACCCTTGAATAAAATATGTTTATTATTTATGTGAGGCTCTAGGCTCTCTATCCTCTCGGTTTTATTTCTTGACTGGGTTATGCCCTCAAATGGTATGTAAAGTCCTTGCTTCTTGCTCTTTTGGTCTGTTACCTCTAAAAAATACTTTTGAAATTGGATAGCCTCAAACACAAATCTTTCAAACTTGTATGGGAAGTTAAATATTAAGCGGATAGCTTCATCTGGTTTTATATGCTCTACTATACTCTCAACCTCGTATATTTGCCCTCCCTCATCCCTTCCAAGTACCACAATGCCGATTTTACTTGATTTCGCCTGTTCTCCAAGTGAGGGGTCAATAGCACCATAGTATTCTAGTTCTTTTGGTATGTATTCATATTTACTAGGCTTAAAATATGCAAACTCATTAGCGTCTGGGAACTTAACTAGATAGTAACGCTTCCAATCCTTGACTGTAGTCTGGGTCTTTTTTTGGTCTAACTCTTCTTGTGTAAACCTTCCTTCTTTAATAGCCTGTTCTAGTGTAATCCTAACCTTTATATATAGATCATTATTGTAGGCTTTTTCAAATACGCTATTTTCTACGCAGTTTCCACTCATAATTAGCTTGCCCCAACCGTTGGCGTGTTCTGGCATTCTAACTATTTTTGAGAATTGATTATCTTGTTTGATAAGCCCTGCCTCTTCTAAAATAACCACATCACCACCTTCACCGACTACGCCCTCACCTTCTTTTGAAATTGATCTCGAATCTACTGATGTAACAAATATCCATCCACCATCAGACCATCTTAAAACATCCTTGCTCATCTTAACTTTTAGCTTTTCAACTTCTGCTTTGCCCTTAACATTGATTAGTCCTGCATATAAATCTGGATGATCTGCTACATGCTTGATAATGTAGTCCATTATTTTATTAGCCTTGTCTTTTGAACCTGCAACGATTGGAACTTTTAATTTTTCAAATACCGCTAGATAGATTATTGCTAGTGCTAGGGTTTCACTTTTGCCATAACGAGTAGGTGCTGATAACCACAGCCACTTAATACGCCGATCTAATACAGCTTTGAATATCTCACACTCTCCAACTGTTAAATGAAATGGTTTACCTCTATCGTCTTTGAAGTAATTTGAAACAAGATAGCGTATTGCTTTAATCTGCTTCTTTGTCATCTTCTATAATCTTTTGAAGAACTATTGCAACTTCCTTAGCACCAGTATTAACTTCTCCCTCGTGTTCTATTGTTTGTTTTGGCATACCGTCCATATATTGCCAAACCATTTTCTGAGCCGCCGTATCGCCCTCTAATGCTTTTGCAAGAATAGACTTACCAATAGCATCTTTAACCTCTGGCTTACTATCTAACATTTCTCTAAACCATTCAGTTATAGAGTAGCCTTTTGGTGGTCTGCCATTTTTATTTATATTAGACGGATTATCCTTAAATCCGCCCTTTCCAGTTGGATTATTCATCCTGTTTTTAACTTGTTTTTAATTGTAAATAAACACTCATCTGGTTGATCTTTATTATTGCCCCCTGCGTAAGTAGAGTTCTGATTAAATCTTAACACAATCTTAAAATCATCTGGAGCTTGATATTCACTTATATATATCTTGTTGGTTTTTGATTGCTCTCTTGCCCAATCCCAAAACTCATCGTGGTTAAAACCATCCTCTCTATATGTTTCTACACCCTTATATGGTGGATCACAATAAATAATAGCTTCTTTTGGTATTTTTACTTCCCTATAATCGCTACTATATAGCTCTAGTTGCTGTAGTTGCTGTAGTCGCTGTAGTTGCTGTAGTTGCTCTAGTTGCTGTAGTCGCTCTAGTTGCTGTAGTTGCTGTAGTCGCTGTAGTTCAAATATTCTTGTCTTTAGAGCAACTGAGACTTTTCTTAAAGCAATTCTTCTTTTGTGCCAGTTATCTAAGCCTAAAATACCATTTAAATATTTCTGAGGGATACTCGGTATTAAGTCTTTGATTAAATCTTGATTTTTGTTAATAACTAGCTCGTGTCCTGCTCTTTTGTATGGTTCTGTGTCTTTACCAAATAAATAACTTTTTTGGTTATTTCCAAAAGACCAAACACACATAACATAACCAACATACCAATCATCATAATAATCTGGATTATCCATTACCTGATTAAACTTTTCTCTTGTAACAAATTTAGTAACTTCTGTCTCTTCTAATCCTTCGAAAATGGTTTTTCTGGCTAGTTCTATAACATATTTGTTTTTATCATTTGCAATTACATTCCAGCCTTGTTTAATAAAATATTCTGATATTGCAAGCCCACCACAAAATAGATCAACTAGAACACTAGAATTAGGATTAAGATTTTTAATTGTTTGATAGATTTTCCCAGCAGATTTTCTTTTTGAACCCAAATATGGAACTGGCATAATTAGACCTTAATATCAAATGATTTTTGACAATGTGGACAAGTTACGGTCATATCCTTAAAGTTTTTTTCTCTGTCGCTATTATCAATAATGTCGTCAAAATTAATATCTGGATTTTTTAATATTTCTTCTAGTGTTTGCGGTTTATCAAGATGTATAGAATATTTTGTCAAATCAATATCTGCTTGGTATTTTTGTATTAAAGCAGTTATTTCATCAACTCTGTAAAATCCCAACTCCTCATTATCAATGAAAGCTATCTCAATTTTCTCAGCCTCCGTTTTAGGATGAACTACGCTAACCCATATATCCTCAATACCTAGCTCTCTAAACGCCCTTAGTCGCATATTACCACCCAAGACCTCGCCTTTTGTTGGAGTATATTTACCGCTGTTTACTATAACTGGCTTAATCTGTCCGTGTCGCTCAATTCTGTTCTTTAACTCTTGAAATTTATCATCATCAATATCTCTGGGATTATCAGCCCAGTTTGTAAGTTCGGAGATTTTTATAAATTCTTTTTTTTCTGTCATTAACTAAAATCCTTTTTCTTTCTTCTTTTCTTTTTTGGTTCGTCTTTTACATTTAACATCTCGCATAATTTGTTAACTGCGTCCTCTTTAGTTCCGTGTACGATATAAACTATTCTTCCATACTCAAACTTCCACCTCATACCTCTGGTTGTCATTCTATCTTGTTTGATTTGTCTTCTGACTGTTGTTTTTGTCATAGTTGCATTATTTGCTATTAAAATTATTATAACACTCCTCCCCTACTCTGCCACAATATGCCTATGTTTTCCTCAAGTTGTTGGTTGCATTTTTAGTTGATAGGGTAGGGGAGAGTAATATAATTGCATAATTACCGCATAATAAACGCATTTAACTTTTCATCGCTCTTAAACTCAAATGGCTTTTGATATTTATAACCCATTTGCTGATATAAATGTGGATTGAAGTGCATACCGCTTTCACCGATATAAAACCCTCTATTTACAATTGAGTTGATTCGTTTCATTCCTGCTTTGTATAAAGCGTAGTCTTTGCCTGCGTCCTGTGAGGTCTGTGGTATCATCAATCCACTTGAATGAAATAGTTTTTTAATCTTGTCGCTTGGTCGTTGTTGATAATCTACATTTTTGACTAATTCATAATATTCTAAAAAATATGGTCTAACCTTTAACCATTGCTCACTTGACCACATCTCAGCCCACCAATGAAGTGAAATATAATCAACCTTATCTAAATTACTATCTATTTCTCTACGCTTGCACATTCTCTTGAAATTAAGTGAAACACTAAATATATCGTCTTTTAGATACTGATCAGCTAATATATTGACTAATCTTAAATAATCTTTGCTTAAAATAACATCGTCCTCTACTACTAAAAATCTGTCATAGTGTTTAGACATGAACTCAACCGCCTCAAATTGATTGATGGCATTTCCTACATTCATCTGATGACAATGTTTTTTCTTTGATTCTATCTTTGAATTATCGAATATATCCTGAACCTCGTTTAATAATTCTGGTCTTGCTTTTAACCTATGTGAAAACTTATTAACTGCACCGTCCTGAAATAAATGATACTCTGCTTCTACAGTCTGTTTTTCAAGGCTTTTAATTAGCTTCTTGAAGTAAGCGGGTCGATTAAATGCTATTAGTGATACGCCAATCATAGATTGCCTTTGTTATATTTTTTCTCATTTGTACATGATTATCTTCTAAGTACATACCAACGCCTTTTTGTCCGAGTGAATAAGTCATTGATGAGATATCTGTTTTTACTACCTTGCACTTATTAGCCATTGATAAAATAATATCTCCCTCTCTACCGTTGTTATATTCATGAAAATGCCTGATTTCTGTTTCTAAACTAGCCATATTAGCTATTGCACTAAATGAGGCGAACATCGAACCTACTCCGATTAAAATATCTACATCTTGAGTTTCTTTAATTTTATCACCCCATATTAGCGGAGTTGAATAGTTACCATTTCGAGTTACTTTCCCACAATGACCTAGTACGCCATCAAACCCATAGCTTAAATAATTCTCAATTGTTTTTTCTCTTGGAGCTACATCATCATCTATAAAAAAGTAATAATCAGAGGGGATTGTCAAGGCAAGGGGATATCTTGCCCTATTACCTAAATTAACATCAGACTTGATACATTTTGCGTCTATATTAAGGTCTGGTCGATTGCATAAAACTATGATCTCATCTGGAGGTCTAGTTCCAGAGTTTAGAATGTTGATTATCCCAGAGATGTGATTTGTTCTCTCAGGATAATACGCTAGTAGAATGGCAGTTACTTTTGACATAATTAAACACTCTTCTAATGCCTTCTCTAAATGTTATTTTTTCTCTTGTTTGATAATTATTATAAAATTTATTCATATCAACCGCCCTTCTGGTTGGTCCAGTTGGTTTTGACTTATCATACTTTATATTAACTTTATCCGTTATATCTGAGAGTATTCCAACAACCTCGCTGACCGAGATTTCTCGTTTACCTGAAATATTAACTGGTCCATTATATTTATCTGAGAAAAATACCTCTAAAATCATGTCTACTGCGTCATCTATGTGTAAAAATGTTCTTGTTTGTTTGCCATCTCCCCATACTTCAATCTCGTCTTGAGTTGCAAACTTATAACATATCTGAGGGATAAACTTTGCTCTCTTCCCTTCAAACTCCTGACCTTCTCCATAAATTGTATGAAACATCCCTACTCTAAAATCAAAATCTGCAAACTCTGACAATTTAGTGATAAATAACTTTTCAAATCCATACATCTGGTCTGGTTCGTATGGTGAATCTAATAGTAATTCGTCTAGCTCAAGCCCCATATTCATAGAAGTTAATGGATAAGCGCAAGCCGAGGAAGGATAAAATAATTTAATATTGTGTTTTTGACAGTGCTTAATTACTCTAGCGTCCATTAACATGTTGTCTAAGATAGGGTCAAACTGCTCTGTGGTAAAGAACCCTACCCCTCCCATGTTTGCCGATAAGTGAATCATCCCTTCTGCGACAGGAAGTTCACAAGTTCTAAGATCATGCTTTGGTAAATCTAAACCTATAACCTTATGTCCGAGTTCTTTTAATTTTTTAGATATATGACTACCTATAAATCCTTTATCGCCAGTTATTATTATTTCCATAAGTGCCTCCTAGATTCATAAGTAATTTTGTCATCGTTTTTTGTTGATTCAGATTTTCTATAAACCTCATCAAAATCACTCCTTCCTCTAGTCCAATGATTATGTTTTACTATAGCTTCTAAACAAGGAGAAAAAACACCTCTTTTTTGAGCTGTTTCTATAAACTCCCAATCACAATAATTGTGCTTATATTCATAAAGTACTGGAAATGATTTATCTATTGTTCCACCGTATTCTTCAATATACTTTCTTTTTACTAGGTAATGTGTTGCTTTCTCTCCTGACAAAACGTGCTTATTCATTAGATCATTTGTTCCCACAACCGATATCTTGTCAGTCATTTTCCCAATAGCCTTATCAAGCCAGCCCCTTTGAAATTCAAGATCATCAGCACCAGTGTAAAAATATGGCTCATTAGTTTGTTCATAGGCACTATTTATTGCACCTGAATAAGTTGGAGATCGTTTATTAAGAATAACTTCATCAATATGATTTAAATTTCCATAGACATCAGCTTCAACAATAAAATATATTTTGTACGGTTTTGATGTATTTTGTTTAATATTGGCAACTATTTTTTCAATTCTATTTATTCTTAGTGTTGGGATAAAAATAGCTGTCGTCATAATTCTCCCCATTCATCATTTCTAATGATAGTATCAGTATATTCTAGTCTTCTCCTGTTGTCATCAAGTGTCGGTCTTGGGGCTTTCTCATGCCATTGGTGTCTAATTAATGGTTTATCTAGCCACTTCAAATTATATCCATCTAATTTTGCTCTTTTAGCTATATCTGTATCCTCATTTCCCCAGTAAGTATAAAACTCATCATAACCCCTTACTTCTCGAATCCAGTCTGTATCAACTCCAAAACAAGCACCGTATCCAGTCTTGGGGTGTAATCTATAAACTTCACCCTTTTCGTTTAAGTCTTCACATTGACACAAAACAACTGTTTTTTCATTTATGATCTGTTTTTTAACTTCCTCAATGAAAGTGGGATCAAATATGTTGTCTATGTCTGAAAATAAAACGTATGGAGTAGTAACCAATTTGAGTCCAATATTGTAGGCTCTTGATTTATTCCATACTTTAGTATCTGTTTTAACTGCGATAAATCCTTGTGTAAAAACTTCTCCATACCAAGATAAATCATGACTTCCATAATCAACAACAATAGTTTTACAATCCTGTTTCTTTAAACTATTTATACAATTCTCTGATCGTTTTCTGTCACGATTTTTTATAGCAAAGATTACAGTTATCATATATCCTTTAATCTTTGTACCATTTTTTCAAAATGAAAATCATTACTTAGCCCACTAAACTTTTTTTCTTCAAGTGCTTGTTTTAATTTAATAGATAGATCATTAGAATCGCCAAATTTTGCTAAATAGATATTTTTAGCCTTGGAATAATCTCTTATCTCTCTAAATGTTGGATAATCATAGCCAACAAATGGGGTTCCACAAGCTATTGCCTCTGCAACAAACATTCCAAATCCTTCAAATATTGATCCATTTATAACTGCACTTGCCTTTTTAATCATTTCAAATTTTGTTTTATCATCAACCCTTAAATGAAACTCAACTATATTTTCAGCATTTAGTTCTTTTACAATTTTTTGTGCTTCAATTCCATTTACAGAAGCTATCACTTTGAGCTTAATATTGTTTTCCTTGCAAGCCTTTACACAATCTTGAAATTTCTTATGCTTAACAAGTCTGGAAATAAAAAGTGCATATTTTTGTCTTTTATAATCTTTTACTTGATCTAATAATACTGAGTTAATACATGGATATAATGGATGTACTTGTTCTTTTTCTTTACCAAGCCAGTCAAATATATATTTGCTTGTTTCGTTGCAAAGTGAAATTATGTTTGTGTTTTTTTCCTTTAGACCCTTAATTAGATGTGTCCATCCAATATATTCACGCTTACCAATAAACTTATCCATCATGGGAAACGGATCAAAAACCAACACATAAGATGGTTTGTTATATTTTTTTGCGTGCTTAATTGCACAGACTCCACCATGAATAGGTGATCCTATATAAACGTCAGCTTTTGGAATTTTAGCACTAGCCAATTGAGAGGCTGTTTTAGAAACAATTTTAAACTCTGGTTTTTTATACTCGCTAAACTCATCTGTAAAAACAGCTTTTCTGTTTGAGTAAACTGTAACCTTATGACCTAATTCTAAAAGTGCTGAAATAATGAAATAAGCATAATATCTACCGCCAGTAATATGTCCTACGTCTTCATGTATAAATGCAATGTTTTTTGGTTCTCTAAAGATTGGATTAGTAACGGGTGGGGGTGGATATGATGGAATGACAATTATTTTACCGTCTAGCTTGAGTTTTTGATCTTCTTTTATCAATCCTTTATTTAGTAAAAACTTATCATATCTTCTTACAATAGACTTTGTTTTATTGGTAAGTGGTCTTCTATAAAAACTCCAAGTTTCCTCAAAAAAATCATTAAGTCTATCCATAATATATTCAGAATAAATATGTCTATATAAATAGATACTAACATAAAAATAAATAATAATAAAATAGATACTTCTAATACATAATTTATATATCTACATCAAAATATCCTAGGCAGAGATTTGCATAATTATCCATAAAACTATGGTGAAAAAGGTGTCTGCTCTTTATCTGTGTAGTTGGAGATATGTAATCACAATTTGATCGTGACTCAATTCTTGTATAAGAGATCTTGTTTAATGCAACACAAAGATAATCATAAGAAATATCTAGAACATTTATTTCATAGGCTTTAATTCCATAAGTAAATATATTCCAGGAGTTTATATTCTTTGCTATTATATCTCCAAAAGAAACAATATCTAACGATTTAATATAATCTACAATTATTGAGTTTGCTACTATGTGCCGACAACTTATGCTTTTACCATAGATATTTACTTTTTTAATATCTTTACGCATAATTGAGGCTTCTATAGATATTGAACAATCAAAATAAGTATCTTCAGATAATATTAGATAACCATTTTTAGTAATATCTAGCTCTACTTCACTTTGTGTTTTATAAACTTTCATCATTATAATCGCTTACTGAATACAGTTACGAAAACATTATTAAGTTCAGCAATTCCAATATATTTATAATCTCCTAAAATATTATTTTTATGAGTTTCACTATTCATCCAAGCATTCATTTGTGCTTTATTTGTTGCCCAATTTTTGGCTAGATTTTCACCATAAAAGTTATAAACTCCATTTGAGGTAAAACAGTTTTGAAAACCATCGTGAGTCCATAAATCGTTATCGACTAAATAATCAGCTCGACACTTTGCTACTTTATCTAACTTCTCTGATCTAATAAATGGCTGTAGTTCTCTGTTTATTCTTTCTTGATTGATTAAACCCAGTACAGAGTTATCTTTTATAATCTCCTCTTGAGTTATAACTTGGTAAGATTCTTGTTGCTGGTTAAGCTCTCCTGATTGCCTAATAAAAAGACAATTTAAGCCCACCAAAATGATTAAATAAAGTATTTTTTTCATCCGTGAGCCTTAGCCATGTGTATTTTTAACCCTCGTTTATTTTTGCAAACCTTACCACAAACAATACAAGTAGGTCGTATCGTGAACCATTTTTTAATTAGAGTTATTTTCATAAGTCCTTTTTACTAATTGTTATTCAATTTTTTTGCTTAATAAAAATGTTTCTTCAATTTTATCTCCTAAATTTATACAATTAGAATGATTAAGCCTATCCTCAATTGCTAACTTTCCATCAACAAATATTCTATACACATAATTGTACTCTCCAAGACCAATATTAAATAAAAATTCTTTTATTCGTTTCGTATTTATTTTCATTTATTCCTTTACTTTAATTTTTAATTTATAGATCGATTTTTTCAAATACAATTTCTTCACGATCAATCTCTAATCCGTTAATAGTAATACATCTACATCTTGGTATAGCAAAAACTTCTTCTGCTTCTTTTTCGTGACAATCCAGATAATCTGCGTGAGATAATGCCGATACATACTCATCAAGACTTTCTTTACTTATTAGCTTATCAACAGTCAGTCTCCTATCTCCTTCAATCTCAGCTTCAAGTCTTACTTGAAAACCAATTTCTGATTTATCCCATCCCCATTGAGAAGATATTGTTATTTCTCTGGATGTTATTTTATATTTCATTTCTCCTCCACTTTAATTTTTATTTCAGGTTGTTTACTCTCGGTTAGTCTAAGTGCTTCTTGTTTTACTATTGCTTTAGTTCCCTCTAGTTCAAAGTTCCAGGTTTTAGTTATTGTAATTTTCATATGTGGTTTGTTTTTGGTTAAGTGCCTCTAGTTGCACTATTGCTTGTTTCACACTCATGGCAGTAGCAACCTCCTGTTTTAGCCTCGATCCAGGCTCGGAATTTTGATATAAGTAGCTTAATTGTTCCCATTCCATATTGTATAGTGGTGATTGTTGGCTATTATTTTGATTCATATTATTCCTTTGTGGTTAGTTGTTGTTCCAATTTCTTTAATAGATTTTTACATCTTTTATAGTGATGAGCTTGTACTCCCCAATAAATACCACTTTCAATGTGTTCTTTGAGTAAATGAATTAGTATGCTGTAGTCTATATTTTCTATTTTTTTCACTTCTTCCCTTTCAGCTTATTTGGCTTTTAGTTGTTAAACTTCTACAAATTTTTTATTTTCTAGCTTGTACCAAGTATTAGCTTTTACTTTCTTACCATCTACTTGGGCTGATTTGACATATTTAATTTTGTAATCGCTATCATATTCAGCTAAAATTATCCAAGAGCCAAGAGTTGCTTTTATTTGACCGTTAATTCCAATATTAGCTCCAACGGATGTTTCTCCATTAATGGCTAGTTTAGAGCCATACCCAGAGCTGGCTAGTTTAGAGTCATCCCCAGAGCTGGCTAGTTTAGAGTAATTCCCAGAGCTG
>Ga0209723_1006058_pt1 | contig 11972 bp, 9 predicted proteins | sample BiotimSIPDNA_2_FD_185750 | JGI IMG/M metagenome (GOLD analysis project Ga0209723, IMG submission 185750) | Anaerobic biogas reactor microbial communites from Washington, USA - Biogas_R2 time_0 SIP DNA (SPAdes) (version 2) | ecosystem: Engineered > Bioreactor > Anaerobic > Unclassified | place... | reverse complement strand
TACTATGCCATAAAAAAGGACTACCATTATAATTGCGCCTATCTTGCGGTTTATCTTAAGCTTCTCATGTAAGAACTTAACTACCGGTTTTAATATTATGCCAATTACAAGAGCAATAATGAAAGGCATAAGAAGATTAACGGCATACTTTAGCAGCACATAGAATAAAGCTAGGATTATTACTATGAATAAGGCGTTAACTATAAACGACTTCTTCTTGTCAGTTTCCATCTGAACCTCCTGCAATTTTTCTTACATATGCCCATACTACCCTGTGGTCAGCTATTTCCTCAACCCTGATTGAAAGGCCGTATGCCTCGACTGTTAACTTTGAACCGTCCTTAGGGATTGTGTTCAGAGCATTGAAAATCATTCCTCCTAATGTGTCAAATTCCACATCATCAGGAATGTCTATTCCAAGTTTTTCTTCTAAAAGTTCAATTTCCGTACTGCCTGCAATACGCCACAGGTTGTTTTCCAGCCTGGTGATTTCCTGTTCTTCAGAGATATCGTATTCGTCATATATCTCGCCGACTATGGATTCTAAAAGGTCCTCCATAGTTACAATACCGCTTAAAGATCCGAACTCGTCAACTACAACTGCTAAAGCAGAGTTGCTTGCCTGCATATCTCGGAAAAGCGCATCGCACATAATTGTCTCAGGTACGAAATATGCAGGTCTTAATATTGATCGTATATCTACTTTTCCTTCTTTTCTCAGTCTTATAAGATAATCCTTTACATTAAGTATCCCAATTATATTATCGATATTATCATCAAAAACAGGTATTCTGGAATATGAGCCGTCTTCAATGATCTTAAGTGCGATTTCCTGTGGGTCGTTGACATCAATCATGACAAGATCAACTCTGTGCGTCATAATGTCTTTGGCAAATATGTTGTTAAATTCAAATATATTCTCAATCATGGTTTTTTCCATGTTGTTTATTGCGCCTTTTTCCTCGCCTACATCCACCATGAATTTGATTTCCTCTTCTGTAACTTCATTCTCGTCTGATTCACCTTCTTGTTTTAGCAGCTTCAGCAGACCGTTTGTTGATGCGGAAAGGAGCCATATGATAGGTTTTGTCAGCTTTGTGAAGAACACGAGAAACTTAGTATTGCGCTTGGCTATGGCGAATGCCTTCTTCTGAGCTACTCTTTTCGGTACCAGCTCTCCAAATACCAGAGTAAAATATGAAAGGACTAGGGTGATTATAACGACAGCTATGGTGTTCAACGCGTTCGGAGATATAACTGTGAAGTTTAAATCCGTTACAAGCCAGTCAACTATCCTGTCAGAGAAAGTGTCTGCTGCAAAAGCAGAAGCAAGAAAGCCTGCAAATGTAATACCGATCTGTATAGTTGACAGAAAGTTTGCAGGTTCATCTACGAGCTTTAACATTCTTATGGCGTCTTTATCTCCATCTTCTGCCATTTTGCGAAGTTTATTGGAATTGAGTGAAATTACTGCCATTTCCGTTGATGCGAAGAATGCATTTATGGAAATGAGCAGTATCTGTAGAATTATCGGGCCCAGTAACGGGTCTTTCAAAATAGCCTCCCTGAATGAAATAATTAATATACACCTGTTTTTAGCGACCTGTAAAATAATTCATTCACAGTAAATTTCATTCGTTTACTATTATATCAAAAAAAGACAAAAAAGCTGAAAATATATAAATATACTCATATATACATTTAAATAAACTATATAAATGATATAATTGAAATGGAACATTCATAAAACGGAGGTTCATCATGTATATAGCAGGGATAGATATAGGCGGTACTAAATGTGCTGCAGTATTGGGAAAATGTGTGGACAATAATATTATCCAGGTAGATGTGGTAGACAAGGTTACTTTCAAGACCCAGTCATGTAATGGACCATCTGCCGTAATCGACAGGCTCATATTAGGCCTTGAGGATATACTTGCAAAGAATTTTCTAATAAGCAATGATATATCCTGTATTGGAATAAGCTGCGGAGGTCCTTTAAACAGCGAAAAGGGTTTAATATTGTCTCCTCCCAACCTCATAGGCTGGGACAACATACCTATAACTGATATTTTTGAAAAACATTTTAATGTAAAAACTGTTTTACAGAACGATGCAAATGCAGGAGCACTGGCAGAATGGTTTTGGGGTGCCGGATTCGGATACAGGAACTTCATATTCTGCACATTTGGGACTGGTTTTGGAGCGGGACTCATACTTAACGGCAAACTGTATACAGGAACGAATGACATGGCAGGGGAGATAGGGCATGTAAGGCTTGCAGATTATGGTCCTGTAGGATATGGGAAAATGGGTTCTGTAGAAGGATTCTGTTCAGGTGGAGGAATCGCGCAGCTTGCAAAAGCGATGGTAAGGGAAGAAATGCAGTCAGGCAATAAAGTATCATTCTGTACTACTGAACAGGAGATAGAAGAGCTGGATGCTCTGGCCGTGGCAAAAGCTGCTGTTAAAGGGGACAATCTGGCAAAAGCGATATATGCAAGGTCAGGTGAGATGCTTGGAAGAGCATTAGCTGTTTTAGTAGATATATTAAATCCGGATGCGATTGCAATTGGAAGTATATTTACTAAGGACAGGAATCTTCTGTGGCCTCATGCAAAAAGAGTATTGAGCAGGGAAAGCCTTGCAATCTCATCGCAGGCTTGTGATATACTTCCTTCCTCTTTGGGGGATTCAATAGGGGATTATGAGGCTTTGGCAGTCGCAGCGGAATATGTAGCAAATAACTAGATAAGGGGCATAGAAATGAAAAGGGAATCGCTGGAAGTTTTTGAAGAAATGTTAACATCATATCCGTCATTGGCAAAATGCAAGGCTGATATAATGAGGGCATTTGAGATAATGGAAGAGACATACAAATATGGAAAGATACTGCTTATCTGCGGTAATGGCGGATCTTCTTCTGATGCTGAGCATATTGTTGGGGAGCTTATGAAAGGATTCAAGAAAAAAAGAAGAATCGAACCAAATCCGATGCTGGATGAGTCAATCAGGACAAATCTTTCAGAAGGACTGCCAGCAATCTGTTTATCCAGCCATACCTCTTTAATAACAGCAATTGGAAATGATTCCTCATATGAAATGATTTATGCACAGCAGGCATATGCATACAGAAAGCTTGCTGGAGCCATACTGTGCTTAAGCACCTCAGGAAATGCAAGAAATGTGAATAATGCGGCTATTACGGCAAGGGCTTGCAGGATACCTGTTATAGGCATGACAGGAGAGCTTGGCGGTTATCTGAATTCGCTTGCAGATGTATGCATAAAAGTTCCTGAGTCTGAGACATACAAAGTACAGGAGCTTCATCTGCCAGTATATCACTGCTTGTGCGCGATGCTGGAATGTGAATTCTTTGAGAATTAGGATATAATAGGAAAGATATATAACGGTTTAATATAAGCCGTTTCTGAAAGGAAGAGATTTTATGAGAAAAGAACAGGTAATAGAAAATGTAATGAAGAGCGGGCTCATAGTCGTAGTCAGGGCGCAAAGCGCTGAAGAGGCATACAGGATAACAGATGCCTGTTTAGAAGGCGGAGTCAAGCTTATAGAGATAACATTCACAGTAAAGGGAGCTCACCATGTAATAGAAGAGCTGTCAAAGAAATACGATGAAAAAGACCTTATACTCGGAGCAGGAACAGTAATGGATGAGCAGACTGCAAGAACAGCCATACTGTCCGGAGCACAGTATATAATAGCTCCACATCTGGATATCCCGACAGTGACCATGTGTCACCGCTACAGAGTGGTAGCAATGCCAGGATGCATGACACCCAGAGAGATTGCAATGGCTACAGAAGCGGGAGTGGACATAGTCAAGGTATTTCCAGGTGAAGTATTAGGAAGTCAGTTCATAAAAGCAGTTAAAGGGCCTATGCCTTATCTTAACCTTGTGGTTAACGGCGGAGTAGACGAGAACAATGCGAAAGACTGGATAAAAGCAGGAGCATGCGGAGTCGGGGTCGGCGGGAATATAACCAAATTTGCAAAGACAGGCGAATACAAGAAGATAACAGCAACAGCTAAGCAGATATTAGACAGCATAAGAAAAGCCAAGGAGGAGTTGAATGGGTAGGATAGTAACTTTTGGAGAAATAATGCTAAGACTTAAATCCCCATACGGAGAAAGGCTTATGCAGTCGGATAAGTTAGAAGCTACTTTCGGCGGAGGGGAAGCTAATGTGGCTGTATCATGCGCTAATTTCGGAATGGATTCATCATATATCACAGTTCTGCCGGATAATGACATCGCAAAAGCATGTGTCAGGCAGCTTAGAGGCTTTGGAGTAAAAGTAGACGACATTTATTACAGGAATGGCCGTATGGGGATATATTTTCTTGAACCTGGCGCAGTACAGAGACCTTCAAAGGTAATCTATGACAGGGAATATTCAGCCATATCCTTAACCAAACCAGGAGACATTGACTGGAAAAGAGCATTTAACGGAGCTTCATGGTTCCATGTTACAGGTATAACACCTGCATTGACGCAAAACAGCGCATTAGTTACACTTGAAGCAGTTACTGCTGCTAAACAGGCTGGATTAACAGTATCCATGGATCTTAATTACAGAGGGAATCTTTGGAAATACGGCAAGAAGGCAGCAGAAATAATGCCAAGCATAGTTAAATATGTTGATGTCTGTATAGCAAATGAAGAGGATGTACAAAAAGCACTGGATATTCACAATGATGCAGATGTCACAAAAGGCGAACTGGACGATAACAAGTACAAAGAGCTTTCTGACAAAGTATTAAAGATGTATCCGAATATAAAGATGATTGCTATCACATTGAGAGAGAGCAGGAATGCTGATATTAACGGATGGGGAGCATGCGTTAATGACAGAAAAGAATATTATGTGAGCCGAAAATATGAGATTACCGATATCGTAGACAGGGTAGGCGGTGGAGACTCTTTCGCCGCAGGACTGATATACGGGCTTAATACGTATGGTGATAACAAAGAAGCATTGGAGTTTGCAGTAGCGGCAAGTTGTCTGAAGCATACGATATATGGCGATTTTTCCCGATTCACAGTACCCGAAGTCGAAAAGCTCATGAAGGGAGACGGCTCGGGAAGGGTGCAAAGATGACATATCTGGAAAAGTATAACGAGTGGCTGGAAAAAGCCGAAAAGGACACTGTAAAGGAACTTGAAGCACTTAAGGGGAATGACAAGGAGATAGAAGACAGGTTCTACAAAACTCTGGATTTCGGAACTGCAGGATTAAGAGGCGTAATGGGTGCTGGTACCAACCGCATGAATAAGTATGTAATCGGACAGGCTACTCAGGCTCTTGCCCAGTATGTTGTGGAACACGGTATGGAAAAAAGAGGTGCAGTTATAGCTTATGACTGCAGGATAAAATCAGACGAATACGCTAAACAGTGCGCATCAGTGTTAGCAGCAAACGGTATCAAGGTCTATTTATATGAAAGCTTAAGACCTACGCCACAGTTATCTTATTCCATAAGAAAACTTAATGCTGCAACAGGCATCAATGTAACCGCCAGCCATAACCCGAAACAGTATAACGGATACAAAGTATACTGGGCAGAAGGTTCCCAGATACTGGATGACATAGCAGACAGTATTGCGGTTAATATTTCCAGAATAAATCCGTTTAGTGATGTAAAAACCACTGATTTTAATGACGCTTTAAAGTCAGGGCAGATAACAATGCTTGGCAAGGAAATGGATGATATGTTCATCAAAGAAATATTATCCTTAACCTTAAATGATGATATAGATAAAGATATAAATATAGTATATACCCCGCTATATGGAACAGGACTTGTACCAGTTACAAGGATACTAAAAGAAAGAGGTTTCCATAATATAGTTATAGTGGAAGAACAGAAGAATCCCGACGGGACATTTCCGACCACACCTTATCCGAATCCGGAAAATGTCAAGGTTTTTGAAATCCCCAAAAAATATGGTAAAGAAACAAATGCGGATATGATAATAGCTACTGATCCCGATTGCGACAGGATAGCTATGATGATTAAAGATGATAAAGAAGATTATGTTTTCTGTACCGGCAATCAGACAGGCTCACTTCTTGCTGAATATATGCTTTCCCAGAGGCTGAAGAAGGGACTATACTCAGAAAAGGACGCAGTTATACAGTCTATAGTAAGCGGTTCCGTTGTTCCGAAAATAGCAAAACATTACGGAACGCATTTCTTTGAGACTCTGACTGGTTTTAAATATATATGCGGACTTGCAAATGAGTTTGATATGACAGGTGAATACAGATATGTGTTCGGTTATGAGGAAAGTATTGGATACTGCATAGAGACATTTACAAGGGATAAAGACGGAGTCAGTGCGGCCATGATGATGTGCGAGATGGCAGGATATTACAAAAAACAGGGGATATCCCTCTATCAGGCTTTGAATAATATATATGAAAAATATGGGTATATGTCAGAAAACCAGATATCCATAGAATATCCTGGTATAAAAGGCGAAAAAACCAAGAAAACCGTAATGAGCAGATGGAGAAAAAAACCTCTTGTACAGATTGATAATATTAAATGCTCGGTATGCAAGGATTATATAAACGGATATGACGGACTGCCTGCTCAGGATGCCCTTAAGTATGAATTTGAAGACGGTTCCTGGTATGCTTTAAGGCCTTCAGGTACAGAGCCTAAATTGAAAGTATATATAAATGCGATGGGTCATTCGAAAAAAGAAGCGGATGATTTAATGAAAGCATTCACTGAGGATATAAAGGGATATCTGGCTAAGTGCGAGAATAAATAGTTTTATCTGGCACAGAGATTTGTCATATCGGAAATCTTGCATGCAAGGTCATCTGTAAACATGGTTTCAGTAGTCCTGTAAGTCCAGTTTCCAAAAGCAACAGAAGGGAAATTTATACGGCTTTCCGAACCCTGGCATAACCAGTCCTGTATAGGTATAACAGCGGTATCAGCAACAGATTTCATTGTTTCCAAAATCAGGTCATGCACATGAATGCGTGACCTGTTTATGTATTTCTTCATGAAATCCCTGTTCTTCCTGTCGAGCTTTTTATACCATCCTTTAGTTGTGTCATTATCATGCGTAGCTGTGTATGCTATAAGGTTTTTCTTGTAATGCATCGGCAGATTGTCATTGGAAGGTTCTCCCGAAAAACCGAACTGAAGCACTTTCATTCCCGGATAACCTGTCTTTTCCAGCAGTTTTCTTACATTATCAGTTAATACCCCAAGATCTTCGGCAATTATACCCATACTGTTTCTTGACTGGTTAATTGCATCTATAAGCTTCATGCCAGGGCCTTGATAATATGTTCCCGATGCTGCAGTGTCAGAATCCGCAGGAATAGAGAAATATCTTTCTACCCCTATAAAATGGTCAATACGTACATAATCATAAAGACTCGAAGCCATACCTATTCTCTGTTTCCACCAGTAGAAATCATCTTTTTCCATAGCATTCCAGTCATAAAGAGGATTTCCCCATAACTGGCCTGTTGCAGAAAACGCATCAGGCGGTACACCAGCAACGGAAACGAGATTTCTGTTCTCATCTGTCTGGAACAGATAATGTCTTGACCAAACATCGGAACTGTCTGATGATACATAAATGGGTATGTCGCCGATTATATAAATGCCCTTATCGTTAGCATACTTTTTCAGTTCTGACCACTGAACAAAAAACTCATACTGCAAAAACTTATGAAACATTATCCTTTTGGACAGTGTAGTCCCATATTCTACCAAAGCCTGGTTATATCTCAGCCTTATATCATCAGGCCATAACTGCCACTTATCTCCGTTAAAATACTCCTTTAGAGCCATGAAAATGGCATAATCATTTATCCAGTAAACGTTTTCCTGGCAGTAAGCCTTGAATTTAAGATTATTTACATCAAACCGGTTGAATGCTTTTTCCAAAACCATATTTCTTTTCTGGTACATTAAACCGTAATCAACTTTATCTTCTTTTTCGCACCATATCTCATCCTGATATTCTTCTTTAAATAACAGACCTTTGTTTTCCAGAATATCCAGATCAATCAGATAACTGTTACATGCGAAACTGCAGAAAGACTGATATGGCGAATCGCCGTAACCTGTAGGACCTAAAGGAAGTATCTGCCAGTACTTCTGCTTGGCAGAAACTAAGAAATCTACAAACTCATATGCCGCGTTACCAATGGTTCCTATACCATATGGTGAAGGAAGGCTGAAAATAGGAAGTAGTATACCGGATGCTCTCATGATTAACCTCTTGATATGAATATATATAAGTTTGTTCTGTTTGTAAAGTGTTTGTAAGCAAGGAAAGCGTATTAAAAAAAATCAGTATTGTATCAAAACATACTGATTTGTCTGTGGTGTAGGATTAAATGTACTGTTATTATCTATGTAGATGCCCCTTCATGTATTTCATTGATCAGTTCCCCTACTTTTTATTTTCCAAAAAAAACATACATGAAGTCCTGGCATCTTTTTAATATTTAAGATCTTTAGGAATATTGCGAAGTACAGCTTTTCCCAGTTCGACTGCATTAATGAAATCATCATATGCGCAGTAACCGTAATGTGTATGAGCATATCTTACAGGGATACCGATTACTATAGTAGGTATTGCTCCTGCAACAAGGTGAATCTTTCCTCCGTCTGTTCCGCCTCCGGCTCTTACGGCATCCTGGAACTGGATGTTATGTTCTTTCGCAATTCTTCTGACAAACGCAAGGAATTTTGGATTTGTTATCATACTGCCATCTCTGTGACGCAACTGGGGTCCCTTTTTAAGAGCTGCCTGGGTCTCATACTGGTTTGTGAATGTGTCATCTGCAGGCGTGCCTTCATATACGATGGCTATATCCGGATTAACTGTCTTAACAGCCACTTCTGCTCCTCTAAGACCTACTTCCTCCTGTGTTGAAACAGTGCCTATTAGGTCCACATTAAGTTCTTCATCAGCTAAATCTTCCATAGTCGCTATTACAGCTGATGCCCCTATTCTGTCATCAAATGCTTTGGCGCACATTATACCGTTATTATTAATAGTGAAATCGACATCAGGGACTATCGGAGCTGCTACATCAATACCAAAATCATTAATGACTTCATCTCTAGATGTCGCACCTACATCAATAAGCATATTCTCGATTTTCGGTGGGGCGTCTTTCTGTGCTGCAGATAAAAAATGAGGAGGAACAGATGCGACAACTCCTTTTATATACACTCCGTCGCGGTTTTTTATCCTTACTTTCTGTGCTGCAACATTAGCATCCTGCCAGCCTCCGATAGGTATGAACTTTAAAAGCCCGTTACCGGTTATGAACTGAACCATGAAGCCTACTTCATCAGAATGCCCGTCAATCATTATAACCGGCCTGTTCTTTGTGTTCTGTTTCTTGTTAAGAAAGACATTATTCATTGTATCAACTGTCATGTCTTCCGATACAGCATAATTTTTTATTACTTCAACTACTTCATCTTCAAAACCTGATATGCCGTTGGCATTGGTCAGGTCCTTAATCATATCTATATATTTCATCTTACTTCCCTCTTTCTATAACGGCTTTCAAAGATTTCAATTTTTCAATAAAATCCTCATACCCTCTGTCGAGATACTCAAGATTGTGAATTGTTGTCTGGCCTTCTGCCATTAGTCCTGCTATAACCATTGCTGCTGCAGCACGTAGATCAGTAGGTGATACTGGAGCTCCAATTAATTTAGGAACACCTTTTATAATCGCTGACTCGCCGCTTAACTGTATATTCGCACCAAGTTTGTGAAGCTGTTCAACATACTGGAATCTGGTAGGGAATACTCCTTCAGTTATCCTGCTTTCACCATCAGCTATTGCAAGAAGTGTGGCAAACTGAGGATGTAAATCAGTCGGGAATCCCGGATAAGGCATCGTCTTAATATTTGTGCTCTTTACTCTTTTTATATTCGCTTTAACAGTAATGGAATCATCCATTGTTTCAATGATGACTCCCATTTCGGTGAGTTTTGTCGCAAGTGAATCCATGTGCTCCGGCATTACGTTATGTAAAGTAATTGTACCTCTGGTTGCAGCTGCGGCTATCATTAAGGTACCAGCTTCAATCATATCCGGGCATATTGAATAGGACTTTCCTCCTAAAAGCTCTTTAACGCCTTTAATCCTAATAGTGTTTGTTCCAGCACCTTTTATGTCAGCACCCATTATATTCAAAAAGTTTGCAACATCAACAACATGAGGTTCTCTATTAGCATTCTCTATCGTTGTCATGCCATCAGCAAGAGTTGCTGTAAGTATGGAGTTAATGGTAGCTCCAACAGAATAGTTGTCAAAATATATGTTATTGCCTACAAGTTTTTTTGCTTTTGCAGTTATATAACCGCCAGTTGTTTCAATAGATGCGCCTAGAGTCTCAAACGCATAAACATGCTGATCAATAGGCCTTGGAGCGAAATTGCAGCCACCAGGGAAAACGACTTTTGCCTGCTTAAGTCTTCCCAAGAGCGCTCCGACGAAATAGTAGGAACCTCTTAATGTGCTAAGCTCTGTATTATCGCAAATATGCGACTTTATATCTGTCGCATCAATTTCTACTGTTTTTTCTGCTGTCCATATTACAGATGCTCCAATCTGTGAGAGCGTGTCAAGAAGAACCTGTATGTCGGTTATCTTTGGCATATTCTCCAGTATTACTTTGCCCTTGATCATAGCTGAAGCGCATATTATTGCTACAGCCGCGTTCTTTGAACCACCTACAATTACATTGCCTTCCAGCCTTTTGCCGCCTCTGACAATAATTCTATCTTCTGTACTCAATTAAGTGTCTCCAATCATACTTCAATATTAATATGATACATATTTTTACCGAAATTATCAATGCTTTTATAATTTTCAGTGCGTTCATAACATTTTCACCTTTTCATCACATTAGAGGGTTACTATGTATATACCACAAACCTAAAAAGGCCCCCGCTTTTTTAGACAAAAGACTGTTTATCTACCCCAAACAGTCTTTTTTTATATAAATTTTAGAAAAAAACAAAAAAATTGTAAATTCACAATTACTTCACACAATATTAATATTGAGTTCACATTGCATGGTTAATATATGCATATAACCACTACCCCCTAGAGATTATATTTCCCCCTGAAGAGATTGCGAAAGCAGTCTCTTTCTCTGTGCACAAGAATATAATGCTTGAAAAGTTATGCCTTTCTTCATCATTTTTAAAATCCCATTGTAATACTTTTTTATTGTGCTAAAATAGTGCCTGATGTACGCTAAAGGGGGCGCTTAACCAGTGATTTTCACTGAGAATACATAATATAGTTCAATCTTAAAGCAACAAGAAATAAATATTAAATATATATAATGCAGTAATAATATGAAATTATAGAGAAGACTTATAATGATGCAGTTTTTGAGAATACACCTTTCGGGGATTGCTTAGCTTCATGTAATCATATGTTTAACAGTAATAAAGTATAAAACAAAATTATCAGTAAAGGCTGTAGATGCAACTTAAGAGAGAAGAAGGAGTTAGTCGTGAATAAATTAAAACCAAAGCTGTTTTCGGTAATGAAGCAGTACACAGGAAAGCAATTCTTTAAAGATGTGATTGCAGGGATAATAGTAGCAATTATTGCATTGCCTTTATCCATTGCATTAGCGCTTGCATCCGGTGTAAGTCCGGAAAGGGGTATATATACAGCCATAGTAGCAGGATTTGTGGTCTCTTTTTTGGGCGGCAGCCGAGTACAGATTACCGGACCTACCGCTGCTTTTGCTACAATTGTTGCGGGTATTGTCGCACGAAACGGTATGGACGGGTTGGTTCTTGCCACTTTGATGGCAGGAATTATATTAGTGGTTATGGGTCTTTTGCGGTTCGGAAGCCTTCTTAAGTACATACCAAAAACCATCACTACCGGTTTTACAGCTGGAATAGCTGTTACAAT
>Ga0209723_1006056_pt1 | contig 11977 bp, 9 predicted proteins | sample BiotimSIPDNA_2_FD_185750 | JGI IMG/M metagenome (GOLD analysis project Ga0209723, IMG submission 185750) | Anaerobic biogas reactor microbial communites from Washington, USA - Biogas_R2 time_0 SIP DNA (SPAdes) (version 2) | ecosystem: Engineered > Bioreactor > Anaerobic > Unclassified | place... | reverse complement strand
TGAAGATGGCTCAACTGATGGCAGTCTGCAAGTATGCCAGAAGTTGGCAGAAAAGTATGAAAAGGTGCGCCTGCTGCAGCACCCAAGTGGCGTGAATAAGGGCGCAGGCTCAAGCCGTAATCTGGGTATGCAAAATGCCAAATATGAATACATTGGCTTTCTGGATGCTGATGATTTCTTTTTGCCGGATAGGTTTATAAAAACAGTAAAGGTTTTTGAAAACAACCCGGACTGCGGTGGTGTTTATGAAGCTATTGGAACTGTGGTTGAGGATGAGTTGGCGTACGACCGCTGGGTAGCTTCCAGGGAGATGGGACAAGACTTGATCACAATGACAAAGTTAGTCCCGCCTCAGGAATTATTAGAGCGATTGGTGTTTGGTGGTGCTGGATACTTCTCTCCGGATGGGTTTGTTTTCCGAAGAAGTCTCATTCAAGTAGTTGGGTTGATGGATGAAGAATTGAGACTGCATCAAGACAACGAATTCATCTTTAGACTAGCCGCGGTTAGCGACTTACTACCAGGTAGTCTGGCTGAGCCTGTAGCAATACGGCGTGTGCACCAACACAACCGCATCACTGCCCCCAGGACTGAAAAGCAGAAATACGGGGACCGACTAAAGTTGTGGATTTCCTCCTATCATTGGTTTCGTAAAAACCGTCCTGATTCACAGAGACAATTGATACTCAAAGCATTATTAAAACATTCTTACTGTGCTAATTTTGCGGAGAGCAAAAAAAACCGAGGTTATTTCTTTGAGGTTTCCAGGAGGTTAAGATTACTTAGTCTGCTAATTAAAGCCCCTGAAATTGGGACTGAATCTCTATATTGGTCCTTATTCCTTCCAAAAAGGTATAGAAAAACATAAAATGGTACTTCTGTGTTACTTAAAATTATGTCAATTCTGTTTTAAATTCTTAAGAATATATACCGTTAAATTCTGAACATATGAAACCTCGCTTGATTGCTTTTTATCTTCCTCAGTATCACCCTATCCCCGAAAATGATGAGTGGTGGGGCAAGGGCTTTACCGAGTGGACCAACGTGGCCAAGGCCAAGCCGCTCTTCAAAGGTCACTCAACCCCACTTGCCTGCTGACCTGGGTTTCTACGATCTGCGTGTGCCTGAAGTGCGCGAGCAACAGGCTGAATTAGCCAGAGAAGCCGGCATCGAAGGCTTCTGCTACTGGCACTATTGGTTCGCAGGTAAGCAGCTACTTGAACGACCATTCAATGAAGTTCTTGCCAGCGGAAAACCAGATTTTCCATTTTGCCTAGCATGGGCAAACCAGAGTTGGAAAGGTGTATGGCATGGTTCTCCTGGTCGAATTCTAATCGAGCAAACCTATCCTGGCGCCGAAGATTTTACAACACATTTTTGGGAAGTCCAAAAGGCGTTCAAAGACCCCAGATACATTCATATCGAAGGAAAACCTTTGTTTGTTGTTTACAAGCCAGCTGAACTGCCAGATGCTCAAATGTTTATTTCGACATGGCAAACATTAGCGCGAGAAGCGGGATTTTCCGGCATTTTTATGATGGCCATGGGAAAGCCAGGATCTGATTTTAGACATCTGGGTTTTGATGGCTTAATAGTAAATAATTTTCAGTTCTCTCTTTCCACACTTGAAAGTCTTCGTCGAAGTAAATGGATTTCCAGAGTATCTCAAATGGTCTTGCATAAAGATATTCCGGCATTAATACGAAATATGCAACACCGAAATCGTGTTTATTCATACTCAGAGTTTGTTGAGGTTGGACTTGCTCAACTGGATCTCACACGAAACGAATTCCCAGAAGTTTACCCGGGTTGGGATAACTCCCCCCGCAGCAAAAACTACGGATTTATTCTGGAAGGATCAAGTCCAGAATTATTTAAATCACAACTTTGTGAAGCGATTAGTCAAGTTGAGGATTACCCCCCAGGCAAACAGATAGTTTTTATCAAATCATGGAATGAATGGGCGGAGGGCAATTATTTGGAGCCAGATCAGCGATACGGAAATAAATATTTAGATGCCATTAAAGAATTACTCAATGATAGTCAAGGCTAAGAATACAATCAAATGTTTTCTGTCGTAATTCCTCTTTATAATAAAGAAAAGCACATCATGCGTGCAATCAATTCAGTCCTTAATCAAACATATCAGGACTTTGAATTAATAGTCGTGGATGATGGTTCAACTGATGGCAGCTTCGAGGCGGCCAGCACAATACAAGACCCACGCATCCGCATTATGTGCCAGGACAATAGAGGGGTCTCCGCTGCCAGAAACCGTGGCGTGGTTGAAGCAAAATCTAATTGGGTCGCTTTTTTAGATGCAGACGATGAATGGTTACCATCATTTCTTGAAGAAAATATTGAGATAATTCAATCCCACTCAGATTGTGCGATTATCGGCTCTGCCTATTTGTTTTCAGAACACGATGGTTCATTGAGAGTTGTTCGACCTAGCCTGCCTTATATACTCGGGTGGAAAGGCGTACTTGACGACTATTATGCAGCAATTCAAGAGGAAGCACCTTTCTCTTCAAGTTCTGTAGTGATTAGAAAAGAAGTACTAATAGAATCAGGAATGTTTCCTGAAGGGATAAACAATTCTGAAGACATAACAACTTTTCTGAAAATAGCCATTAATAACAACATTTGTTATATTTACTTACCACTTGCTGTATATCACTTAGAAGCGGAAAACAGGTCAAAATACAATACCCCTGAAAACGAGAAGGAAATTGTGAGAGTTGGAAAACAGTTGCTTTGCTCCAGTGACCTCAAGGCCCCTCAGAGAGACCATCTTTATTCGTATATTGTACAGAAAGAATTGACTAGAGCAAGGACGTTGCTATATTTTGGTAAGAGAAATGAGGCAGCAACCATTCTAAAGTTCTGCCAGGACTCTATACCACATCAAACAACAATTAACAAACTACTTAAATGGACAAAACGGCCATCCTGGTTGTATCAAAAGGTCTATTCAATTAAGGATTATTTGAAGTTGTTGATCAATCGATTGGATCGATTACTATAGTTGATTTGAATGGAATTTTTGGGTTGAATCCATGTGTATTAGCATTTGAAAATATCAGACTCGTGGATCTTCTTGAACTTGGCCCTATGAGAAAAGCTGCATGCCGGGGGCACAATTGATCTTGCGCTTTTATTCTGAATTTACAAACTACAAACCTGAGCAGCGTTACCAGCTCAACAACATTGCCAAGTCCCAATGGAACGAACGCTCAACAGAGGAGCGCAAGCAGGTCTATGGAGATTGGGTGGAACTGTTTGATTACACACCCGATATCTCCCGGGCGGATGTGTGCCTGCTAACCTACTTCTGGAGCCACTATGTTGAGAGCAACACCGTACCTAAGGCGCGGGAAGAGATCGAAAATGCCAAGGCGCATAACAAACAGATAGTTGTCTTCAACGGCGGGGATTCCCCGACCAACTTGCCCTTCGATGACGTGATCCTGTTTGAATCAGCTGGCTACCGGTCTACAACAGGTTTAAGATACCACAGCGCCCAGCCATCCTATATCGCGGACTATTTGCAGGACTATTGTGGTGGGGAACTTCAAATTCGTCATAAAACCCCCAAGCCGGTGGTTGGTTTCTGCGGGCAAGCCAGCCTCTCCCCAGTTCAGACTGCCTGCCGCTCGCTTCGATTAAAGTGGCGGCAGCATCAGTATCGCCAGGGGAAAATCAAGTGGGAACCCGCGCCTTTTGAAACCAGTTCATTTCGCACCAGAGTGTTGAACGAGTTTGAAGGGAAGGACGGCATCCAAACCAATTACCTCTTGCGCAGTCAGTATCACGGGGGCGATAAAAATGATAAGGCACTCCAAGCCCGGCTCAAAACCGAATTTGTGACCAACATTTTGAACTCGGACTATACTGTCTGCATGCGCGGAGGAGGAAATTTTTCGGTCAGGTTCTATGAGACTTTATCACTCGGCCGCATTCCGATCTTCATCGACACCGACTGCCTGCTGCCCTTCCAGGATGAGATCGATTACAAATCCATCTTCCCCTGGATCGATATGCAGGACCTGCCCCACGCGGCAGAGATGGTGCAAGACTTCCACGCGCGTCTTTCGGATGATGACTTCATCGACCTCCAAAAAACCTGCAGGCAACTCTGGCTGAACCACATGACGCCTAATGGCTTCTACACAGACTTTGTCTGCAAGATTTCCAAGTTGATACGATAAAATGAACAATCCTTTAGTTTCCGTCATCATTGCTACACACAACAGAGAAGATCTGCTGCCTCAGGCGGTGGATTCAATTCTGAATCAGACCTGGCAGGATTTTGAAATCATCATCGTTGATGACTGCTCATCGGACAACACTCCAGACGTGATCGCAAAGCTGCAGCAAAAAGACTCTCGCATAAAAGCCATCAGATCAGAACAAAATGTCGGCCCAGGAGCTGCCAGAAATCTTGGCATTAATCAGGCAAGCGGCGACTTTATCGCCATTATGGATGATGACGACCTTTCTCTTCCCACAAGACTTGAAATGGAATTGAAGACATTAGAGAATAACCCGGAAAGTGTGCTGGTTTTTTCAAGTGTTGCCTGGCTTGATGATGAGATGCAACAGAAAAACACATTCCCTGGAATTGTCGCAAGAGGCGAATTTCCTGAGGATCCAAAGGAGGTATTCGAGCTGCTCTATCTGGAAGGTAATAAGATCCCTAACACTACCCTTGTGGTAAGGAAAAGTATTTGGGAACAGCTTCAATACCCGGAGTCACCTTGGATTGGGGAGGATTGGTTCTTTTGTTTGCAAATGTCTGCGCTAGGGTACAGGTTTTCAGCCATACGAGAACCGCTCGTGCTGCAGCGTAGGGGAACTAACAGACAGGGCTTGATGAACACCTCGAGGAATCAGAGGTTTACCTGGGAAAGGCAAATTTTGAGCATGGTTAAAAATTGGCTCGGAGAAAAAGAAATCAAAGCATTTGATAACCTCCATAAGAGAGCGTTTGCCAACCAGATCTTTCGGGAAAGCCGTCATTACAAACCTCTAAAAGGTTTCGGTTATTTCATTCAGGCATCATTTTTAGATCCTGCAAATCCCAAAATTCATCAAGAACTGAGCCGTTACATCGCGCTTATTTCAAAAAAAATGAAGAAAATAGGGTCCAGAACATGAGAAAAATCCGCATTCTATACACAATTCCAAACTTCATCACTGCGGGTTCTGGACGTGTGATGGCAAACATCTTAGAGCGCTTGGAAAAGACTCATTTTGAAGCGTTAGTGTGTGTGCAAACAGCCGGCGGCAGAATCTACGACGAACTCATAGAAAAAGGATACCAAGTGATGGTGGAGCCATTCACTATTCCAGCCCAACCCTATCATTCACTCGTTCCAAGGGCTGTACAGGCAGGCAAGCGCTTTAAGGAGTTGGACATCGACTTGTGGCACTCCTTCCATTATGCGGATGATTACACCGAGCCAATCATAGCGCGGTTTGCAGGTGCGAAAGCCTGGGTGTACACAAAAAAAGCCATGGGATGGGGCTCGAGAGCCTGGAAATTACGGAGTTTATTTGCCAGTCATATCGTGGCAGACAACAGTGAGATGCCCACTCTCTTTTTCAATTCACCGCCCTTACGCCATAAAGTTTCAGTGATACACCACGGCGTGGTTCTCGATGAATATTACCCACTCCCTGCAGTGAACAATGCTCTGAAGGAAAGGTTGGAGTTGGGAGAGATTGCTGGTGTTATTGGATGTGTCGCGCATCTGGTGCCTGTCAAGGGTCACCCAACACTTATTCAGGCACTATCAAGGTTGCCAGATGTTCATTTGGTGCTGGCTGGACGAGAAAATGACCAGGAATACGTAAGCGGACTGCGAGAACAAGTGGCAAGATTGGGACTGGAAAATCAGGTGCACTTTTTGGGTTTGGTGGAGAATGTGCCAGAGCTCATGCGAGATTTAGATGTGGTAGTCCTCCCAACATGGAATCGCTGGCGGAAGGAAGGCTGCCCAGTGGCTCTGTTGGAGGCTATGGCGTGTGGGAAAGCTTGTGTGGCTACCAATATTCCTGGTGCAAGGGATATTATTGAGGATGGGATCTCAGGCCTGCTGGTTGAGCCGGAAAACGCTGACGCGTTGGCCAAGGCAATTAATCACTTGATCGAGGACAAAGACTTGCGTGAAAAAATGGGTGAAGCTGCCCGAAAGCGGGTGGAAACATCCTTTTCAATCGAGCGCGAAGTGGCTGCCCATGAGCAGCTTTATCTCGAGTTGATGGGTGGCAAACGCTAAATGCTTGGCGACTTATTGATCACCTTCAACCCGGTTAAAGAGCCCTGGAAGACCAGGAGTAATCAGCCCTGGCAGCTTGCTCACGATTTTGGTTTGGCTCAGGTCTGGACCAATGAGCCTGACGAAACCTGGCGTGGCTTTCCTGTGGCTACCTTTGAAGACGATCGATGGGTTATCTGGGCTTTGGGTGAATTTTTTGGCACCCAACCCACCTGGCCGGCATCTTTGGAAGACCCTAATTCTTTAAACGGTCATTTTTTAGTCCTTGCTTACCAAAAGCAGATTAAGCAATGGCATGTTATCACCAATCGTTTGGGCACCATGCACGTCTACGCATCGAGGGGGAGCGGCAGCACGGCCATAAGCACTTTTTCGCCTGCGGTTGCGTCTGCTGTAGGTGACCGAAGCCTGGACTGGTCGGCGATCGGTGGATTCCTGAAGTTTGGTTTCTTTTTGGGTGAAAATACTTACTGGCAAAACACCAGGGTGATCAGCCCTGCCACTCACCTGGTAATGGATGAAGAAGGAGCTGTAGTTTCTAACACGCGCTACTGGCAGTGGCATTATGAACCTGATCTGAGATTGAGCCCTAAAGCGGCCGTCGAGGAATTCAGCAAAATTTTCAAAGATGTTTTATTGGAGACGGTCAACAAGAAAAAACTGGCTTTACCGCTTTCAGGCGGGCTCGATTCACGCAGTACCCTGGCAGTGCTCGGCAGACCTGACCTGGATCGGGATCAAACGCTCTTCCCGTTCAGCTACGGCTATGCTGAAAACTCAGTCGAGACCAAGATTGCCCGCGAGTTGGCTGAAAAACGCAACTTACCTATCAAGACATGGAGTATAAAACCTTACCTCTTTGAGAAAATTGATCGAATTGTATCGTCAGTTGAAGGCTTTCAGGATATCACCCAATGCAGGCAGGCTTTTGTGATTGATGATCTGTCTCATGTTTCTGATTATGTGATGGCAGCCCACTGGGGGGATGTCTGGCTGGATTCGATGGGCTTTATTGGGCAAACGCTTCCATCCAGAGCTGAAATGAGCCAGGAGATAATTCACAAGTATCAGAAAAAGGGCAGTGAGAATCTGCTTGCGCTCTTCGAGGACGTCCTGCCTGCCAACTTCAATGAAAGTATACAGGCTGAAATTGATACAAGCCTGGAGGGTTTTGGAGCAGTCCAAGAGAAAGACTTCATGGTCAAGGCTTGGAAGACTGCTCAATGGTCACACCGCTGGACGCTGGCTTCCATTCGAATGTACCAGGCAGGGCTCTTTCCTATGCTACCGTTTTACGACAACCGCCTGGTCGATTTCTTTTTGCGGGTACCCTCAGATTTTATGATTCAGCGCAAACTGCAGATTGAATACATCAAGCAAGTCGCCCCGGATCTGGCCAAGGTATGTTGGCAGCCTTATAACGCCAATCTTTACAACTACAAGCATTTTAACTCCTGGTTGTTGCCTCAGCGTGCAGCGAATAAGTTGGGTCGCCTTATGCGAAATGAAAAGATAATTCAGCGAAATTGGGAAGTCCAATTCTTGAATCCACAAGGTCGCGCAGGTGTAAACCAATGGCTTCTTGAGGCTGGCTTGAAACTGCATGATTTTGTCTCACTTACGGTTATCCAATTACTCTTAGGAGAGTTTTACGATCATCCTCAGGGGGCCAATGGCTACGCAGTTTCGATGCTTCTGACCCTATCTGCCTGGCTGGAAAAATATGGATAGAGACACACAACTGCGCGTGCTTTTTGTGGGACTTGGCACCTCTGAGATAACTTTTCTTAATCGCCTTGTCAAGGGTCTTGCCGAAAAAGATGTCCATGTAACTGTCAGTGGTCCAAAAAGAAAGGTAATCGATCGCTTCCCAAAAGGGATGGTGGACTGGCTTTTGGCACCTCGTTGGCACGGCTCTGGCTTGGTTCGAATTTTGCTTATGCTGTTTAAGTTGTGTAAAGGACTACCAAGCAAGCGCCTTAAATGGCTGAGGGAAATAATTAATTTCAGGGAAACAATTCGCGACAAACTTGCGGCACTTCATCGTTATCTGCCCTTTTTACGCGGTGAGTGGGATATTATTTATTTCCCCTGGAACTCAACCGCGGTGGATTATTTTGACCTGTTTGATTTGGGAATTCCGGTAGTAATATCTTGCAGGGGTAGTCAGATCAACATCAGACCACATAGGCAAGGGCAGGAGGTTTATGGAGTCCTCTTGAAACAAACCCTTGAGAAGGCTGCTGCTGTGCATTGTGTGTCAGAGGATATACTCGCTAATGCAGTCGGTCTTGGACTTGACCCTGAGAAGGCTGTTGTGATTCGCCCTGCGGTCGACCCTGCTGTTTTCTCATCTGTGACTGAACAATGTCAGACTAATCCTATCAAACTTGTCACAACTGGCTCTCTCATTTGGAGAAAAGGTTACGAATACCTCCTCATGTCCGTAAAGATGTTGTTGGACAAAGGGATCGTTGCAGACCTGCACATCATTGGTGAGGGCTATGAGCGCAGCCGCATTTTGTTTACTGCTCAAGATCTGGAGATTGCTTCCCAGGTGGTCCTGCACGGAAAACTGCCTCCAACTGCAGTGATCCAAGAACTACAGCAATCAGACATTTTCGTCTTATCCAGCCTTTCTGAAGGTATTTCCAATGCGGTCCTGGAGGCGATGAGCTGCGGCTTACCTATAGTTACTACTGAGTGTGGCGGCATGCGTGAGGCCATTCAGGATGGCGTGGAGGGTTTTGTTGTGCCGGTCAGGGATCCGGAGTCCATGGCAGAGGGGCTGCAAAAGTTAGCCTTGGATCCTGATTTGCGTAAGAGTATGGGCAGAGCAGGTCGGGAACGTATTCTTGCAGATTTCAATTCTCAATCTCAAATTGAAGCCTTTGTAAACTTGTTGGAAAGTGTCAGGGTGAATGAAGCAAACTAAAGTAATCAAGTCATCCCTACGCTCGCCGCGACTTGTTTTGGTTGTTCCTGCATTTCCTAAGCTCTCAGAGACCTTCATCGTCAACAAATTTTTGAGCTTGTTGGAACGTGGCTGGGATGTGCATTTGGTCTGCAGCCATAGCGATCCAAAAGATTGGAAGGCGTTCCCGCAGCTGAATGGACACCCTGATATCAGGTCGCGTGTGCATCTGACCTGGCCGCAGAGCCCCCGCTGGTTGGCAGGCTTGCTGGTGATCCCCGCTCTGCTTCGTGGTTTCGCCCTGTCACCACATACTGCTTTTAATTATCTAAGCAAAGGGTTCAAGCAATTCGGGTGGGATATTTTCCGTCATTTTTACCTCGACCTGGAGCTAATCTGTCTACAGCCAGACATCATCCATTTTGAGTTTGGCTCTATTGCAGTAGGCAGGATGCACTTAAAGCAATTGTTGGAATGCAAAATCAGTGTCAGCTTTCGCGGCTATGATCTCAATTTTGTGGGCCTGGACCAACCTGACTATTACAACGAGGCTTGGAAAAAGGCTGATGCCTGCCACTTTTTGGGTGAAGACCTTAGGCAAAGAGCGCAAAGGCGTGGCTGCCCGCCTGAGATGCCTCATATGTTGATCCCTCCAGCTGTAGACCTGGATAAGTTTCCAACAATCGAGCGATCTTCAAATGAAGTTATTGGAACCAGGGAAAAACCTCTTAAAATCTTGAGTGTTGGCAGATTGGAATGGAAAAAAGGTTATGAATTCGCTTTGAGTGCGATGAAAATACTTCAGGATCAAGGGCTTGTTGTTGAGTACCGCATCGTTGGAGAGGGCGAGCATCGCGTTGCTGTGGAGTTCGCCTGCCATCAACTGGGTATCAAAGAAAATGTACAATTCCTTGGCGCGCTACCTCACGAACAGGTGATCGAGCAATTGGTGTGGACCGATGTTTTTCTGCATTCTGCTGTTTCAGAAGGTTTTTGTAACGCAGTGATTGAAGCTCAGGCTATGGGTTTGCCGGTGGTGACCTCGGATGCAGACGGATTGGGTGAAAATGTGGCTGATGGTGTCACTGGTTTTGTCGTCCCTCGGCGTGATCCCAAGGCTTTGGCTGAAAAAATAGCCCTGCTAGCCAACAGCCCCGAAGTACGAAAGAGCTTTGGGCTTGCTGGAAAGAAGCGAGTCAGGAGCTTGTTCACTCTCGAGAGACAATTGGACGCTTTCGAGTCTTTTTTTCAAAAATTATCAGCATGAAACAACTGAAAATTGAGGTTTAAATGAATGTTGTTCTGGGGTTCGTAGGCCTTAATACCCAATTAAACTTTTCAAAATTGATAAATGTATATCACAATCTTGTCGACTCAGATCCGGGTTTGAACATTGGTAGTTCTCCTGACGGGTATGCAATTTTTGCCCTTTCTCAGCCTGGCGGTTATTTTCCTCTTGATCAACCATTCTTTGATGTAAATGAAAAACTGCTATTAATGCTGCATGGTTATTTTTGGTACCGAAATCATTTTCCGCTTACTGAAGCTGAAGCTGTACGCCAATTATTGCAGGCAGGCAAGGATATCAGCAAAAGTGACCAACTTATCATGGAAGAGACAGATGGAGGCGTGTTCAACCTGTTTTGTTATGACGCGATAGAGAAAAGATTGATCATTACTGGAGATTATTCTGGTATCATGCCAATCTATTTTCATGCTAACGATCAAGGTTTCTTTTTTTCAAGTCACATCCGAGTATTGTCCAATATTTTTTCTTCTGAAATTGACCGAATAGGTATCATCGAACGTGTATCTTATCACTACACCATTGGTAGAAGAACTGTCCATAAAGATATTTATCAAAAAAATTTAGGCGAAACGATAATTTATAGCCTTGATAGTAAAAGGACAAGCTTTGTTCAACCCACTGCTTACTATTCCGAAACTGGACTTTATAAAAACGATATGGACGCGATTGAAAAATTGCATCATGCTTATATGTCAGGTGTGAAGGAACTTATGAGACCATCACTAACTCATGGCGTGTTTTTAAGTGGTGGGTTTGACACCAGATTAGTCGTTTATGGAATGCAAAAATGTAATGCAAACATTCAAGCTCTTACGTTGGGCGATTTGGAAAATTTCGAAGTAAATATTGCAAAAAAGGTATCCAGCCAAATTAAGTCCAGTCATCAAGTTTACACACCCATTAACGATTGCCAACTGGAAGAGTCCCGTATTCAGAGTCTCATGAAGCTAGTAGAATCTGTGGCATTTCCTTATTGTGAAACAGGTGCCAAAATTCTAAAGAATTCTGGTTCACAAACAATTTCCACTGGGTTTGCTGGTGAAACAACTTTTGGTGGACAGGGTTACAGCTTATTAGGGAACAAACTCTCATCAAAAAAAAGGCTGGCTTTAGTGTTAAAAAGAAATTTCGGTCTTCCCACCGGTTTATCTGATCTAATGACAGATAGACCTCTTGATGAAGCTTTCGTATTTTCTGACAGTTATCACCACAAATTCTTCAATCGTAAAATTCGTTTTTTCTCAGACAATTTTCTGCAGGGAAATAACCAAGTTATATATGACGAAATCCAAAATGACATTCTAAATGAGTTATCTCGATATGCCAATCTCTACGATGCTTCTGTTACAGTATCAAACTTGCATAACTTAGGAAATTAGCACACAAAAAGGAGAGTTCCATCCATAATTAGTTTGCCAACAAAAAAGGAGGAACTCTCACATGACAGGACAATCTGTCTCCATCATTATA